>JAAHTG010002031.1_pt1 | contig 12319 bp, 9 predicted proteins | sample 6116081 | NCBI WGS metagenome assembly JAAHTG01 (sample SAMN13939989, study PRJNA603662) | sponge metagenome | isolation source: marine sponge | host: Mycale hentscheli | place: New Zealand | collected 2005
TTGAAGTATTCTTTGAAGAGTTCTCTTTGAACTCGTAAACCATTCCTTTCGATGGAGTTGAATACCAATGGTACTCTGTTGTTGTAAAATTCATTGATTGGTACATTAAAATGTTGTTTTAGGTTATTATAATTTTTTTCACACGTTTCGTAATGTTTAACGATAGGAACTATTCTATTAATATCCAACTTATTTTTAGCTCTTTGTGATAGTATTTGGTGAGCTGTTGTAGTTTCCATTTCATATTCTGGTGTTGTTAGGGAAACATCTATAATATTTTTATGCACAAAATAATGCAAAAACTCCTTCTTACCCCAAACGTATAGTTTATCGTAGCTACTAACTAATTCAGCGATGTATTCGCTGTTTAACGGCATAGATTCGCTGTGGTTTATTGATATAATATAGCCCTTATGTGCATCTACAGGATGTACATATATTAAGGATACTTTATTAGTTACAGGATGCGTTTTATAAGAATATGGTATAACTTCTATATAAGCTTCTTTGTAACCTTTATTGTAAAAACCTTTTAGTTGGGTTGTATTTTCAATTAGCCAAAACAATAACTAAATATACAAAAAAAAGTTAACTAAAACAAATTATATTCAGCAAATTTTGAGTTAAATGATTTTATAAAACCAGGCCATTTTTTATTTTTAGATATAGTCTTAACGGTTGTAAAATTGGAATCATATACAAAATTAAAATTACCATTTAATATCCAAGAAATACTAACTATATCATATAATTCAAAAGCAATAACTGGGGATTTAGAATCCATAAGTTTATAAGGTTCAGATGATATTTCAAAATATATTGAATCGTTATTTTTTTTACAAAAAAACCGTTCAAATCTACCTATTTTATAATCCTTAGATGTTGGGAGGGTTTTATAAGGTTGGGGTAAGGTTCTGTTTTTTGAGATTGTTTTTGGAGATAACTCAGCATAACTAAGATTATTTATAATATTGAGAGTTGATACTGCTTCCATAGATACATCTTGTACTATTATTTCTCCAAAAGGTAAGATATTATCATTGCCTGATTTATTAGGGAATGATTTTTGTGGGGCTAAGAGAATATTTTTTCCATCATATGGAACTTTTCCTGTATATTTGCTACCTACAACAGTATCATAATAATATCCTATGTAATCTTCACCTGTGGAAGATAAAATATATTCTCCCCCATTAGTATATAGGTTGGGTGTTATTTGGGATTTTGGGTAGTACATACTATTTTAAACTGCTTATTTTTGGGAAACTTTGGGGGATATTGGTAGGTATTACACTAACGTTAGCGTGAATATGTGGAGGATTGTGCCATTTAATTCCTGTAAATCCTGATATTAGTAATGCTTCTTGTAGGAGTTTATTACGTTCACTATTAACCTCAATAGAAGGATCTGCTTGTCTTATATCTATTGCTAATCCTCTAGTATGGGTAGTATTAATAGGTAAAACATCAGATGATGGATATTTTGATGGTGGGGTTAGGGTAGGTCCATGGTGGAAAGCATCATTACCTGCTACAATAACTATAGGATAATATTTTTTATATTTTTCATTTCCTAAAACGTTCCAAAACTTGAGTAAAGCAGTATATAAAACTCGACTAATATCTGCTCCATTACCTAGTTGGTTTTCATTCGATTCATTATTACCTACACCACCCTTAATAACTATTCTAGTATTTGATGAAGATGTTTGGTATTTTTCTAAGAAATTTCCAAACTCTGTAACATGGGATTTTGGGTTATTTAGTCCTTTTCTTATTTCAAAGTTTTCAAAATCATCACCTAAAAGATGACCATATTCTTTTTTATATCTATCTATCTGAGCTTGGTCTCTAACTATAAGGGGGTAGTCATTTGTTTTAAAATTGCCTACAATAGTAGAACCCTTATAAGGGTTAGTTTCTTTAAGAGATGGTCTAAAATACCTTTCTTGATCTATTAAATCAAAATCGAAATCTTCTATTACAATTGTTTCTCCTGATAGTTGTGAAGTGGCTAAAGTTGATAAAGAAGTTTTCCAATGATTTCCCATTATACTATGAGATAACCCCTTAACAATAAAATCCATATTATTAGGATAATTATTTGGTAAAAAAGAGTTATCAACTACTACTTTTTGATATATTTTTATTCCTGATATACCATCCAAATCTAGTTCCATTGATATAGGTAAAAACCCTTGAGGACTTCCTATAGGTTTAGTAGATGTTGAGGCTGCTGATGCACTAGATATTAAATATCTATAAAACTCAGTTCCAGAATTAATATTTTCTTGCATGTTTTCTGGTAGGTGTATACCACCCCCTGGTGTAATTGTAGTTTTTGTTTCTGTAGATGTAGTGCCGTCATCGTTTGTTTTTTCTTCTTCATCATAACTAACAGAAACACCTAAATAATATGCAGGTTGTGAAAACTCAAAATTGTTAAACATATTACGAGTGTATGCTCTTTTAACTTCATTATTTGCCTCCGTTTGTACTTCTGCAATTTTTTGCTTAGCTTCCTTTTCTGATTTAGATTCAGCATCCAAATATTTTTGGTAATATCTATCCTGTATACCATAATTCCACTTTGAAAAAGCTGTTGATTCTTCCCCTACTACATATCCCGCAGATGTAGCTCCTATTGATAGCATGGTCGCCATATCTTTTGTAACTTCTGTTTTTACCGATATATTATTCACAAAATTTGATTCCTTTGTATACTCGTTATAACCATATAAAAGAAGACTATAGTCTATGGTTGTATTAGGTAATGTATTACAATCCCACTGTACCTTTTTTTCGCTATCAAGAAAACCATATTTTGCAGGGTTTTTTTCTTTTAAAGCTGAAGAAATATTTTCAATATTTGGTATAGGAGTATCATCATAAATTTTAATACAATTTGTAGTTTCATCTATAGATGGGTGAAGATTATTTATACCTCCCAAAACAATGTTTAATCTTTGACATATAGCATTGATAAAATCAAACAAAACCAAACTATTATTTTGATCTATATTAGCTGTCATTTCTTGTTCTACAAAAGAATGTGATAAATAGATATTCATTATCTTACCATAATATGGTGAGGTATTTTGAAATTCTTCCAAACCATCAAAAGTTTGCATTGTACTCTTTATACCTTTAACTTTTACATTAGTAATAGCTATAGAAGGATCTAGTGAGTAATGGTTAGGTAAAGTGTACATAATATTAGATTCTATGTCTGTATCAATGCTAAATAAAGGAACACCTATATTATCATCTTCATTTCTAACTTTATATAATACCCTTGAGTTTATAAATCCCAACAATGTACCTAATCTTATAAAAAATTTATTATTTGTGGGGTTATATTTATCACAATGGAAATGGTCAGCATAAAATGGTATACTATTATATAAATCTTGTTTTGACCAACCATCTAATCTATTAATAATAACGCCCAAAGGCATAGTATTGGGTATTACATTACCTTTTCCCGTTTTTTTAGTAAATGAAACTTCAGATTTAAAATTCAATTCACCAACAAAATTTTCACTCTCATAAGAATCAAGTTCATTTCCCTCCTTTGTGTTTATTTCTTGTTGTTTCTGTTTTATTTTTGTACTATTTTCATTTGCTATTTTTCTATCTGCTAAAGATGGATAAGGTGGCATGTTAAAACCAGAAGCGAATTTTGGGTTTATGTTTACTAATGGTTCAGCAGGATTAAAAGTATACGGATTAAACGAACCAACGGGGGTAAAGGAAAAGGATGTAAAGCTGGTATTAGCGTAATATGGTATTTTTGCTGTTTCAAGATTATCTGCAGGTTTTCCTGGGGATTTTTGGATGATATATTCTTTAGAAAGAAGAAAGTTGTTTGTGTAATGTTTTAATTCCAAACTAAAATGTTCTGACTTCCAATAACGCTTATTTTCTTTTTTTATAAAAGAACCCTCTGTTGAACCATTAATAATTTCTTCAGGTCTTAATAATATTTCTCCTGTACCAAATGAAGAAGTTTGATTTATAGGAGTAATTAATGATTGGAGATTTTCCTTAGTTTGTTGGGATATTTTATTTGAATTTTTATTTGAATTTTTATTTGGATTTTTATTCTCGTCTAACCATTGAGCTAGTGCTGGATTTTCTTCATTTATATATACTTGATTAATATCCTTGTAGTATTCGTCATTTTCTTTTATTGTTTTTTCGATTTCCTTATAATCCACTTCAGTCATAACCTTAGCTTCTTCAACAGTATAAGTTACTGGTTTTTGAGAATGATCATAAAACTCTCTAATGTCATCTAAGTAAGTAAATAGTTTATTTTTACTTCTAAGTCTGTTTTTAAGTCTTTTTTCTGTTTCTGCTATAGACTCATCACCTAATTGTTTTGATAAAGCACGTTGAAGGACTTCGGTTTTTTCTTGAAACCTTTTTAATAAGTTAGTTGTACTTATTTGGTTAAGTTTTAGAGATTCAATAACATCACCTATACTATACAAATAAATTTTAATATCATAACTACCATCAGCATTAAAATTCCAAGAAAAATTTGTTATACGACCAAAAAAGCCATCATAATTACCACTGTATTCGTATCTTTTTTTCTCTATTTCGGGAAGTAAAGCTGAGTATGATTTTTGTTCTAATTTGTCTCCAAAGAATTTTTCTTCTATTAGGGTAGAACCCATAGGTTGAATTTTTCCCTTACCATTTATATAATGGCTATTTCCATATTCAACTAATAAAGTATATCCTAACCTTAAATAAAGTAAATCTATTATTTTTAGTTGGTCTGAGTTGTAAGCTTTTACAGTTAAAGTTGCTTTTCTTAACGAACCTCTATTTATAGATTGGACTGATAAGTCAATTATACCAGGCATAGGCTGTTGACCAAAATTTAAACCACCAATACCATAGGCGGAGTTATTTACTACGTTAGATGAGTTATCTTTTGCAAGGCCCGATTTTTGAGTTAAAGTTTTTCCTTGTAATCTAGATGTACCATTAAATAAAACAAAGTTTTTAGCTAAGTCTGTACCAGGACCTATTCCACTTATATCTAATTTTTTTAATCTTAATTCAGTTAACTCACTTTTTTCACTTTTGATGGAAACTGATGATGCTACTTTTACCCAAGCAGTTTTAGCATTTAAATAGCTTATTTCTTTAATACTTCGGTTTTCTTTTTTCCCGTGTATTTCTTGCCTATGATTTATTTGTTTTCTTACATAGTCATTAAAACCTTCACCTATTATATTAGCCATATATTAAGAATTAATAGATTTATATTCAGATATTATTGGTGATGGGTTAGGTGGTATTCTTATTTGAGAACCTAGTGGAGGTGTTAAAGAATTTTGGTATAAATTGTCATTTGCTATGGAAATAATCCACCACAAAGATGAATCACCATAATACTCTAAAGCTAAAACATCAAATCTATCCCCTATAGTTGTTAAAACATATATATCATCTGCCATTCTGGGGATTTCTGGGTAACGTACAGTTTTGTATATCTTTTTCCCTTTAGGTGACTTTTTTTCTAATATTTGAGAGTATCTATCCATTATTCTTTACTTATCCCTGTTGGGTTATCGTAACTATTATTACTACCGTTAGCTAATTGAATATAACGTTGAGGACCATATTTTCCAACCTCCCCTTTTCTATTCTTTGGGGAAATTTTTTCATTTATTGGGGTTGATCCTGGTGGTATAAATTCATTGATTTGTTTTTGTGGTCTAAATCTATGAATAGGTGTATATGTCATATCTACCTTTACCATATGGGGCATTTCTTTAACTGAAGAGTCTGAAAATGGAATACCCTTAGCTATTTCTGCTTCACTATCTTTTATGGGTACAGCTATTTCCCATGGGGATTCTTGTGGTATACTTATATTTATATTATTTATAAATCCCGGCAGTTCAAAACACCACCCCCCAACAGTTAATTGCATTAATGACCCTGCCATATAACCATAACTTGTATAATCTGGGGCTGTATTTGAAACTAAAAAGTTTAGTTTTTTATATTGCTCCATTATTTCAGGTTTAGATTGAGCTACTATAGTATAAGCTAGAGAAATAGATCTTGTAAATTTAGAATATCTATGGAATTCTTCACCTCTACCCATATAAGATACAGCACTCCAATTACCTTGATAAGAATCATCAAATTTATCTATAAATGCTCTAAAATGCATATATTGTAGAAGTGATGGGTTGGATGTGTTGATAGCTGCTATCCTAAATTTTACTAAATCATTTCCTTCTTTAGATTTTACTTCACCACTAACCCCTGCTTGATATATTGGAAGAGCATTTATCATATCTACTGCTCCTACTGGTTTATTAGCAGAATCCTTTTTACCTTCTGTATAGTTAAGTATGTTTCCTCTTTGGCCTGGAGATCTCATATTAATTCTTGAAGTGGCAAGTCCGTCTATTGTTCGATTCTTAGAAGGATTATAACTAGGAGCAATTCCCATAATAAGGGATGTTTTATCCGTTCCTATTTTAGGAACTCTAAAGTCTGAGTAGTTTTTAGGGTTTTTATCATCCTTTCCAAATGTTGTATTCCCTATTACTTTTTTTATTTCTGGGTTTTGGATTCCAGTGTGTAGAGTTGTTGTGTTTGAAGAATCTGTAGCAATTTTAATTTGGGTATCTCCTGTTAAACCTAAAATAGACCCCTCAGTGGGACCACCAAAGTATTTTAGTATTTGGGAAGGGTTAGTGGATATCGAGTTTGGATTTGAATTTGGAAGAGATTTAGAAGAAGGTTTTGTGACACTTATATAACCTTTAGGATTAGTTGAATATAAGCCTACTTTTGTTTGTGCTAATTGAACTAACCTATTATTATGTCCTGTAATCTTACCATCTCCATCTGATATTTTACCATTTTTACCCTTTAATGCTTCAGCATATGTAGTTACACCCTTTAGGGGGTTTAGAATATTTTTTAAAAATCTATTAGTATGACCTCCTATATTATTAATCCCTATTTGAGCTAAAGTTTGAAGTGGGGAATAAAATCCTTGATTAGGTGAAAATTGATCTGAAGCTTGGGTTTTTACTGATATGTTAGATAATATACCTTGGTTAGTTATAAACTGTAATCCTCTAGGAGTCTTTATATCTGTGAAATATTTACCCATTCTAAGTAAATCATCAGCAACATTTTCCCCTGATGATATACCTCCTCTTAAAATAGCGTCTGTACCCGTACCTATAGGAGTTCCTAAAATAGTCAAAGCTTCAGACCTATCCATATCCTGTGGTGGAATAGGTGTCTTGATATAAGGTTGATTGGAAGAACCTCCATCAGGACGATCATGTCCAAACCTTAAAGATTTAAGATCTGTTTTATAGGTAAGTAACTTAGACATATTTTATATTCTACCTATTCCTTCAGTTGGTGCTGTATTATCGTAAGAATTTTTTGGTTTAACTCCCCCTTTATCTAAATTTGATGGTATTGGTTTTTCTGCTATGTTTGGAGACGGTCCGTTAATAGAGTAATCAAAGTGTAACTTTGAAGTACTTAATGAACCTTTCATTATTGTATTTGAACCACCGTTTACGGATGATAAACGTGATCCTTTTTCTGCTAATTTATTTTGTAGTCCCATGATTGTAGTTATTTTTATTATAAATATTATTGAATTCTAAAATTTTCTTTAGATGTTGATATTCCTTCATTTGCCAGATTAACTCCATTTAGTTCTATACTTCTAGCTGCTGAGATTGCATCATATAATTCTTTGTTTTGATTATCTAATTGTTCTGTCTGTTTTGTTAATAATTCGTTGGTTTTCTTTTGTTCTTCTAATTGTTCATCACCTTTAGCAACAAACTCTTGATACGCTCCATAAACCCCTCCGGCTACTCCTCCTACAACGCCTCCTATAGCTGTTCCTATTCCAGGTGCAATAAAAGAACCTATCATTGCTCCCATTCCAGCTCCTGATGCTGCTGAGGAACCTATACTCAAACTTTTACCTAAGGTTTCATGTCCTGATTCTTTAGCCTTATCTGCACCATAATCTAAGATTAAACCTCCTAATAAACCACCTATTCCACCTCGAGCACCTTTAGCAAGCCTTCCACCAAATTTAGTAAGACCTTTTGGAATCTTACTTAGTGATTTTCCTCCAGGTACTGCATTTCTCGCGGTTACCATTGCTCGTTTCTGAGCCATTGAAGTTGTGCCCATTAATTTACCCGCAACATTTCTAGTCATCATTCCACCCACCATCTTAGCTCCTAACCCTAAACCCATAGCACCAGCAACTCCAGCTCCTGCTACTTTTGTTCCTGCTGATGAATTAGCAAAATAATTTAATAGTTTATCTAAAGCTTGAAATACCCTTAAAATAACCGGCATAACTGTCACAGCTAGATCGTCTATTAATTTTCGTATTTGTTCCTGCATTGTTAGATTCTGGGCTGCTTCTTGTAATTGTACATTACCTATTTTATCAGCAATTTGTTTTTCGGTTTTTCCATCTTTTCTCATTTGTTGGATTAACTTTGCTATATCACCCTCATCTTTAATATCTGGTCCCAACTTTTTAAGTGCTGTTTGTCTTATAAGCATATCACCCATATCTTTAGCTGTCATTCCTAAAGATTTTGCTACAGATGCTTGTTGTATAGCATTCATTCCAGCAAATGATGCTTGTGTAATACCTTGTTTTGTAACTTCTTTAGCTACAGTCTTCATGTCATTGTTTAGGGCAGCTAATCTAGCTCTTTCTAGATTAAGATCTTTTCCTATTAATAACTCAGCTTCCATTTCAGCTGTTATGGAGGATTCAAAGTCAAGTAAACCACCTGCTATTGTTTCTACTTGTGCCATAGATAATCCTAACCTTTTAGCAGCATGAACAGCGCTTTCTAGATTATTACCTTGAGCCTTAGTTGATAAAGCAATATTGGAACTTATAGTAGCTATTTCTTGTGCCACTGCTCTTTGAGATACAGCTACACCATACCTCTTATTTTCCATGGTTGTCATCCCCATAGTAAAAGCTGTTTGATCTTGAGCATTAGTACCCGTTGCTCTAGCAAACTGTTCCATCTTTGAGGCTTGTTCAGCTGATAAACCTAAGTTTTTAGTCATAACCTTAAAACCTAATGCTGATTCTTTAGTATATAAAGCTGATGTACCTTGAAGTGAAGTTAACTGAATGTTAGCCTCCATAATATCCTTATAGGACATCCCCATATCTCTTAACTCTTTAGACTGGTTAGCGAACTCTTGAGTTAATCCTATGGCTTCATTTTTAGATATTCCTAAGTTATTAGCTAAACTAACTGAAGATTTATCTATGTAGTTAATGGCACTTACTACTTCCTTAATAGCAAAAGCAAAAGCAGCTTTTCCTAGTATTTTGACATATTCTCCAACTCCTTTAGATAATGCTTTAGTTCGGTTTCCTGACCTTTTCATCTCGTCATTATACTTCTCTGAAGCTTGTACCATGTTATCCAGTAACTTATTTATTACTGGTATGTCTTTTACAAAATCTGCATATTTCTTAAATGGGTTTGACCTTTCTAATTTTTCATTAGTTTGGAGGATTTTGTCATAGTTCTTAACTATATCTTTAGAATATCCTAAGGTGTCGGATAATCTCTCCATTTGTTGATCTATAGTTTTTAGATTTTCTTTACTAGCAAATTCTCTTCTTGCCGCTAATAATCGAAGTTGAGATTCAATACCTCTTTCTTCCTTTAAAAGTTTGTTTTTTACTTTATTAAGTCTGTTGATTTCTGTCTGGTTTCCTAAAACCTCTTTACTAACCTTGCTTAACTCTCCAGCAGCATTTGCAGTGCCTCTTGCAAATTCTGCACCAATTTTTAGACTTTTATCTAAATCTTTACTACTCTTAGCTGCCAAATTCATGGCAGTAGCTATATCCCCTAAGGCCTCCTGGAATTCACTGGCTTCATCATTTATATTCTTAATATCTTTTCCGATTTTATTAATCTCGTCTCCTATAGCCATGATGGTTTGTGTTTATTATAAATATTAAAAACTTAGACTATTTATATGAAGTTTTACGTTTAGGTGATGTATTTGGAGTATCACCTTTAGATTTATTTTGTAAAAATCCAGGTACTTTTACTTTATTGGTTTCAGGATCTGATTGTCTTACTTTATCTTTAGTAGATTTATCTACCCAAGATTGTTCTTTTTTACCATTACCAGTTACAGCAGCATGTTCTCGCTCATAATGTTCTGATATATTTTTTAAGGTAAAATTTCTTAACCATATAGGCATATTATACACTGTAGGATAATCATACCCACCTTTTCCATGAAAAACTATTTCGTGGATTTGCTTAAATATAAGTTCTCTATAATCAGGCGTCAGGCCAAAAAAAGTTAAGACCTATAGGAAGGTCTACTACCTCCTCTCCACCATCAGCGGTATCTATATAAACTTTCATATCTATATCTGGTTGGATTGTTGAATAGTAGTTACGTAATTCTCTAGCATCTTTAGCTAGTAAATATCCTTTAACAAATTCTCTAATATCTTTTTTTTCTTCACTACCATTGATTGAAGTAATCATATGAGCTAATCTAGTAGTCACATCGTGTGATCCTTCTTTATCTATTTTTTTAATACCTTTTATTTCAGCATCTATTTTTTTATCATCACCATGAGTTAATAACTTAAATGTTATTTGGTTATCTGTATGAGGTAAAGTAAATCCAAAATTATTTTCCCCTGATTTAAATAAATCGGCATCTATTTCTTTATTTTGTAATAAAGACAAATCTACATTTTGGGGTTTTGAGTCGTAAGTAAACTCGTAACTCTTACCATATGATAAAATACGTGCAGCAATCATTATAGCGTTTTTATCGCCGATTAAAAGCGTATTATAGTTAATATCTTTGTTAACTATTAGCGATTGGAGTAGTTTATCTATTACTACACCTTTAGAAATGTAATTCTGGTTGGTTAAAATATCTTCTTCCTTAGCAGTCATATATTTCATTTCTAACTTTCCACTTGAAAGTGGGTTATCTTTTGAATATAATAATCCTTTTGAGGGTAATTCTACTTCTTCAGTAGGTAACTTGAATTCGGCCATAATCTTTTATTTGTTAATAACTTTTACTTTATTATAAATATCAATATAAAAAGGAGATTTAGCTAAGCCAAATCTCCTTCAATAAAATATTTAAGTATTTTTAGAAATTTAATACACAGTAGTCGACAGCTAAAGTTAAATCTATTTGTTTAGCTTCGTTTTCACTATCCCAACTGTAATCTCCAAATGATGCCTCTTTAATAAATGCACCTTTTAAAATCCATTCTGAAACAACATCACCTACGGGACCTAATACATCTAATCTTAAATCTTTCTTATAGAAATCGGAATAACCATCTCTACCTGTTACTGATTCATGATGTAATCTTACCCATTCCATTACTGCTTGAGCACCTGAAGGTGTAATTGGGTCAAATAATTGCATTGTAATGTCATTCCAAGTAGTTTTACCTTTTACTTTTCTTTGAACATTTATATGGTTTAATATTACTTCACCTTGTGTTAGTGATACTGCACTAACTTGCTTTATGATAAAACTTGGTATACCATCAGCATAAAGGATAAATCTATTAGCTTGTTTTGGCTCAAAAGCGGTAAAAAATATTTCGTTTGGATCTATTACTGGCATGTTGTTATAATTTATTTCTTGTTATAAATATCTAGTTCTTTAGTTTTTATGATGGAAAAGTAGCTCCAGTTGGTAATACGTTAAAATCTAGGTATATAAACTCAGCTGTTTTAGTTGGTTGAATGTATATTTGTCCTATTAGTTGATTTCTGTCTATAACATCTGGTGTATTATTACTTTCATCCATTACTACTTTAAAAGCATATAATCCTTGTCTTTGTTGCACACTTTCCATATATGGGTTAACTTGTGCTAAAAAGTTATTTCTTGTAGATATTGTATTTTGTTCAAATACTAAGTTATCTGCTATTTGAGAAATAAATCCTTTAAGAGCGATTAATAATCTTCTTACATTTACTCTATCTAAAGCACTTGCTTTTTTCTGTAATGTTTTCTGTCCAAATACTACTACTCCTGTGTTAGGGAATGTAGCTATTGGATTAACACCTGCTTGGTATAAAGTATCTCTATTACCGTTGGTTAGTTTTCTTTCAGCTCTTATTACTGTTGATAATCCACCTCTATTTAAACCTGCAGGTGCAAACCACGCTTCAGATGAAGCATCGTTATAAGCATATACTCCTGGGATTAAAGTTGAAGCTGGTACCCAAACTTG
>JAAHTG010000611.1_pt1 | contig 12313 bp, 10 predicted proteins | sample 6116081 | NCBI WGS metagenome assembly JAAHTG01 (sample SAMN13939989, study PRJNA603662) | sponge metagenome | isolation source: marine sponge | host: Mycale hentscheli | place: New Zealand | collected 2005
GATGTAGTTTGTATTTCGATACCTACTGGTGTAATCTCACTTGGATTACCAACAAAACTAGAATCTATTTTACCAGATACTGCCGCTGAGTAACTGTCAAAAGATGAACCTACATTACCTGCACCATTAGATGCAAAATAGAAATGTATCGCCGCTTCGTCGCCTGCGGCAACACCTTCTGGATTTGCTCCGTCGCCACGTTGTCTAAAGAGTTCCATAGAACGATTCTGATACTGATATCCTTGTATTGTACCAGATTGATATTCACCAGAACCTGTTTCTATATTAGCACCTTGATCTATCGTAAATGTGCCATCTAATGTTGCACTTGAATGTGTTGCAGTAGAGGCTGCCGCTAGATTTGATGTGTCGTGTGCCGTTGAAAAACTAACACTACCTGTTACATAAGGATCAGTATTTGTGTTACCAATCGCACTTGTATCTTCAAAAGTAATTATAGGTCCCTGTGCGATCTGTCCGGCTGCTGTATTTGCATACATAACTTGACTGAACTTACCAGTACCTGCATAATTGTCTGTAACAATTGCAGTGTTTAAACTAGAAAGACTTGCACCACTGTCATACTCACCACGTGTAATATTTGTAAATGTATCACTATTAAATGCTACGTTAGGGTCAAGTAAGACGTTTCCGTCAGCATTATCTATGAATACTTTGTTTTTAACATTTGCACCGTCAGTAGATAGAACTAACATATCTGCTGTTCCACCAATACCTGCTGTTACGTTACCATCTAGTGCAACACTTACGTTTGATGTACCATTTACAATACTTGTACCTGCGGCTACAGAAATATTAGATAATCCACCACCATCACCAGTAATGACACCATTATAACCTAGAGTTATAGGCGTACCACCACCAGATGCGTTAAAGACTGAGTCTCCATTAGCATACATTCTATGCTCTAAGTTTGCAAAGTTCTCATCTACTACAATAAAAAATAAACCGTTGGGAACACCTGTTGCGGGAGAAGCACCACCTGGATCGACCCAAGTAGGATCAACTTTTGATCCCATCTTTGCTGGATAGTTCCAAAGTTGTCCATCAGTTCTACCAGTTCGATTTTGCGTGTTATAAAAGTTTAATGATGTCTCGTCATCTGCGGCTGAAGATAATCTGCTGTCTGCATTACCGTTACGTCTAACAAAGCCCATTGCTTTTGGACGATATTGAAATTGTTTCCATGCTTCTGCACCGTATGCATCAGTTCCTTCAGAACCAATAATTGTTAAGAAGCCATCAACACCTGGGCTACCCATTTCTACAGATGTAGTTGTACCAGTTGTAGCATTTGCTAAGTTTGCATTATCAGGATTTGCTGTTAATCTTAATTGACCACCAACAAGTGGGTCAGTATTACTATTACCAATTGCTTGATAATTATTAAAACCAATACTAGGACCTTCTGCAAGTTGACCTGCCGCTGTATTTGCAAAAGTTTTTATGTTAGTAACACCTTGTGTCGTATAATTGTCTGTTACGATTGCTTGACTTGTAGTAGAGTTACCTGTACCAGTGTTATATTCACCACGTACAACAGAACTATATGTGTTACCATTTACTGCTACGTTTGGTTGTATAAGAACATTACCATCAACACCGTCAACAAAAAGACTAGTAGTTGCTGATAAATTACCTGTGTCTACATTACCTGTAGTTGTAATTGTGTTTGATCCAAATGCGGCTAAATGTGTGTTGATCTCGTCATTTAGTACAGCACTTGTTGCTTGATTAGTTGCGTTACCAATAAAGATATTGCCTTCATCTAAGTTAGGTGTAGCATTTGTTCTAAATGCACCTTGTACAATAATCTGATTTGCGTTAACAACTTTACCAATCTTTTGTATTAAGTTTGCTTCGCCTGTTGGTTGTGTAGTTGTTAGTTGTCCTGGAGTAGTACTGACATAAAGATCAGCACCTAATGTATATCCATGTGAACTGTCATTCATTACGCCTGATGTTGTAACTTGTCCTACAGAAGCAGTAGCAATGTTTTCTTTTACAATACCTAATGCAGGCATTTTAGTTGCATCGTCTGCATCTGCTAGTGCAACATGTGGATTGTCACCATTGTTACCACCAGTAAGATATACAGCATCACCTTTGTTTAGTGTAACGCCTGTGTCATTGTAAACATCTACTAATAAAGCACCGTCTACGTCACCTATAACAGTACCTGTTATGTTCGCACTAATATTATCTACTGTTAACGTGTTAGTTGTGTCATCGTACTCAAATCCTGCTTCTCCAGCAAATGCACCATTGTCATTGTACTGTACTTGTGTATTACTACCACCTGGAGTACCACCACCGCCACCTGCGGCTATAAATGTACCATCTCCTGCAAGAACGTTAGCAACATTACCATCTAAATTGATTGATGCAATGTTACCGGCGCCTGCAACATTTGCTAAAGCAACTGCGTTTGCTGTTGCGGCAAAAGCAACTTCGCCTGATACATTTGCACCTGCTACAGCATTAGCAGTAGCGGCAAATGATACTTCGCCAGATACGTTAGCGCCTTGTACGTTTGATAAGTTACCTGCTTCTCCACTAAAATGATCAGCAGTTAAAACGTCTGTTGCTTTGTCATATGTAAAGTTAGATTCAGCACCGAATGATCCTTGATCATTAAATTGTACTTGTGTGTTTGCTCCTGCAGGGTTTGTTGCACCACCACCTGTTTGTGCTACCCATGATGTGTTACCTGCACCGTCTGTTTGTAAGACATAGTTTGCAACACCTCCACCAATGATTACATTAGCAGTAGATGCGGCGTTTAGATTAAGAGCAGTGTTTGCTACATTAGCAGTTGTTGAGGGGCCTATTGCTCCTCTACTAATTTGTATTTGTATGTTACCTGTCGAAGAATTTACTTTTATTTGCTGTGCCATTAGTAGTTTACCACCCCATCTGAATTAATTAAAAATAGTAGAAATACAACTTGATCATATGCTGGTTGTACTGTTGCCCCAATTGTTATTGATGGGAAAGAAATTTTTAGTCTGCCTGAAAAACATGCTGGCTCTACAGCATTTATGTCTAAGTCAGGGTCACCTACGATTACGTCCCATGTTGCGTCATCGATAGTCATTGTAAATGTACCATCTGCATCTACTCTGTTTGTGATAGGCAATGTGACTGGAGAGGGGTCTATTTTATTCATAGACATAGATCCAGTTGCTGTAGTTAAAGCAAGTGTAGCACCACCAGACGTTGCTGAGATACTAAATGTAGTTGCTGTAGGTATTTCTTTTATGTAATAAGTTGTGTTGATTGCTACTCCACCGAATACTGTACCTGCAAATTCTACAGGTTGATTTAAGTATAGTTCTGCTGTAGACGTACATGTAAACATGTCATCTGTAGCATCGGACGCAGTAATTGTTTGTATAAGTGGTACAGCAGGATAATCTTGTACTACAAAGTCAAGTCCTGTTCTGCTGTCGTGGAATTTAGAGATTGCTCGTCTTACGATCTGAGCATCTATTGTTGCTCCTGCTAAATCTACAGGTGTTGTGCCTGTTTCCCAACCTGATGGGTAAGATGTAATATCTGCCCATGCAAAGTTCCAGAAGTCTTTTTGATTGTATACTAAGTTTTCTGCTAAGATTTGTCCATCAAATCCAGCAACTTGATTGAGTGTATTTTGACTGAATTTAGCCATCTGCGTCTCCTATGCTGTCTCGCATCTATCTACCTGCTATCTCGCATGAAGTAGATTGAGTTATTAATATTGTATTTATGCTTTGGCGTACAAATATATTTTGTCGACAAAATCAGTAGTTACAAACTTATTACCATCATTTGTCAAACTAATGCCACCTATACCTAAAAAGTTTCCGCCGGTTATAACAGTTGTTGCTAGTGTTTGTGTTTGAAAGTATGTACCTGATCCTAACTGTCCTATAACTAATCTACCTTTCGCATAACCACCAGATACAAGCGGCACCTGACCGTTCATTATAATAACTGAATGGTTATTTTTATCTGCATCCATAACACCCCCACCCAATGGACTAAGAGTTTGTCCAGTCAAAGTGTCTGTTGGATAAAATGAAGCAGTATGTGCCCATGTAGCACCTACTTTTTGAAATCTATACGAAGCCATACCTTGTGTCGTACTAATTATTACAGAATCTCCTGTAGTATTCATGCATACATAACTACCGAATCCCCAATTGTTTATTGTAGGTGTATCTGGTGATTGTAACGTAGCAGTTAATGACCACGTACCACCTGATAGTTCGTAAATATATGCAAGTCCTTCGTCTGTATAAGTTCCGTTAATACCATAGGCTCCTACGATCAAAGCATCACCTGCAGTGTTAAAGTCTGATTTTATACCAAATGCTGAACCAACTACGCCATCTGTTAGTGTTTGATCATATGCCCAAGTACTTACACCTGTTCTACTTGATATTTCTAAATTAAAAATATTAGTTGTAGTTGTTCCAAATACAGCAACTGTATCTCCGTTTTCGTTTATATTAACATTATCTCCAAAGTTATTATAAGAAGTTCCTACTGGACTAATAGTTGTCTGTAAAGACCAATTGTTTGCAGTTGCGGCATAATAGATACTAGCCACACTTAATGTAGAAAGAGGACCTGAAATAGCATATGTGCCATTTTTATCTATCCTACTTTCGTTTGTTGCAACACTAAATGGTGTTGCAGAAGAAAATGTAGGCAAAGTATTACCTGCCATACCTTCAATATAAAGTTCACCGCTTGGTTGATCTGAAAGTATAACAGCACCTCCCGTATCACCGGCTATGTCTATCCAACTCGGTGTGGCGAGTGTTTGAGTGTCTTCTAAAACATAATCTACCGCTACTGGTTGATCACTAGAAAATCCTTTGCTACTTAAAGATGCAAACGTAGTTGTAAAAGGCATTAGCCGAACCTTGTAGCACTTCCTAACACATCATATGTTGGAGTAGCATCTAACTTAACAATAGTAAATGTAAAAGAATTTAAACTACTTGCTGCCGCGACAGGAGTAATGTTATTTGTGTATTTGACTGTTTGTGTTACACCATCAATACTAACTGTGTTGACGTTATATGCTGTTGTCCCGTTCTTTAATACAAAGACACCTGTAATTGATTTACCAACAGGTAGTAATGAGTCTAATGTTGTACTTGCATCTCCTCTAAAATCAAGGTCTGCATCTTGTGTTGCATCAAGTGTTTGATATCTAACAGAAAAGTCATTAAAGAACATAAATTGATTAGATGTAGTTGTTGTAGTAAGTTCTACGTCATCAAAGCCGAATCCTAATGCAACATTAGCAGTTAAAACATTGGTTGTTTTATCATACTCAAATCCTGCTTGTCCACCAAACAGACCTGCATCGTTAAACTGTACGTTTGTGTTAGCACCACCTGGATTACCTGTACCAGCACCACCTTGTGCTACCCAAGTAAGTGATCCTGCTCCATCTGTTTGTAAAACATATCCATTTGTTCCACCAGTAATTCTAACATCAGTTACTACTCCTAAATCAGTTGATCCATTAACATCTAATCCTGTTAATGTACCTACAGAAGTAATATTTGGTTGTGCCGCTGTATATACTGTACCTGCTACAAGTGCGTTTGCTACTTGACCTGATACATTTGCGCCTGCTACTGAATTAGCAACTGCGGCAAATGGTACTTCACCAGTTAAATTACCGCCAACTACATTAGATAATCCACCACCATCACCTGTAAAAATACCTGTTGTACTTGTAACATCTCCACCAATAACAATATTGCCACCAATATCAACATTAGCAGGCATAGCAACGTTACCTGATACATTATTAAATGTAAATCCTGAGTTACCACCAAAACCACCGGTTCCATTGTTGAACTGAATGTCTGTGTTTGCACCACCTGGTGGATTAGAAGAAGGTGCCGCAGTATATACACTTAGATCAATAGGATCTACTGTAACTGTTTGTGTAATTGACGTTTCAGTTACGTCTAAAGTGATTGGTTCAACAATTATGTTTGCTGTAATTGCTGACATTATTGATACCTAACTATAAATCCTAAAGGCTCTTTACTTTCATTAGTTAAGCCACTGACTCCATCTGTACGTTGTATGTTTATAGTAATAATTGCTAAAACAGAAGGATCTGATTTACCATTTACTAAAGGTACAGTAGGTCTGTCATTTGTACCATCTGTTAGATCATTTGGTACATACAAGTATGCTGTACCTCCCACGCCACTAACAATTGCTGTTGCTAATCCTGTTGGATCAGTACCTTGAGGGCTATCCAATGTAATGTTACCTAAATCGATCTGACCCAAATCATCATTATATGTAACTGTATCAACAGAGTAGTATGTTACAGAAGGAGCAAGTGTCCATGCAGTAATATCAACGGGTGTTCCACCTGCATCTGTAAAGTTTAGTCCTATTGTGTATGCTTCGCCTGTGTAAATTTCTAGGCATTGCATCTCGGTCCCGGCGAAGGTGATCGTTTTAGCGCCTGATAATAGTAAACTCATAATTGTTTCCTGTTAATGTTGTATTTATTCATAGTTTATATTTGCATTATAATGCTTTATTTTAAGTACTCGTTCTGTCATCTTTGGTGTCATTTAAAACAAATGATGCAGTTGTTATAGTAACTGTAGTTCCAGGTGTAAGTATTCTAAGATATACACCAAATCCGTCAATGGCTTCGTTAATCCCTGTGCCGCCAGTCTCAATCGAAATGGCATTAGGAACATTTGCATACAAAAGGAAAATTTTACTAGTATTATCTCTAGCAGTCATTGCGTAATCAGGGTCGGTTGTAAAATGACCAAAAATGTTCGTTTGCACAAAACAATTTTGGTCAGGTATCATACTAGCCTGATACCTTAGTTTAATTACGTTGTTTGGATTAGCAATAAAACGTCTTCCATCTAGTGTCATTTCAGCAAATTCTATGGGCCATACAGGTGATGCTCCTCCACCCAATTGTTCATTTGATCCTCTTTCCCATTGAGAACTATAAGGTGGTTGTGTTGGTGCTGTACTCGTTGCCAAAAATCCATTTAAAATAGAAGCAACACCATTCCACCATGGAGCCTCAAATAGACTGCTTGATAGAGTACTAGAATTACGTGTAATATATTTTGGTTTAGCAAAATCTGTTGTTAATAAACTGCCTTGAGTTCCTATAGTTGTGTTCCAATTGACAGGTTGAGTGTCTGTTCCACTTGGATCAGGTGTAAGACTAGAAATTGTATAATCATAATAAGCCAGTTCTATTCCAAATATATTTCCAGCAGCCTGATCAAAACCTACACTATCATTTGCAATTGAATTACCTGTAACACCACCAATAACGTTACCTGAATCTCCACCAGTTCCAATATCAACATTACTATATGTTCCTGAAATTGTCATTACACCATTAGAAATTGCATTTCCTGGTGCTTGATTCATCTCAAACTGTACGTTTGAGTTTATTTGTTGAATATAAGTGTCAGCAAGTAAATCACCAGAATCAGTAGCAACTAATCTTAGTGTTCCCCCTGGTATTAGAAAATCAAAAGCAGGACTAAAGTCTATAACGTTACCTGTACTATATGCGTTGTTAATTTCAAATTGTTGGAATGTACTTGTACTAGGTCCGTCCCATACAACTAAATTACCTGCAGGACCCGTTACACCTTGCGTTTCGTTTTTTGCAGTTGTTGACCAGTAGTATTCTCCATCTAATAAGTCATTCATGTAGAATGTAACAATAGTATCTGCTACTCCGTCACCTGTTGTTGTACCTGATGCAACAAAATCTGTTTCTATAGCAGTACCGTCTCCTGTACCAATGTTATTTGCTGTAAATATCTCACCTACAGTATTTGATGTTGCACCACATACAGTCCAATCTGTTGTACCAGCAGTTTCAATAATATATTGTTTATGATTTTGTAAAAATCCACCTGGTGCCGGACCAGTATTACCATATGCTTGTCCTAAATCAACTCTGTTAGCACCAACTAATGTAAAATTAGTTGTTCCTAAACTGTTAATACTATATTCTTCACCGATAATTAAATTTGCTGGGTCAACTTTTGATGTTAATGGTTCACCAGTACCGTTATTTGTACTTGTGTAAAAAATATGACTTTCAGTGTTAGTTGTTGCACCGTAATTAATTTCTAAATTTGTAAACAAACCTAGGTCAGGTACAGTTGCTTTAATTTGCAATGTATTGATAGATGTAGTGTTATCTAAAAATGTTCTAGGTGCTACAGGAGTATCCATAATGTTTGGATTCTGTAAACCTGTGTTTGGATCTGGTGCAAATTCTGTTAATGCAAAATCTGCATATACTGTATCGTTATATTCAAATGCTGTAATTCTTGCGCCTAGTGATCCGTCCTGATATTTTTCTTCTGCAACGTTTGCAACTCTAAATAATTTACCTTCGCCACTGTTTAGTAAGTCCCAACCATATACTTCTTGTTTTACACGTATAACATCTCCTGCTTCTACTTGTATACCTGAGTAATCAGTTGCAAATGTAATTGTTAAGTCTTCTCTGCTCTGTAAGAGTCGTCTTACGCCTAAATAAACAGATTGTACTGATGTATGAACTACAGGAAAGTCTACGTCTAACTTGTTTGTGGCTTCGTTAGGAGACATAACTGCTGGAGCATAGTCTACAAGATTAATTAACTGATAATCAGTCTGATCTCGTATAGATTCGTTTGGATACGCAACTTCTAACTGATTAAATGTTTCGTTTAAATTTATAGGAGCAACATTTATGCCCCCTACAAGATTATTAGAGTCAACTAAAAACAAATTACCGATAGTTGTATAATCTGTATAACTTTGATTTATAATAACACGCCATTGTGCAGAAACTTCATTATATTGTAACCATGAGTCACAACTATCTACTAATATTTGTAGATTTGTTAAACAATCGTTACCTGTAGCAATAGGACCATTAATTGAGTAACGATCTTGTGTTGCACTACCTCCTCCTGCTGGAGTATAAGGTAAAGGGTATGTTGAATATGTGTTTAGAGCAGTTAAAGATGCAGTATCAATTGCTGTTGCAGGTATTGCACAACCATATCTTGTGTTTTGCATGTAATCGTTAATTACACTACCTGGTTGCGATAAACTGTTTGTAATTCTTGCAGTCAAACCACCTAAAGATGTTGTTCCTTTCTCTGCATTATAATCTACTTTAATAATTGCAAATGCACAATCAGTCATCAAGTCTGTTGCTGTCCAACGTTGCCCTGCAGGAATACCTGCATCTTGCATAACTTGTTGAGCAGTTTGTGTTGTGTTTTGTCCCGGTGTTGTTGCACCATCTTGGAACAAATAAATGCGAATTTGACCTGACATTTTAGTGTCAATTGTTGTTGGTGTAGTATTGTTTTCTAATCCAGTAACTACGCCTTGAGAACCAAACTGTACTCTAAGTCCGTTGTAATAAATTTCACTTGTGTCAAAAGTATAACCACCTGTGTCTGTAACTTCTGCCATAGCAACACAATACCACATAGTTTTGTTATCAGAACTAATTTTTGCGTCTGTAACACTACCACCTATGTATGCACTACCATAAACAACGGGTAGTTTGTTTTCTGTTGCTGGTGGTAACTGTATTCTTGCACCACCTGATCCACCTGACTGTCCTTTTGCTAATTGTCGTTTCATTAACAAACGAGATGCACCAACAGATAATACTGTTGCACCGATAGCAGTAAAAATCGTTGCCGCTGTACCTGTAATACCTATTGCTGATACTACTGCCGCCGCTATTGCTGTAAATATTGCCATTCTATGCTCCTGCTACCCAAACTTCTTCTGACTTACGATATCCTAACTTTTCAAATTTAATTTGATCTAAATGTTCTGTTTTTGTTACTGTATAAGTTGTTATTTCTTCATTACTCATCATTTTGTCTGCAAGTTTTTGATACATTGATAACATTCTATAACAAGCACTCGTCTTACGATGTTCAGGCTCGACATAAATTAGTAATTCGTTTAAAACTGTCTTATCAGGGTAAAATATGTTTGCATTCTTTAGTGCTAGTATAATACCCACTAATTCATCGTCTTTTTCTGCAACAATTGCTACGCCTGCACCTAAGATTATATGATGATATAACTTATTGACATATTCTAAGTCTAAATCACCGTAATTCTTAAGGTCAAGTTCTACTGCATCATAAAAGTTTTTGACTAAATCAATAACTTTGTCTAAATCAAACTTATTTGCTTCTCTTACTATCATTTATATTGGCTTCCGCCTGTTCTGCCATTGCCGCGGCCTCCGCCACCAGAGCCGGCACCAACAGTTCTCTTAGAATCTGATTCTCCACCAAAGTCAAAGTTAACACCTGAGATACTATACACTTGATCCATGCTTGTATCTGTTGGATTGAATACTTTCCAACTTTCTTCGTTTGTTTTTCTGCCTGCTATTCTGTTTGCTAAAACATTTACATAACTACTGGCTGCAACTGCTACAGTAAACGTATCATTATCGTTAGTACGATCTTCTGTAATACCATATGACGTAATAATGCCTCTAAATCTATTGTATGCGTTTGTGATAATACCTTGATCATCATAAAAAGCACGTAATACTTGTACTTCACTACCTCTAATTTTAGTACCTAATACTAAAAATATATTATCTGATCCAATACCTGATAATGAAATAATTGTGTCGCCTGCTGTTACTCTTAAATCTTTGTTTTGTGCACCTACTGCTAATAATCCACCTAATGGTGAGTAAACTGTACCATTAATTGTTTCTTCTTTGTATGCACTACTAAATGTATAAACTGTTGTGTCTGTAGGGTCTGACACATCATTATAAACAGTAAGTTTTACAAACTCTGCTGATTTAATTGTGCTAGTATTTTGTACTTCTGGTATATTCTGCGTCATATTATGCTGATCCTACCCACTCATATAAATCAAATGAGTCACTAAACTCAATTAATGCGTTATTTGTAGTTGTGCCTGCACTATTTTGTTGATATCCACCTGGTACTAACTTATATATAGGCATGTTAGGGCAAAACATATAAAAACTACAGTCATTTCCGTATGTCAAACCGTCACTTATAACACTTGTTGTAATAATATTAGGTCTGTTTGTAATAATTTGTACTGTTGACCCTGTTCCTCTTGTTACTCTTGTAGTAGAAGTAAAGGGAAACGTTTTATTACCTATTTGAATTAGATCATTAGGTTCAAACATAACTCTTGTTGACGCAATTGCTGGTAATCCAGTCAATGTAAGTACATTACCTAAGAATGATTGTACTCTTACACTATTACGTTGTGATTGATTCATTGTACCTTGATATTTAAATATCCAAGATAGACATGCGTTATTACTAAACGTAACTACTTCTGGTGTGTTTCTATCTAGTGTATCTAATGCTTCTATTAATTGTCTTGCATTATTATAACGAAATCTAGCAGGCATGTCTAATGACATACGCCATGGTTGAAATGTCGGTGTCTCTGAAGTACGAGGTACTTCATTTCGTGTTGTTTGTATACCAACAACTTTTCTACGATCAATAGCAATGCCATTGCAGTTGTCAATAATTGTTTGTAAGCCTGCCATAAGTAGATCCTATTTTTTCTTTGAGAAACTTTCTAATTGTGTTACATTTCTCAACTCTGATCCAAACCCAATTACATACATTAAAAATGTAAGTGGTAAGAACCATAATGATATTAGACTTAACATGTGTCCCCATGTTAAAGATATTGCACCTAAACTAAAAACGTTTAATGTGCCTGTTTGCGGTACTTGTTTATCACTTGTTATTTTCATTCTTTTCTCCTTGTTAAATTATTCTTAGCCGTACGGCAATTCGTTTTGTGCCATTTGCACTGTACCGAGCAATGTTTTTCGATTCTCAGCAAACAATTGTGCAACTGACTTAGCATCAACAGCACTAATTGCGTTTGTTATGTTTGTTATATTGTTAACTGTACCACCGCCCATCTGTCCATTAGGTACAACTGTGCCTGATGATTTGGGTACAAATAGTTCTGGTCCTTCTTCCCCTACAATGTATGGTCTACCACCTTGTGCTGGTCCACCTTTTGCAAGTCCAAAGATAGATTTAAAGAATCCACCGATTCCTCCACCTGTGCCACCTGCGCCTCCCATTGCACCTAGCAATGAACCCAGAAGTTTTTGTACTTGACTTCTGATTAGCATTTCTACCATACTGTCAAGCAAGTCTTTAAATGATAACTTACCTGTTTTAGCAAAGTTAACAAATGCATCTTC
>JAAHTG010002034.1_pt1 | contig 12285 bp, 11 predicted proteins | sample 6116081 | NCBI WGS metagenome assembly JAAHTG01 (sample SAMN13939989, study PRJNA603662) | sponge metagenome | isolation source: marine sponge | host: Mycale hentscheli | place: New Zealand | collected 2005
GGCCACGGCAGCAGCTGATGAATGTATTGAGGGCCCGAACGCCCAGGTCAATTTTTTCACCGACCCGTTGGCGGCTATGAGCCGGGGGCGGCGTGCCGCGCAACAGCTTCGGTGTTGGACCATGCCGGATAGGCCCCTTCCCATCAATCGGTTCGCCTAACGCGTTGACCACCCGGCCAAGCCAGCCGTTTGACGGAAAAATCACCGGCTCGGACTGTGTAACCATTGCCTTGCATCCGACGCCGATGCCTTCTACAGCGTCAAATGGCATGGCAAGAGCAGTTTGGTGTCTGAAACCGATTACCTCAATGGGAACCCGGCGGCGGTCACGGGTTTCGACTTCCAGCCGAGAGCCCACCGAAATATATTGACCAATACCTGCCAATTCCACCAGCAAACCACGCACACCAGTTACCCGGCCATAGCGGCGTTCAGTTTGAATTCTATCAATTTCCTTGATTAGGCTGCGCACGCAGACCCCCACCTTTAGATTCGTTGTGATTTTAAACAATCTCGCCTTAAATATTCGTAAAGTTTCCTATCAGCTATGCAGCGCAAATAGACCGTTAACGAATTTTGTTGGCGTTTGCGTTAACCTTGGTTAACATTGGTTAACAGAAACGAATTTGTATTGGGGGTAGGTGCTATTTTTCTAATCCGATTCAACCGCTTAAATGGTTAAGATATAAATGGTTAGGTGCCTGTAACCGCATAAAGCACCAAGTTGGATGAGAATCGATAGCCGAATTATAGGCAGATAAGACAATGCGTGTTCTCTTAATTGAAGATGACCCAACCATCAGCCGTAGCATTGAACTCATGCTCAGCTCCGAAGGTTTCAATATCTATTGCACCGATTTGGGAGAAGAAGGTCTCGACCTTGGAAAGCTCTATGATTATGACATCATATTGCTCGACCTGAATTTACCGGACATGCATGGCTACGACGTATTGAAGAAACTTCGAACAGCCAAAGTGAACACACCGATTTTAATTCTCTCCGGTTTGAGTGAAATGGAAAACAAGGTTAAAGGCCTTGGCTTCGGCGCGGATGATTATTTGACCAAGCCATTCCACAAAGAAGAATTGGTTGCCCGCATTCATGCCATCGTACGTCGGTCGAAAGGCCATTCTCAGTCAATAATTAATACAGGCAAACTAGCGGTTAACCTGGATACCAAAACCGTTGAGGTTGAGGCCAAGCGGGTTCATCTCACCGGCAAAGAATATGCTATGTTAGAGCTTCTTTCGCTCCGCAAAGGCAGCACGCTGACTAAGGAGATGTTCCTCAACCATTTATACGGTGGCATCGATGAGCCCGAGTTGAAAATTATTGATGTCTTTATTTGCAAATTACGCAAAAAACTGGCGGCAGCATCAGGCGGGCAGAATTACATCGAAACTGTGTGGGGCCGCGGCTATGTACTGCGCAACCCTGTGGATGAAGAGCAGGAAGCAGCAGCCAGCTAACGACAATCATGAATGTCATAAAAAAGACCGGTCAAAACCGGTCTTTTTTATTAACAATACAGCAAATTACTAGCCCAAACCCATCAGCTCTTCTGCGTTACCATCCGACGATACATACATGCCCCGATGCCCACGTATCGGGCGCAGTTTATCGGTAATACCAAGTACAGTCTCGGCCGCTCCGAGAAACAAACTGCCGTCTTTCGCCATCGTCGCCTGCATGCGTTCCAACACTTCTTTTTTGGTTGGCTGGTCAAAATAAATCAGAACGTTGCGACAATAAATTACGTCAAACGACCCCAACAGACCAAAACTACCAAGCAGATTAAACGGTCGGTAGGTGACCATTTTGCGCACGTCCTCGTTCAAACGCCAAACGTCGCCTTCCTGTTTAAAATATTTAATCAATGTCTGAATCGGCAAGCCACGCTGAACTTCAAACTGGCTATATGTACCAGCTTTGGCTTTTTCCAGCACCTGTGTACAAATATCAGTGCCAACAATCTCAATATTCCAGTCTTTCCACTTAGCCCAGTTCTCCTTCAGTACAATCGCGAGCGAATAGGGTTCCTGGCCGGTCGAGGCTGCAGCGCACCATATGCGTAACTTTTTGTTTGGCCTTGCTTTTTCCATCGCAGGAAGGACATGATTTTTGAATATGTCGAACGGCGTGTTGTCCCGAAAGAAGAAAGATTCGTTAGTGGTCATCGCCTCAGTGACGTCCTTGATCAATCCTTCATCCCGGCTGGACCGTAGCTGTTGAATAAGCACATCCAGCGAGTCCATCCCGCGCTTTCGCGACAACGGTGTCAATCGGCTTTCAAGCAAATACACTTTGTCGGGCGTCAGCATCAGGCCAGACTTTTCCTTTAACAACCCCGAGAGGAATTCAAAATCCTGGTTTTTCACGCTGTTCCTCCCTGCAGGCGTTTCGCTGCAGCTGCCCCGATCTGGGTGATCGGTAAAATTTCTGTGCACAGGCCCGCGCCGGCAACTGCGTCTGGCATACCCCACACCACCTGGTTGCCTCGTCTTGCGCCAACAAAGTTGCACCGCCCTTGGTAATTTCACGTGCACCCTTCAGGCCGTCGTGGCCCATACCGGTAAGAATGACCGCAAGAATGCGCTCGCCAAATATCTTGCCCGCGCTGCGCAGCAATGGATCAACCGCAGGACGACAAAAATTCTCGGGTGGTTCGTCGGTTAATTTCACCGTGAGGTTACCGTTTGCATCGTCAATTTCCATATGCCTGCCACCGGGTGCCACATAAATATGCCCTGCTTTAATTTTCATTCCGTCAGCGCCTTCACATGCGGGCCAACCTGTGCCCGCGCCCGCGCGCCCCCCGGGGGTCGCCGGGAACGTCCCTGGCATACGCTGGTTAACCAGAATGTGTACCGACGTGGCTTCAGCTAACCCGCTACAAAATTTCATAAGTGCTTGTGGACCGCCGGTCGACGAACCAATCAGCAGAATTTTCGGTTTTTGAGTCGATCCTTTGCGCAGCGCAATTGGGGCTGCAGCACCATCGCGATTTGGTAGTGGCACAGATGTCTGCGGCGTTGCTTTGCCCTTACTTGATACAGCGCTTACAGCCGCCGCTGGGCGCCTAGCAGAGACAAAACCGGCTGCCGAAGGCCTGGTCGGGCTGGCAAAAGCCGGCCCAGCTGTAGCCGCTGAACCGTTAGAGCCTACGCCAGTTGGTTGGCTGTGGCCAAGCTTTGTGCGTCGCCGCGAAGCCCATGCCTTAACTTTCTCAACCAGCTCTCTGCGGAAATCAATGTTAGCATTAACCGAACGAGCGGTTTCAGATTTTGGCACATAGTCCACCGCACCGCGTTGCAACGCCCTTAGGCTGACCTCTGCATTTTTGCGGGTCAATGTTGATGCCATAACAACCTGAATATCAGGCTTCATATCAATCATTTTGGGAAGAGCAGTCATGCCATCCATTTCGGGCATTTCTATATCCAAAACAACAGCTTCTATGTCATGCTGCGCTAGCTGTCGTAATGCAACAACACCGTTATTGGCGGTCGTAACCACGTCGATATTTGGGTCTTCCGACAAATAGCGGCACAAAAAACCTCTGATAATAGCACTATCATCAACGACCATTACCCGAAATGGCCCACTATTGTCTGTAACTGAATTGGGGCTTGAAACAACAGAATTCACAGTGAATTTCCTGAATTAAATGAGACCAACCTGTGAAAATTTCGCCTCGATGATCTCTCGGTCAAAAGGCTTCATGATATATTCATTAGCGCCTGCCTCGATGGCAACGCGAATATGAGACATGTCGTTTTCCGTCGTACAAAAAACGACAATAGGTTGTTCGATACCTTCTTTAGCCCGGACGGCTTTTAAAAATTCCAACCCGTCCATAACCGGCATATTCCAGTCTAACAGCACAACGTCTGGCATATTGCGATCGCAAGCATCGAGGGCATCTTGGCCGTCAACCGCTTCTTCAATATCGAAGTTGAGTTCCTCAAGAATTCGGCGGGCAACCTTTCGGATAACCTTTGAATCGTCAACGACTAGACATAATTTCATGTGCGAAAATCTCCAAAATCCACGCTAAGTGCAACATTTTCAATGCAGTAACCAGTTAAGCGGCTTTGCTGTTACCTTCAAAAGCAAGCAACCTGTCCACGTCCAGAATAGGCAGCAATTGTTCTTTGAGGCGGTAGATACCGACGCTGACTTCGCGCCAGCGTGGGTCAAGCGTAACCGGATTTTTTTCAAACAATTGGTCTTCCAGAGACAGAACTTCCCCAACTTTATCGATCTGCAAGCTCTAGGGGTCCTCATTATGCTCTACAACCACCGACATACTGGATTTACCTTCCTCAAGCGGCGGCAGCCCCAAGCGGCGTCTCAAATCAATGACTGTAATCTGTTGTGCATTAAGCACATCATGAACGGCAAGAACCGGAATGCCTACTTGTTGGCCGTCCAAATGCACTGTAACAAAATCCTGCACGCCGACGGTGGCGAGACTGGTGTCTTCACGTACCACTATATCGTTCATGCCGCGTCTCCTTGAATTTTAAATTGCTGAGACAGGCTGCGAAGCAACGTGTCCTTGTCAAACTTGGCGACATAATCATCGAAGCCTGCTTCGTATCCACTGTTTATATCGTCTTCGGCGGTCGAGGCTGACAAAGCGACGAGCTTGATGTCTTTCCAGTTTTCGTTGTTCCGGATAGCGCGCGCAAAATCATACCCTGACATTTCCGGCATCTCGATATCCGAAACAATAATGTCAAACATCGCGCCGCTTTCCATCAATTCAAGTGCTGCTTCCGCGCAATTGACTGCAGTGACATTATAGCCCGCCACTGACAATATTGGGCGCAGCATATTGCGGAAGAAATCACTATCATCAACCACTAACAACCGCTCCGAAGTCCTTGATACGCTTGCCTCTTCACTCATGTCCTTACTGGCCAGCCACTCTGGAAATGCTTTGCCAAGGAAATAGGTCACATCAATAACTTCAGATGCTTTTCCGTTGATCACTGCAGTCCCGATCACGCCACCTTCCTCGGATACCAATTTGATATCCATCTCGTCTTCGACGATGTCCAATATCTCGTCAACCGCAAGCCCCATGGTAAATTGCCGGTCAGTGAAGACCAAGACAGGCTGACTCCCCTTTTCTCGCAACGTCATCCCGGGGTCCGCAAGCACAAGCGGCATCAGCGCGCCACGGTATTGCACCATCAGGCGGCCATCAGATTTTTCGATGCTATCAACGCTGATTTCCTCAAGTCGCGCCACAAGAGATAGCGGCACTGCCTTGGGATGGTCTGCTCCTGCCACAAAGACAAGCATGCTTTCTTTCTCAGCTCCGGCTGCAACGCGAACCTGACTTTCATCGCTGTGCCCCTCTGCTGTTGCATCGGATACACTTGAGTTAGCTTTATTGGCAATACCGTTGGGGTCCAAAATCATGATGACACTACCGTCTCCAAGAATTGTGTTACCGGAATAGAAGTCCAACTCTTTGAGGATAGGAGCCACCGGTTTGACAACAATTTCTTCGGTGTCAAAAACCTGATCCACGACAATACCAAAGGTGAAAGCACCAACTTGGGATACGACAATGAAATCATCGGAATTTTCGCGTGCTTCGATTTTCTCTCGGGTACAAAAGCCCAGCACCTCATTCAGGAATACTAGCGGGAGCAATCGATTACGAAGCCGTAACACCGGCGTATCATTGATCAATTCAATTTTGTGGTCATTTTCACCGGCTTTTTCAGCGCTGGATGCACGCACAAGCTCAAGCACACTAATCTGCGGAATAGCATATCGTTCATCCCGGGCTTTGACAATTAAGCCTGCAACAATGGCCAACGTCAGTGGAATCTTGATCGAAAAGCTGCTGCCTTTGCCAACAGTGGAGACCATATCAATGGTGCCGCCAATTTTTTCGATGTTGGTGCGAACAACATCCATACCCACGCCGCGGCCGGAAACACTGGTAACCTTCTCGGCCATCGAGAAGCCAGGGTGGAAAATAAATTTCTGAATTTGAGCCTCAGACATACCTGCCAGCTCGCCCTCGGTCGCCAGTCCTTTTTCAATGATTTTGCCGCTTAGTTTATCAGCAGAAATACCGCGGCCATCATCTTTAATCTGGATAATAATATGTCCGCCTTCATGGTAGGCATTCAATGTAATCGAGCCCACTTCCGGCTTACCAACAGCGATACGCTCAGCGGGCATTTCGATTCCATGATCAGCTGAATTTCGAACCATATGAGTCAGTGGATCTTTAATAAGCTCCAGCACCTGACGGTCCAGTTCAGTGTCCGCCCCTAACATTTCCAGTTCGATTTTCTTGTCCAAGTCCACGGTCAAATCGCGAACGATACGCGGTAATTTTGCCCAGGCATTGCCAATCGGCTGCATCCGGGTTTTCATGACATTTTCCTGAAGCTCGGTTGTGCATTGGCTAAGCCGCTGAAGCGGTACACCCAACTCAGAATTGTCCATATTTCGGGTAATTTGCAGCAGCTGATTACGTGTTAGAACCAATTCGGAGACCATATTCATCAAGTCTTCAAGTAGGTCCACATTCACACGAATAGACTGGCTTGTACGCCGTGTCTCGGACGCTGCTGTTTGTTGTTTTGCACCAGATTTCGCGCGGCCTGCAACATCTGCCTTGGGCTTGCCGACAGCTTTCGACGCGCTGATGACTGCCTCGCGCACCAGTTCAAACGTCATTACCGCCTCGTCAACGACCTCTACTTTTACCTGACATTCGGTCAACACATTTTTGATTAGCTCGAGCAATCCGTCGAACTGGGCTTCGTCAAACCCGGCAACGGTAATAAGCTGCCTACCCACCGTATCAGCAGAATCAAGGTCGTCCTGAAACAATGCGAGCATAAGGCCCATGAAACGGCCTTTACGCTGATCCAGGTTGGTGCCTTCAAAATATTTCTTAAGTTTTGCTTCAGTGTCTAAACGCTGAGCAATAAGGTGCGATGCGACTGCAAGCGTGTCTTCGCCGCCCACGCGGTCAAACAAAGAACCGCCGCCATCGGACGGTGATGGATTCGAGGGGGCCGACTCATCTGCTGCGGCGCTATCGTCCGGGCCTGGAGTATTTGCAAATACAGCTTCAAGTTCTTCAAGGGATACTTCACCTGGCTTCAAGGAACGCCCAAGGGCAGGATCAATAATTTCGCCGTCTACTGTATCAGGCTCTGGCTCTGGTTGCGGCTCTGGCGCGCCGCCACCTTCAGCAATCGCATCCAGGCGCGCGATCAAATCACTGTCGTCGCCGTCTGGCTCTTCTTCGGTTGCTTCCAAGCCAGCCAGAATTTCCTTAATCCGGTCGAGACTTTCCAAAATCACCGTAACCGAACTTTCGGAGACCTGTAATTCGCCGTCTCTAAATTTTCCGAGCACATTTTCGGAGGCATGAGCAACTGATTCTAATCGTGGTAGCCCGAGAAACCCGCAGGTGCCTTTAATGGTATGAACAAGCCTAAAGATATTGTCCAAAACTTCTTTATTATTCGGATCCTGCTCCAGTTTGACCAGCTCAACATCAACAACGTCAATGCTCTCGCCTGTTTCTGTAAGAAACTCATTTAATAAATCGTCCATGTCCACTTCCCGGCGTTTTGCGCCTGCCAAATAGTTCAACGCCCCCCTAAACACTTTCGTGCCAAGGCCCACTTTCGCGAAAAAGGGTTAAAATGGTGTAAAACTTTTGGGATTATCGAAAAACAGACGATAATAATTTCAGAATGTGAAATGGCGTGGCACGAACTGCTCGCCCGAACGCAATGAAACGACGCGGTCTGACTTACTATTCAGCCCATTGCCTTTATGGATGCTACTATCTCAAGCTTTTGAGATGCCAATTGCGCAACCTCAACCTTACCGCCCAGTTCAGCAGCAACAATACTAGCCAAGAATGCTGGTGCCAAACGAGGCTCTAGATTGTCTTCTGCTGCCTCACCTTGCACGGCGGCGCGAATTTCATCAGAAAAAATGACCCGCTCGCCTTCCGCCACAACTGCAATCGTAACAGTCTCGTCATTGACCGCGCCAAATTGAACAGTCAATGTGCCGCCACGAATAAGAGCCTCAGCGGCAACCAGGCTCAAATTTAACAACAGCTTGACCCCACCCTTAGTGAGTTCATTGGCTGAAACAGCCCAAACCAGTTCAACTTTGCTTCCGGCAAGAAACGCGCGCAGAGACTTCTCCGCTTCCCGGGTATCCAAATGAGTCGAAAAACCACCCGCTGCGCCAAATGCCAACCGGAAAAACTGCAATTTGTTACTTGTTTGCTGGGTCGATTTTTCGATCAGATCGAAGACTGCCTCGCGCATAGTTTCGTCTTGCTCACCTGAAAGCAACTCAAGGCCGTTATTGATCGCCCCAACCGGGCTTACCAAATCATGGCAAAGCCTAGAGCACAACAAAGCTGAAAAATCTAACTTGGACAACGAGCGTCTCCCCAACGGTTTCTATGCATATTTTCACGAGAAATGTCTATCTAGGCAACTTTTTTATGGTAATTATCGGCCGCTAACTCATTTTGATAGAGCTGAACCACCAAATAATTAGCGATTTTGTCCCTTCTGAGTTGGCAATGGTGTCGCCAAAACCCGCAAAAATAACCGAGAATCTAACAAAATGACCACAAAGGCAGACCCGCAAAGCCTAAAAGCGCTTACATCCAAACTTATCCAAACAACATTGGACGCCGGCGAAGTTGTGATGGACGTATATAACAGCGACTTCGAGGTTTATGGCAAAGCCGATCAGTCTCCGGTTACCGAGGCGGACCGTCGCGGTGAAGACATAATTACTGCGGCACTACAGGAAATCGCACCTGATATCCCGATTGTCGGCGAAGAAGCCAAATCCGACGGCCACTGTCCGGATATTTCCGGTGGTCTATTCTGGCTGGTTGATCCGCTTGATGGCACCAAGGAATTCGTTAAGAAAGGCTCGGACTTCACCGTCAATATTGGTCTAATAAAAGACGGTGTTCCCATCGCAGGGTTTGTATTGGCGCCTGCAATGAACAAACTTTACTGGGGCGTAAAGGGCCTCGGTGCTTGGACTGCAAACATCTGCAGCGGCAAAGTCGACGATCAGAAGCCGATCGCTGCACGCGCGGCCAACCCGGAGAAGTTGATCATAGTCGCCAGCAAGTCACACAGGTCGCCCGAGTTGGAGGCCTGGCTGGCCCATTTTCCAAGTGCGGAGCATGTGTCCATTGGCTCCAGTCTTAAATTATGCCTTCTTGCCACTGGCGAAGCCGACCTCTATCCACGGCTTGGCCCAACCTGCGAATGGGACACTGCGGCTGCGCATGCTGTTTTGCTGGCCGCCGGAGGTAGTGTTGAAGTTGCAGATGGTTCACCGCTCGGCTACGCAAAAAACCTTAAGACCTTTCTCAACCCTTGGTTCCTATGCCGTGCCGACACTGATTTTATCGTTCCGGCCTTAACGGCCTAATTAAGCGTTATCGCTGGGAACGCAGAAAGGCAGGCAGGCATACATCGTCGACCCAAGTGCACTCTTCAACGTCAAACGTGATGTATAGCTCCTCTGGAGCGAACATCCCCAACCCCAATTTATGGTCGGCCAACTGCTGTTTCAGCACATCAGGCATTAAGCCGGCATTTAGTGCTGCCAAAATAGCAGATGCCCGACCGTCGCTTTCCTCGTCAAGAATCATCATCAACTGTTCTTGCGTATAGGGCTCAGTCCGATTTGCAAAAAGGGCCGCAAGCATGCGCTCAAATGTTCCTGCGCCATAAGCTTGGTGCATTTCACCGTCCAAAAGCAGTGCGAACACAGCCCCGCCACCGTATATCAACATGCGGTTATCCTGTTTTTGAACGCCGGCCTCCACAATTGACCGCGGTCCCTTGGAAGAGAGTGCCAAATAGTACCGCCTGATGATGGTGGCAATTTTCTCTTCAAGGCGACTAATATCCACAGCCCCAATGGCATATTGGGCCTTAATGGTCATATAATCGGTGACACCTTCTTTAAACCATTCAGCATCTGCTGACACCGCCGGCTTCATTGCAATTCCGTTCCACAAATGGCCAATTTCATGGGCAAATCCATGTTGCCATACCTTCTCGTCTGCTTTGTTGCTTGGTATGCTGAAACGCTGTGCAAAACTTGCCTCAAAAGCACCGCCGTCAGTTCCGGTGTCCGACACCATAAATACATGATAGCTGCTGCCCGCTGCCCCACCGTATACACCTTGATAATATGTAAACAAGGCGTCAGCGTCCGCGGCAGCACGGCGCGCTATTTGTCTCACCGCACTTTCATAAACAATAACCAGTTTTGATTGGCCTGCTGTCACCTCAAAATGGGGCATGGACGGCCCCAACGCAAAACCATTTTTTTGTAAGTGCTGAATATTTTCAATACGATAGTTATTTTCTGCCAGACGCTCCCACGGTGCAGCAACGGTCCAACTCTCCGGCACATCAAATGAAATTGTCGACGCACACGATTGACGGGAGTAATCTGCCAGTAGAACCGTCCAACCTGTAAAAAAAGACGACCCGTCAAAATTGTAAGCAATCTCTTCCTTGCCATTTCGCCACGCAAAGGTGTCGTGTTTGGCCTCAATGTCATACCGTATCGTTAAGGTCTCACTTTCGGCGCTACCTCCAACTGTCCAAGTTCCGACACCTTGATATTCTAGCGGCTGCTCAGTACCGTCCGAGTGAATTTGCCGAACGTTCTTGATGAAATCATCGGTGAGCACACTGCCAGACGCATCGCGTCGGGAAACAATATCAAGTTGATCCGTGTCGCTCGGAGCAACTAACTCTACGGAAAACCAATTGTTACCGGAAGGCGCGCCAGAAAAAGAAAATGTATAATGTGCAGGAATGGACGGGCATACTTTCGCGGACACGCCGCTGTTCGCTGGTCCATATTTTCCATAGAGTAGAAAACCACCACCCCCAAGCAAAAGTAAGCTCGAAATGATTCCTGCACCAAGAAATGCTTTCCTTTTGCCGCGTCCCCCGAAATTGTATGACACCTTATTTTCTGACATTTTACTATCCTCTCGCTGTTTCTTTTTTGCCTACACATAGGACTAAGGGTATGGTTAGCTATATGAGGCGCTTTATTTTCATTGAGAAACAGCAAGATTTGTGCCACGGATTTTTTTCAAATATTGTATACTTTTCAGTTAGTTAAATAGGTTCTAGGCGATCTGTAGATTGGTCGATGTCCATTAGTGAACATATATCGTTCGAAAACGAACATCCGACGCAGGTAGGCTGTGTTTCAGCGTCTGGTTTCGGCACGCCGATTATGTATTATACCAACCCAGAGCTGCTCAATTTGAGGATTAAACCATGACATTATTAATTGCTGGCGTCGCCGCGTTTATCGGCCTTCACCTCATTCCTTATTTCGCCACTGGTTTCAGGACCGGTTTGGTTGCCAAAATCGGCGTTGCTGGCTATCGCGGCTTTTTTGCCGTTGCCGTGCTCGCCAGCATGGCCGCTATTATTTTTGGATGGCGCAGTACACTGCCTGAAATCATATTCAACCCGCCGACCTGGGGCTTCCACATTACGCCGCTGTTTGTCTTGTTTGGCTTCATCCTGTTTTTCGCCAGTCAGGCTCCTACCAATATTAAACGCATGATCCGCCACCCACAGATGACCGGCATTTTGCTGTGGTCGGTTGGCCATTTGGCGGCGAACGGTGAAGACCGTTCTGTTGTCCTGTTTGGTAGCTTTGCGCTTTGGTCAGTATTAGCTATCTTTGGTGCCAACCGCCGCGACAAGGTGTGGCAGAAGCCGGAAAAGCAACCGATAGTTAAAGACATAGTGACTGTAGCCATAGGCTTGGCCGTTTATGCACTTACGATCTATTTCCATGAAGCTGTCATTGGCGTTAGGCCGATGCCCTAGTCCATTGCGCGCATTAGCTGCCAATCAATTCCAGGATATGCGCCGGGTCTTTCAATAAGCCCCGCGCGATCATACCGCGCATGGGTTCGCCGGAATAGAACCACTCGGTAGCGATCTTGCCATCGGCCCACATTTGCACATGTAAACCGTCAATTCGATGGTGCGAGCCTCCTTTGTCGTCGTAAGACGTGGTGTTGCGAAAGGCGCAAAACTCACTTTCTGAGTCGATAAAAAGGTCGGTGATTTCGCCTTTGATATTGTAAGCTGACGTAACGAAGGGTTTTTGCGTGTCCCGGCCCGCCGGTCGGGAAGGGGGGGGGGGGGGGGGGGGGGGGGGGGGGGGGGGGGGGGGGGGGGGGG
>JAAHTG010002035.1_pt1 | contig 12278 bp, 22 predicted proteins | sample 6116081 | NCBI WGS metagenome assembly JAAHTG01 (sample SAMN13939989, study PRJNA603662) | sponge metagenome | isolation source: marine sponge | host: Mycale hentscheli | place: New Zealand | collected 2005
TGATCTAACTCATGTCCTATTGCTTTAGCTATTAGCTCTGCTCCACAAAACGGTGATGATAAAATTAATATTTTCATTAGAAAAAGTTATGTTTATTATAAATATGAGCTAAGAATTCACTTTTACCCAACTTTCATCTTCAAATACTAAATCTGGCTCTTTGAAAATTTCTTTTACTGCTTTTACTACACCTGGCCATTCTGGTTGGTAATCATGTCCTCCTATTAATCCATTTTCCTTAACTTTAGGAAGAGATATTTGTATATCCTTTTTTACATCATCATATTCATGAGAAGCGTCTATATAAATAAAATCAAAGTAATTATTTGGGTAACTATCAATTACATTATAACTAAAATCTTGTACTAACTTAATATTATTAAAATATCTAGTATTAGTCCAAAAATCTCTTTTAATAGTACCCCAATCTTCATCAAAATACTTATTTTTATTATCTGTTTTACCTTTATAAGGATCAAGACATACAATTTCATTAAACATACCACTAGAAGCCCACATAAAAGTAGATTCACCTCTATAAGAACCAATTTCTAACATTTTTAACCCACCTTTTTCTTCAAAATGATATTGTAAAAATTGTAATTGGTGGATTAAACCAAAGAAAAACCTATTGTGAGATTTTACAACATTCCATTTTTCAGGTGGATTAAATCTAAGTGAATATTTCATATTATTTAAGGTTCAAAAACTCTTTCCTCTCGGCAAATTATTATATGTCGATACGTATATATTGTCTAACATAAGATACATAAAATTGTTTGGATTACCACATAATTGTTATTATATTGTGGGGTATGAGTGAGGTAATTGAACTAAAAAGGGACAATTTAAATGAATATATGAGTGATGAGGATTTACTCGTTATATATGGCACTAAATGGTGTAAGGCATGTTTAAATTTAAAACCCTATTTATATGAAATTACTTCAGACGTTACTGTTGTAATTGTTGATAGTGAAAAACATTTAAGATCTCTTAGATACATGCCAGGAGGAGTTAAAAATTATCCAACAATTGCATTATACAGAAAAGGCTACTTCGTAAAAGAAGTAGATATAAATTTATTATTAACAAAACAATTTAAGTAGATGGAAGTATTTTTATTTTTATTATCATTTATATCTGGCGGAGTCGTTCTCACCGTCGCATATATCTATCACCTCACCACTAAAACTAAAGAAAAACAGGATAGGTTATTAAGTTTTCAACAAAATTTACAAAGTATTCAAAGCGATCACTTCGAAAATTATAAATCGGGGCTTGAATCTGCATATACTGAATTATCTGGAATTAAAAAAGGTCTAAGTGAAGATGGTTATCGTAATTTAAGGGAACAGAGCAAATTACAAAAGACGGCAGAAATAAGGATTAAAACGTTAGAAGCCGAAAATAGAAAGATCCGAGAGGATATGGAGGCGAATATGAATAGGGTAATGGGTGATATTCAGAAAATAAATTCGTGGAAGACGTCGGTGCAGAATGATCCAAATGTAATTAATAGGTACTAAATGAACGTAATTAATGATGAGTACGCGGTAGTTTTTCCACCAAGGTGTGGAACGCGTTGGACAGGTGGAAGATTATACGATATGGGTTTACTGGATAGTTTACCTCCACAACATTGGTGGGAAAATGGTTATGGTCCTGACATTGGTGATAGAAAAGTATTATGTAACGTAAGAAATCCATATACTAGAGTTCCTTCTATATATAAATGGCATTTACAAATTAGAGAAAATGTTCCTAAAAATATAGTTGATTATATCTTAAGTGATCATTTCTATGATGTTAAACCATGTACAAAAACATATGGTGAGAACCAAAATAAAATATATAAATATATAAAACTCGAGAATGTAAGGGCTGAGTATCAAGCTCTTTTACAAGTTGATCTGGGTGAATACAAAGGAGAATATATAGATACCAACTTTGATGATATGATTGGGGTTACTTGGTTAAGAAATGATGAATGTGTACAAAGAATTAATGAATGGTATAAATCTGATTTCGATATATTAGGATATGAAATGATCCAACTATAAGGATATACCTCTTTTCTCTAATTCTCTTTTTATAACACCTTTCTTTCTTCTCATAGTAGATGAAGTATAATATTTCTTTAGTTCATCTGTGGAAGTATTTGATACTGTGTAATGTTTCCACTGGAACTTATTAGTCATACGATTATTTCTATCTCTAATGTATTCTTTTGTGCTGGGTTTTAATTTTGTTGGCATATCCATACATATGTAGATCCCTATCTAAATGCAAAAATATAAGTATATATTATCCGGGGTGTAAGATCGTAGTCGATCTATAAAGTGCTCCCAACCTTTTTCTCATATAGCCACGCATATATGGACAGTAGCGCGCATGGGATAATATAGTAATATGGCGGCGGGTATGCATACGGTGGGCATGATGGATAATGTTATAATATATAATCCAGTGTCATATAAGCGTCATGTGTAGAAGGCGTCAGTACCAAATATTTATGGTCACGGGTATTAAGGGTAATGTAATAAGATATAGATAGATAATAAGTCATTACCGTGGGATAAGAGCCCACCGTCGTAGTCTGTTCCAACATCGCCATTATAATTTCTGAGTTACCACCCCACCATTACATGGCCTTAACTTTCTTATACGTAAATATACGAACATCCACTACGGTATCCAAATTTTTCATGCATTATTTTAACTGAATTGTTAAATATTCAATGTCATTAATGTGTCATTGCATTATCCCCAATGTTCACTCCATGTTCATATGTGTTAATTGCGGTGTTCACAAATATATACTCGTCGAGTCGAAATTGGTTGGCTCGCGATGAATAAGGGTTAGCACCCGCTTCGCTTTATCCTAGATACCACACGTTCAAAGTGTCATATATAAGCATGTTTTTATATTCCAATTTAATTATATCAATAACTAAGGACATACGTAGATTCAAATGTCCATACGTTCACATTTCATTCATTCAACACACATTAATATGCGTTTTAAACCGTTTATACCGTTATTTAATCGCGAAATTGAGCCAAGTCGTCGCTCACCATGTTAATAATAATCCAGGGCTACTCCCACGTTATACCCAGATTTTTAAACAAACCAATCCATTCATGTACACGTAAATCCCAATCTTGTCTTATAGCATATTGTTGACCTAAATCAAGTCTTGATTGCCATTTGTATGCAAACGCTTTATCATGTTGGTCCAAGTGTAGTGTAGTTAAAATATCATTCATCGTCTCTGTCTCCACACCATAATCACCCACTATATTCTGAATATTACCTGTCCCATTCGTTATTATCTTCACTTTGCCCCTCAACATTTCAAGCGCTGTTATACAATACGTTTCCAAATACTCACTTGAATATATCCAATACTCTGCTTGCCCGATTCTATTCCTTAAATCATAATGGTTAAGGCTACCAACCCAAGTCACTCCATCTAACTTACTATAATCTCTATCTTCCCAATACTCGGCATAAGGAGGACTACATACATCTAACGTTGCATGAGGCATTACTGCCTTAATTCGATCCCAATTATCCAATAGTAATTTTAAACCACGATCTGGTGAACTAGACCATATTATTTTGCCCTTAATTTTATTATGCTTATAATCCAACCAATCCGTATTATCTAAAGCGTTATCTATTCCTCGTATATACGGATTAACATCGCGATTTACATAGCCGAAAAGTTCAACTGCTTTTTCTCTAAGTATATTAGCGTGAAATTGAGATACACCAACAATACAATCAATATCATCAAAATATTGTTTCCAATTGTCCATTGTTTCACCCCTAAACCAATTGTAGTATTCATCATTGTGCATCCAAAATATCCACTTAGTAGCCGTTATTTTCTTATCGCGTAGTTCTTTAACGAAGCTTAGGTAATTAGCTCCAATTGCTATATCGTAATCTGCTTGTGCTAGTTGATCATAATGAATGTATTTAACTCCATTACATTCTTCATTTAATGTATAACCTGTTACTGTTACTTCGTGTCCTAATCTTTGTAGTGCCTCACTTAACTTTATTATACAAAATTCTGTTCCACCCATTCCATACTCTAACCAAGTACGTTGTGAGAAATGATTATTTTGACCTTGATAACCTGCGCTTATAATTACATTCATTCACTTACTATTATCTTCCAATTAAACGGATCTCTATTACGTTGATATTGTTCCATAGTCCATTCTATATTGTCTGTATTGAATATTACCTGTATTGGTTTAACTGAACAATAAGTATGTTCTGATATGTATTCTATTTCTATTAAGTATTCTTTCATGATTCAATTGTCATTGAGCCTTCTTGTGCTGCAACTGGAATATGATCCCATAAGTTAATTGCAATAGCATATCTTGTTCCTGATTCAACTGGTGTTACTCTATGTAAACAAGTACCTGCATCGAAGATAATTAAACGATTATATTTAGCTTGTATTCTTTCAAATACACCATCTGGATGTTCTATTTCTAGATAACCACCTTTAAATGGTACATTTTTAGGATAATATACTGTTCCAATTTCTGGTCTTAATACTTCACCATCATTATCCATTCCACCTGTTCGTTCCCAATGTAATTCATCTTTATCAAAATGCGTACCTAATTCTTGTACACCTTCATTTGGTCCATATACACCTGTCCAATATTCAAATCCGTTTAATCCAATACTATATGACAGTGGAGAATTTTCTTTCCATATGTATTCAATTAATCTTTTTTTAACTGTATTTGCCGGTGAATTCCACCAACCATCCCACCAAGTGTAATTACCATTTGGTCCAAAGAATGTTTCGTCATTATTAATTTCATTTAATAATACTTCGTCTTGTATAAAATCATCTATTACTATCATATTTAATATTGTTTTTGTTCAAATCCTTTATGATCTGAGTTACTAATAAAACTCACTACTACATATCTAGTTCCACTTGTTGTTGGTCTAGCTCCATGTTTATGAGTTATGTTTCCTGGGTGTAATGTTGCTACTCCTATTTCTTTAGGATTAACTAAACATTTATATTTAGGAAAATATGTTCCACCACCTTCAAATTCCCCTGGGTTTAAATTTACTAATGTTGTTATATTACTAAAATCATGATGAACACCTAAATGTGCTTGTTCATCAAATGGGTATTTAATAATAAACGATTCATCACTTAAATGATCCCATGATTTACCTTCTAATTGAAATCTATCTATAGCATAAGGTCTAACATAATCATTAATTACCCTATTATAAATATTTTTCATGCCTAATACATCAAGTAAATTATCTGTTGTAGGATAAAATTCATGTCTACCATGAGTCCATTCTTTAGTTTCACCCAATTTAATTAATTCGTCACAAAATGCTTTAGTAAATAATGGAAATACATAAACATGAGGTGCAGGTTCATCTGTAATTAAATCAAATTCACCATTTCTTAATTGCGGATTAATATATCTATCACTCCAAGCATCCCAATTACTATCATCTAATATATCAAAATCTTGTTTATATGGCTTGTTAGTATCTAACTCCTTAACATATTCAGGTGTAAACTCAGTTAATGAATCTCTATTTGGATTTGATTCTTGACCAAAATATTCTTTACGTGTAGCATAATATCTAAATTCTGGGTTGTGAAATTTATCTATGGCATCTTGTCTATCATGTGTTCCATGTAATGCAGGATAAAATTCATCATTTACTACAACATTATTTAAATAATCTGAGTCAAGTATTTCCTTCATACCTTTTCTAGACACTAAATATGCTTGATTATTATATGAATAACCTACTCTAACTAAATCATCACCTAATATTTCTTCTTCATTTTCATTCCATAAACCTCGTCTAGCAAAATTAAACATACTCCAATCTTTAGGTAATTGAGCAAATGTTTCATCACTAGGCCATTCACCATTATAAATAAAATCTTCTTCAAGTATTAATATCGTTTCATGTCCTTCCTCATAACCCATTTTAACACATTCATAATGAGATAAACCACATCCAATTTCACCTGGTGTTACTTCTCTATTATAAAAATTATGTTCATGGTCTATTTTCCACCAATCAGCTACTTTAAATTTGGACTTGGGTTCTTCTTCACCTGTAACTATTTTCCAACCATTACAAGCATCCATAATAAACCATTCACCTGTTACTGGTAGTTTATTTAACTTATTTATAATATGATCATTATCTCTAAGTAAGTTTATAACATAAATTTTGTCTATTTTCATAATTTTATTTTAAGTCTTCTATTTTAATTTCAAAGTCATCATCTGGATTAATGTTATTATTATAATATTTTATCCATAATTTTTGATCATCCTTTAAACAAGGTGAGCATATTGTTTTTCTATTTACTGTTGATATTAGATTATCATAAGTTAATAATTCTGCTTCTAATATCTCAGGTAATTGAGGTATTGAATTCCAATCTGATTCATCACCCCATAATTCATTTCTATTAATATTTTTACTTTTACAATATGCATCAATTTTCTCTTCAAACCATTCTAATAACGGTGTATCTGCAGCAAACACTTCAGGCATACTAGTTGGTTTATGACACCAAGCACACGTTTTTAAATTTCTTCCCATTCCGGTTCCTCTACTGTTTGACAAATTAATATCAATCCATCCTTCCTAAGTACTCTATCACATTCTAAATGATGAACCCACATACCAATTAATTTTTGGTTCAATCTATTACTATTTGGATCAGTAAGAAAATATTCTGGTTTGAATGATTTTATTATTTCATAAACCATATCATTTACTGCAACAAATTCTCTACACAATCTCATTATCACTAATATACATTATACCAACATTATGTGATGGAATATAATAAGAAAAATTATGAACATCAAGTACTTCTTCAATTATTTTATTCTGGAGGTCAGGTGATTTACCTGTAATTACTTCTATATCTCCATATTTACATAGCTGATTTAATATTAGATAATTTTCTACTTTCAATATGGCTTGTTTATGTGTTAAGCCATGTAAATCTACTTTAACCATTGCTTAACTGCTGTTGTAACTTTTGTATTTTTAATTTAATTTCTTGAGTCTGTGGTCTAATTAGTTTTAACCTAACTATTTCACTAGCTATCTCTTTTATAGTCATCTTCTATTCTTATTATATCGTCCTCACCAAAGTAAGTCCCTGTTTGTACTTCTATAAATATTACCTTTTCATTAGTTTCATTCCAAGCTCTATGTCTTGCTCCTAAAGGTATATGAATAGATTCACCAGGTGCTCTAAATACCTTTTCATCGTCTAAAACTATAGTTAAGTTACCTTTAACTACAGTCCATTGTTCCCTTCGTTTATCATGATATTGATATGATAATCTACTATTTGGGTTAACTGTTATACGTTTTACTTTAACATTATCTGAGTCAAGTAATACTTCATACTTACCCCAAGGTCTAATGTCTATTTCCATTATTGATTATTATAAATTTCTTTAGCATCATCACCCCAACCCCAATCATAGATTACAGTTATAAATGCTATTCTAAATACATAACTCTCCCATGGTAAATCCTCTGTAGGATCATAATAATCTAAACTAAAGCCAAACACAAAACCCTCATGTGGCCATTTAAAATTAAACTTCACACCAAACCATTTATTCATAATTTTTATTTTATATATTAGTAAAAAAGTGTATTGTCCATGCTACTAAACCATTTAATTGTAATACAACTAAATTCCATTGTCTTCGTACTGTAACTTGAAATAATACACAACAAAATCCTACCATAAACAAAATTGGTTCAACTGTCCATTGTCCAGCCATTAAAAACCCTGCTCCCATATAACCAATTCTGCTCGATATTCTTTCAATTGGTTTAAGTTTACGTTCTCTAACCATTGATCTTAATATCTTCACTCTCCAATTCTTATTAAATATCGTTTTTTCTCCCATTTACGCTTGTTTTGTTTTCCATAATACTTGAATACAAATTAGTAAAAATGATAGTACTAAACTAACCCATGTTTTAGCATTAATACCTTCATTAAAATGGTAATTAACCATTATAGCGTAAATTATCATACCAACTCCAAAACCTATAAATCTAGCAGGCCATAACATTCCTTCCATTCCATTAACAGTATATTTAGTTCCCCAAATATAAAAGAATGATAATATTATACCTGCAGCTGCTACTATAATTTCATTTTTTCTAAACCAATCAGTTGATTTTAAAAACTGACCATTTAATTGGTAAAATGTTAAAACGTGTGCTACAAAAAATGCTGCTATTCCTATTAATAAATCTTTAACTATAATCATCCTAACATCAATTTATTATTTTCTAAAAACATCCAAAAACGTTCTAACCATAGTTCTACTCTAACATCTTCAATTAAGTCTTTAGCACCCATTCCTTTTTCACGTTTACCAGCTACATAAGCTATTCCCATGTCACAGTAATCTCTTGCTTTATTTTTATCACCATTTTTAATGTGCTTTTTAGCACTGGCAAAGCAATGATGGAGTACTGCTTTTTCTCTTCGTTTATCCATTTATTAAAATATAAATTATTGTTATTAAAAGTCCTACCATACTAACAAACGCAGCTATATTATTGCTCCTTTGTTGATGTGGGCTTCTACCTTGATTACTCCTATATTGTCTAGGTTTTTTATCCATTACATATATGAAGTTGATTCTAAATTATTTTGAGCTTCATTCCAGTACTGTTGTGCTTGTTGAAATTTAAGTGTATCAACATCTTTTTCCTGGTTGTTAATTGCTTCCATTAGCCCATTAAAATCTAAAATCTCTTGATATAATGTTTCTGGGTCTTTGTTATAACCATCTACTATATACTTTTCTAGATGAACAAAGTTTTGTTTTAAATTGCTAGTATCAGCTAGTTGTAGAAATTCGTGTACTACTTGCTCATACATCATTTGTTTATTAATGTATCTTCTAACTAAATTAGCTTGTTTGATAATTATATCAATCTCTTTTTGAATACTTACTCGTGCCATATACTTTATTTTTATTTGATTATATACCCTAATATACGAAAAAAAAACGCGGTAACCAAATAGTTCCGCGCTCTTCTTCGTTTGAAATGTGCACCTGCACTTTACATAAATCTTTTAAATTGTGATTTTAAATCTTCATCTATATAATCATAGTTTACTGATCTAAATTCTTCGAATTCATCTTTAATTTCGCTATTATTCATTCTTCTGATGTCTGAGCCATGAGTTTTAACAAAATCAACAATAATATCCATTGGGATATCTTTTAATATTCTGTCTTTTATCATTTTAGCTGCTGCATCTGTGTATCTTTTTTCATCATCACTCATTTCTTCTTCACTCATAGCTGCTTTTTTAAATTTAGTAGCATCGCTACCATCAGTATCAGGTTTTTTATTACCTTTTCTATCAATACCCATTACTTCTTCCATACCTGGTGCTTTAACATCACCATATATAATTTCTTCAAATGCATTAGCTAAATCATCACCATCAATGTTACCATCTCTATATTGTTTTAGATGCATTTTCATTTCACCAGCAGCTTTAAAAGCATCACCGATTATTTTGTTACTATCTTCATCTAATTCATTAGCGTATTCATCTACGTCTCCATTTTCTGTGTACATTGGTTTTGTTGTTTGAGTAATATTACTTGATTCTTGACTATCTTCACTACGTTCAGCTCCAATCGCTGAATCATAATCTTTTGCTTTAGCACCTGGACTAGCTACTTTATCAATGTTATCGACATTATCTTCAGTGCCATCATCTGATTTTACACCTAATACTTCATCCATATTATAAGGTCTAACTCCATCAATTAATTTCATTGCTAAATCTAAATCTTGTCCACCAATACTGAAGTCATATTCTTCATCATAATTATCTACATCACCTGGATCAAATCCAAATTTATAATCATATACAGTAAATCCTCTTTCTTGTTTATTACCTCCAGGTACAGCTGAGTCTCTATCTACAACTTCAAATTCTCTATTAGTTTTTCCATCACCAGATGGACCATCTTTTTCTCTAACAATAACTTCACCTGATTTTTCTAGTTCTTCCATTTTATCAACTAGATCTCTAAATGAAATATTTAAAGTACCGATTCGTCCCCCACCAATATATTCGTTAAGTAAATTTGTAAGATTGTATTTAGCCATTATTTTTTAGGTTTACGTCCTTGCCTTTTTTTGCCTTTAGCAGCTTTACTAACGTCACCTATTTGGTTACCTAATTCTTTAGCGGCAGCTAGAACATCTTTAAGTTCATTTTTAACATTTTTACCTCTACGCTTTGCTTCTATAGCGGCTGCTTTAATTTCTGCTACTGCATCTTCAATTTCATCAGGTATTAAATCACCATCTCTGTCATTGATCTTTCCTTTTTTATAGAAACCGAAATAATAAATTGCCGCTCCTATTACTAATACTACTACTACTAGTCCTATTATATTTAACATAATCTATTTTTAACTATTAATATTAAGCTACTGCTGTTACTATTGAACCAGAAGTTCCAAATGCTTGTGATGCAGCAAATGATTTATCAATTGTTACACTTTCGTTATTTGGGTTGTATAATCTTGCAGTTCCAGATACTACTATTGTACCTGAAGTTCCTGTTGAATATCCAACTCTATCTCCAATAATTCTATTTGCTGGTACTATAAATGTTTGACCACTTGAATTAGCACCTAATTGTCCTGCTGCTACTGATATTACTTCTAATGGTTGGAATAATGTACCTTGAGTAGCACAAGTAGTTCCTGTTGTTACTAAACCACCTACTAAATCATCTCCAGCAATTGTAATTTGAAGATCTTGACCTCCACCACCAATTGATGCATTTGCAATTGATATTACTGCATCTCCAACTACATATCCTGATCCTTCAGCGTCAACTGTAATGTTAGTTACTGTTCCACCACCACCAACTGTGACAATAAATGTAGCTCCTGCTCCTGTTCCATTTGTTGAAGCAATTCCACTTCCAACTGAACCATAAGTTCCTGGTGTAGCACCTGTTGTTTGTTGTGTAATATTACCAAATAATTGGTCTGCTGTTGTATCAAGTGCTGAACCTGTAGCTACTACTACATTAATTACTGCTCCTGTACCATTTCCACTTGTTGTATAAGTAACACCATTATAAATACCTCCATTCATTAATGAACCACCTACACCACCAAATGCTGTCATAGATCCAGTTCCAAATACATTAGCACCAACAAATTTTGTTGCTGCACCTGCTACTTCAGCGGCTTGTATATAATCAAACTGAACAATATTATATTCTTCAATTACATTTGAAGCGGTAAATGGAACTACTGCTGATTGTCCATTTCCTTGTTGTCCATTTGGTACTTGAATATTAACATAATCATTTCCTGAATTTACAAAATCAATATCTGATTCAAATTCTAAATTTAATTGTGCTGTAAAACCTGCACTGACATCCATGAATCCTTGGTTCCATTCCCATCTAAGTATATCTTCAAATCCATCTGGGTTACCTGCTCCACCCTGAACTAACCTAGATTGTCTGTTCATTTCAAGTCGAGCTAATTGCATGTTAATAAAAGATTCGTATTCTAATTGTTCTTTTAAAAATTTTCTTTTTGCCTCCATTAAAGGAAGATCCTTAATGTCATTTCTTTTTAAGAATAGGCTCCAGTTTCCTGGATCTTGAGTATTACCGTACATAGTATAATTTGTTTATTGTAATTTCGTTTTATTATAAATATATAATTTCTTTTTAGGAACGCCAAGCTATTTTGTTGGTTCCTATAATCTTGTTATAAATATATATCCTTATTTCAATTTATATTTTTCTTTATATTCTTCTATGAATGAATTACCAACCCCAACATCTAATATAATTGATTTTTCAGGTACACCAGGCAATTTTTTAGCCGTTAATACATAGTCAATATTTTTTCTAAATACCTTTATTTTAGTTCTAGCATTAGAGCGATTTGACGACTTAAATACCATAACTACAGGTGATTTACCATACATTCTTTGATTAATATCTGGTTTAGGGTATTTAGTTGTATCATGACTTACAGATCTCCAACATCCATTAGGGTTTTTCTTTCTATCATAATAATAAGTTATATCATCTGTTTCTAAAACCCATTTATCTAATTTAACTACTTGTTCACTTGGTCTACCTCTGTTTTCTGCCATTATATTTACCTCGTTTAGTTTTATA
>JAAHTG010002036.1_pt1 | contig 12276 bp, 15 predicted proteins | sample 6116081 | NCBI WGS metagenome assembly JAAHTG01 (sample SAMN13939989, study PRJNA603662) | sponge metagenome | isolation source: marine sponge | host: Mycale hentscheli | place: New Zealand | collected 2005
AGAAGCCCCAAATACTCAAGGAGATACAAAATAAAGAATTGCCTGAGGTAAATTACGCTTACCAAAAGACAATTTCTTATTCTCAAATGTCTATGTATAGAAGCTGCCCACACAAGTGGTCACTTCAATATAAAGATGGACACTACCAAAATGAACAATCTATTCATTTTACTTTTGGTACAGCAATGCATGAGGTAATCCAAGACTGGCTTACAGTACTGTATGAACAATCAGGAGTAAAAGCAGATGCTATAGATTTAGAGGAACAATTCCAAGAAAAATTTATAGGATTATACAAAGAGGGTTACACTAAAAACAAAGACACCCACTACTCATCCCCAGAGGAATTACGTGAATTCTTTGAAGATGGAGTAGCTATACTTGATTTTTTAAAGAAAAAACGTAAACATTACTTTAGAAACCGTGGTTGGCATCTTGCAGGTATTGAGTTACCCATTGTAATGAACGTTGGTAACAATTTGGTATACAAGGGCTTTATTGACCTCGTATTATACCATGAACCTACAAATAAATTTTATGTATACGATATAAAAACGTCTACTAGGGGATGGAGCGCTAAAGCTAAATCTGATGAAACTAAACAGATGCAGCTTGTACTTTATAAAAAGTTTTTTAATGAACAGTATGGAATCCCACTTGAGAATATAGAAGTAGAATTTTTTATTGTACGTAGAAAAGTATGGGAAAATAGTGAATACCCTATCCACAGAGTACAACTTCATAGACCTGCTGCGGGTAGAAATAAGCTTAGAAAAGCAGATAGTATATTAGAGGAATTTATTAGTGATTGTTTTACTTCTAAAGGAAAATATCAAGATAAAGAATATCCTAAAGTAGTATCATCTCTATGCAAATGGTGTCCTTTTAATGACAATAAAGAATTATGTAATAAACACGTATCTTTTTGACTCCGTACATATTTATATACGCCAATTATATAAAACATACATTATGAATAAAAAAGATTTAACATTAACAAGTGTAAAAATTCAAAGTGATTTATTTGAAGAATTTAAAGTAGCATGTGTTAGACATAAGTTTTCCTTTCAAAAACTTGCTGACCGATGTGTTCATTTATATCTTACAGATGAGGATTTTAAAAAACAAATACACAATCACCTTAATATAGATTTATAATTTAAAAAATAAAATGGTTATAGAAAAAATGGAAGGCTACATCCCTAGGGATAAGCGAAAAAAAATATTATTGATGTGTGATGACATCAGAACTCATTCGGGTATAGCTACAGTTGCTAAAGAAATTGTAATGCATACATGTCAACATTACAATTATGTAAATATAGGAGCAGCCATTAATCACCCTGAAGCAGGTAAGAAATTAGACCTTTCCCAGGAAACTAGCAAACTAGCAGGAATTGATGATAGTTCTGTATTTATTTATCCTAATAAAGGATATGGTGATCCCAATATACTAAGAAGAATTACAGAAATAGAAAAACCCGATGCTATTTTTATCATAACAGACCCCAGATATTGGACTTGGCTGTTTCAGATTGAAAATGAAATTAGAACTAAAATTCCTATCATTTATCTTAATATTTGGGATGATTATCCTGCTCCTATGTATAATAAGGAATACTATGAATCTTGTGATCTATTAATGGGTATTTCTAAACAAACTGTTAACATTAATAAACTAGTATTAGGAGATAAAGCTAAAGACAAATTAATTAAATATCTTCCTCACGGTTTAAACCATTTAATATTTAAACCCTTAGAAAAAGATAATACTAAATTACAAGAGTTTAAAAATAATATTTTTAAAGGTAAGGAATTTGATTTTGTAGCCCATTTTAATTCTCGAAATATTAGACGCAAACAAGTACCTGATACTATTTGGGCATTTAAACAGTTTGTAGATAAATTAGATTTAAAACAAGCACAAAAATGTGCTTTACTCCTTCATACTCAAGTAGTAGATAATAATGGAACAGATTTAGATGCTGTAGTTGAAGCTTTATGTGGTGATGACCCTCGCTATAATGTGATCATTATACCTAATCATTTTAGTCCCGAGGAGATGAATTTATTATATAATTCTACTGATGTTCAAATACAATTAACTTCTAATGAAGGGTGGGGTCTTAGCTTAACCGAGGCTATGTTAGTAGGTAATCCCATTATTGCTAATGTTACAGGGGGGATGCAAGACCAAATGCGTTTTGTAGATGACCAAGGAAAATGGTTCACCCCAGATGCTGAAATTCCTTCAAATAATACTAAAAGATATACCCAACATGGGGAATGGGCGTTCCCAGTGTACCCTGTTTGTAGATCTATTCAAGGTTCTCCTCCCACTCCCTATATTTGGGATGATAGATGTAATCCTACTGATGCCACTCAACAACTATTAGAAGTTTATAATTTAAGCCCTGAAAAAAGAAAAGAAATAGGCCTTAAAGGTAGAGAATGGGCTTTAAGTAAAGAAGCAGGGTTTACTTCTAAACATCAAGGTTATAAAGTAATGGAAAATGTTGATGAATTATTTAATACTTGGAAACCTAGAAAAAGATATGAAATAATAAAAATAGATGGCAAAAAAGCCAAAAAAGTTGTACCACATAAATTAGAATATTAATGAAACCAACATTTGCAATAAGCTGCCCTATTGACACCTACTCAGGTTATGGGGCACGTTCTAGAGATTTAGTTAAAGCTCTTATTAATCTCGATAAATATAATGTTAAGATTTTACCCCAAAGATGGGGAAATACTCCTTGGGGGTTTATAAAAGATCATAAAGAGTGGCATTTTTTACAATCCCATATGTTAGATAGCCCTCAACTTCCTAAACAACCTGAAATTTGGGCTCAAGTAACAGTCCCTAATGAATTTCAACCTTTAGGTAAATTTAATATAGGATTTACAGCAGGTATAGAAACTACAATATGTGCTCCACAATGGATTGAGGGATTAAATAAAATGGATTTAAATATAGTATCTTCAAACCATGCTAAAAATACTTTTATAAATTCTAAATTTGAACAAAAAGATCAAAAAACTAATCAAGTTATAAAACAAATAGAATTACAAAAACCAATAGAAGTGTTATTTGAAGGGGCAAACTTAGAAACTTACCTACCTAAAAAATCAGAATTCGATTTATCTACAATAGAAGAAGATTTTGCTTATCTTTTTGTAGGACATTGGATGCAAGGTAATATAGGAGAAGATAGAAAAAATGTGCCTGCTTTAATTAGAACTTTTTTTGAAGCTTTTAAAAATAAAACTAAAACACCTGCCTTAATTTTAAAAACGTCTAGAGCAGGTGCTTCATATATGGATAGAGAAAGTATTCTTAGTGCTATTGATAAAGTAAGAAATAGTGTAAAAGCCAAGAAATTACCCAATGTTTATTTAATCCATGGGGAGTTATCTGATAGTGAAATAAATGAGCTTTATAACCATAAAAAAGTAAAAGCTATGGTTAATTTAACTAAAGGAGAAGGATTTGGAAGACCTTTATTAGAGTTTAGTTTAACAAAAAAGCCCATTATAACTAGCAATTGGTCAGGCCAGCTGGATTATTTAAATCCTAACTTTACTACATTAATTAATGGAGAATTAAAAAATGTTCATAAAACCGCAGCTGTAAAAGATATGATTTTAGAGGAATCCCAATGGTTTAGCCCTAATTTGGGTGAAGCAGGGTATTACTTAAGAGAAATATTTGAAGATTACAAATCTTATAAAGAAAAAGCAGTAAGGCAAGCATACAAAAGTAAAACAGAGTTTAACTTTGTTAGTATGGAAAATAAGTTAAATAGTTTATTAGAAAATACTATACCTAAATTTTCTGAAGAAGTTAAACTTGATTTACCTAAACTCCAAAAGTTAGAATTACCTAAACTTAAAAAATTAGAAAATGTCGAAGGATAAACTAATAACGTGTGCCCGATGTGGTAGTAATGCTTGTTATGAGCAAGATATGGGGGCGGATTATATTATAAATTTATGTTATGGATGTGGATTTACTACTAATACTTTAATGCAATCCGAAAGTAAATTTTTAGAGGAACAGATAGAAGTACTTCCGGAACTGTATAAAGATCTTATTTATGTAGATAATAAAGGATTAAATTGGATGCCTTCTGCTACTAATAACCCTGAAAAAGGGATGGTGTATGCTAGTGGTAATAATTCTAAAGAATGGAAATGGGCCGCTGTAAAAGCAATACCCTCAGAAGAAAATGCCTATAGAATGGATATGGGGAATTTAAAACATTTTAGTGAGCGTGATTATATGGAAGCTTTAGATTATATTGGATTATTCAAAAAATGAAAATAAGTTATCAAATATTATGCAAAAATGAAGATAGTTCTTTAGAAAAATTATTAGATTTTTTAGTTACGCATAAAAGAGATGCAGATGAGATTAATGTGTGTAGAGATAGTTTAGGAGAAAATCCTAAAACTCTAAAAGTAGTTGATAAATTTAAAAGTCAAATTAATTACTTTGAAAGAGAAATTATTCATACCATCCACAATCAAAAAAATTGGCTAGCAGAACAAGCATCCGGAGATTATTTATTTTATTTAGATGCTGATGAGTTACTTAGTGAGACTTTTATTACTAATTTACCCCCAATTTTAGAGTCCAATCCTGATGTTGATATTTATTTTCTTCCTAGGATAAACATTGTAGAAAACATTACTCAAGAATATATTAACCAAAGAGGATGGCAAGTAAATGAAAAAGGATGGATTAATTTCCCAGATGTGCAGGATAGATTATTTAAACATGGTAAAGGAATTCAATATAAAGAAGTTCCCCATGGCAGGCTTATAAATGAAGGTAAAAAATATTCTATGCTACCTGCTGAGGAAGTTTATTCTATCTTACATATTAAATCGTTTGAAAAGCAAACTAGTGATAATAGCTGGCACGATAATAAAGAACGAGAATTAGGACTAAGAAAATGAAAAAAATAATAAGTTTTTCGCTTTGGGGAAAAAATCCTAAATATACTTTAGGGGCCATCCAAAATGCTCTTTTAGCTCCCTCTATTTATCCTGGATGGATGTGTAGGTTTTATATTAGAGAAGATGTTCCTAAAAACATTATAGAACAACTCTCTTCCTTTTCCCATTGTGAAGTAATTCTTATTAACCAAGATTTATCTTACCAAGAAGGCCATACTCAAACCTTAGGAACCCTTTGGAGGTTTTTTCCTGCTAGTGATCCTAACGTTGAAGTAATGATTAGCAGGGATTGTGATTCTCGCCTTTCTATTAGAGAAAGTGATATGGTAAAAGATTTTGTATCTTCCCCTAGTAAATTTCACAACATAAAAGACCATCCTAATCATTATAGCTGGGAGGTTTTAGCAGGTATGTGGGGGATTAAACAAGGAATTATCCATAGCATAGAAGAAGAAATAACACACTATATAAACCAACCAGACATTTCTTTCACTCGTTGGCTTGATCAAAAATTCCTTCAACAAATGTATTCTAAATACAATTTAGAATCAATAAGCTTAAACCATTTCTCTTCAGACCCTAAATTTAATCTTAAATACCCTAGGCAAGAATATAAGTTTATAGGAGAAGTGTATGATGAAAATAATAAACCAAATCTATCTGATAGGGCTGTAATTAAGAATTTTATAAATGGACTTTAATTCTTTACATATACACCATCATTTGGGTCTTGGGGATCATTTTATATGCTTTGGTATTGTTAAGCATTATTCACAAAAAATGGACTCGGTTTCATTATTTGTTAAACATCACAATACCCCTTCTGTAAAATCTTTATATAAAGGATTATCTAATGTTACTCTTCTTCCTGTAGAAAATGATTCTGAAGTAGATTCATTTTGTTCTTTAAATAACGTAGAATGTTTTAAAATAGGTCACCATTCTTTATCTTATTATCAATCTTTAGGATTGACTTGGGCTGAAGCTTTTTATAAGCAGTGTAATATTTCTTATTCTAAGAGATGGGAAGATTTTTCTATTGAAAGGGATTTAGAATGTGAAGAAGAAATGTTTAGATTTAAGAACCCTAGTAAAGAAAAATATGCTTTAATTCACAATATTTCTTCCACAGGAGAAGATGGTATAGACTATACTCAAATAAACCCTTCCTTAAAACAAATACAAGTAACTAAAGAAAAGCTTGGCTCTCAAAGTATATTTGATTATATTAAATTAATATTCGAGGCGGATGAAATCCATTGTATTGATTCTGCTTTTATACATTTAGCTGATTCTTTTAAATTGAACAATAATCTTTTTTTCCACAAAAACTATAAATCCAGAGGACATACTTCAGAATATCCTTTACAAAATAGATGGAAGATAATATAACTAGTTTACCCCCTTTTTCTATACTTTATGTAGGGAAATTTTACCCTGAGCTAGAATCCCATATTTTATACTTATATAACAAGTATAAATGTGATATAATATATTCATCATTTGACCCTCCCTCTAATTTACCCCACACCCTCATCACAACCCCCCAAGACCCAGGCCCCGGACCTATTCAAAATTTAAACAGAAGAGTAACCCAAGTCCAATCAGCTTTAAAGGTGTGCAAAACTGACATAGTATTCTTGTGTAGAAGTGATATTCTCCCTAAAAAAATTCCTATAGAATTGTATAACCCTAATGTTTTATTTATATCTAGTATAATGTCAGTGTTATATGGTTATCCTTCTCATAATATTGCTGATTTTTTTATTCAATGGTCCAATCCTAATTACTTTTGTAGGCTAGGGGATTGGTTTTATATAGCCCATAAAGAATTACTTAAAACTTTATATAAGCCATTTACCACTCAAGAATTAAACATTCTATCCCAAAAATTCCCGAATTGTAGTGAGCAATACTTAATGTATAGATATTATACTTCTTTAAATTTTAAACCTATTTTTAAAGATTATCTGAAATTTCTTCAGTCTAAAATAAAAATCCTTGATTTAAAACACATTGAAGGTTTTCTTCTTAATCCTAATTATAAAACTAAAACAGACTTAGAATATCATAATTCTATAAAACATAATATATTACAAAATTTTAACTATGACTAAAGATTTTTTATTTTTCACATATTCCTGGGTAGATAATGCTAATTTATATTTTAAATCTTTTGAAACTTTAGGATATTCATGTGATTTTGTAGATGAACATACTTTATCTACTTTCATACCCTCGTGTGATTATAGATGTGTGGTATTATACCTCCATGAACGGAATACCATCCCTATTACTAACCTTTTAATAGATAAGCACTTTTCTAATTCTATCTTAATCCAACACGATGATACTGACTTTGAAGACGTACAAAAATGGTCCAATAGACCCCCGGATTTAGTAATGCAAAGGGAGTATACAAATCAAACTAAAAATCCCTATAATTGTCCCGTAGAGCCTTTTCATTTCCCCATTCCTTCTATTTATAATCCTGGGATTTCTAAGTCCTATGATGTTTGTTTTATAGCCAACATTACTAACCCTAGGAGGATTCCTTTTGCTAATAAATTACAAGAATTAGCTAATAATGAGCTAAAACATTTGAATTGGTATATAGACGTTGGCAATTCTGGAAAGAATTATATGAACCGATCATATAATTACACGGATGTTGTAAATGCTTCTAAAATAGGAATCCATTATTATGGGAACTCCTACGATTCTATTAGAATATGGGAAATAGCTAGCTGCCAAACCACTCTCCTTATGCCCCCCATGAGAAACCTATCAGTTTCCCAAGGTTATATGCCTTTTACTGAATATGTTTCTTTTAAGGAGGATTTTAGTGATTTAAAGGATCAAATTCTTTATTTACTAAAAGATAATAATTGGTTTAAGGCTGCAGCTAAGACTCAAACATCTTACAACCAAAACCATACCCCCGAAAAATGTATTCAATATTACCAAGAAAAAGTACTTAATTTTATAAAAAGCAAAAATTTATGATTAAATTAATTATTTTTGATTTAGATGGGGTTTTAGTTGAAGCCAAACAAATCCATTATAAAGCTTTAAATGAGGCTTTAGGAAAAGAATATGCTATAGAATGGAATGATCACTTATCTATTTATGATGGTTTAAAAACTAATCAAAAATTAGAAATGCTTACTGAGCATAAAGGACTTCCTGTAAAGGAACATATCAACATTTGGAATAAAAAGCAACAACTAACTTTACAAGCTCTTAGTGATTTAAAACCTAATTCTATTATTAAAGAAACTATAAGTAAATTGAGCCAAGATGGGTATAAAATAGCTTGCTGTAGCAACTCTATTAGGAAAAGTGTATTAACTATGCTTTCAAAATTAGATTTAATTGAACATATGGACCTAATCTTATCTAATGAAGACGTAAAAAACAGCAAACCCCACCCAGAAATTTATTGGAAAGCTATTTCTATGATGAAATGCCTCCCAGAAGAAACTTTAATTGTAGAGGATTCTCCTTATGGGCTTTTAGCTGCAAGTAGAAGCAAAAGTAGTGTTATGAGGGTTGGCTCCCCAAAAGATGTTACGTATAATAATATTAATAAATATTTAAAATCAAGTAAAATGGATACAACCCCTAAGTGGAAAAATGATAAATTGAATGTTCTTATCCCTATGGCGGGAGCAGGAAGTAGGTTTGAAAAAGCAGGTTATACTTTTCCTAAACCCTTAATTGAGGTTAAGAAAAAACCTATGATTCAAGTTGTAGTAGAGAATCTTAATATAGATGCTAATTATATTTATGTTGTGCAAAAGACCCACAGAGAAAAATATAATCTAGATACCCTCCTTAACTTACTTACCCCGGGTTGTAAAATAGTTGAAGTAGATGGAATCACAGAAGGGGCGGCTTGCACAGCTTTGCTAGCTAAAGAACATATTAATAATAATAACCCCTTATTTTTTGCTAACTCAGATCAATTTGTAGAATGGGATTCAAATGAGTTTATGTACAAAATGCAGGAAACAGATGCTGATGGGGGTATTGTAACATTTAATGCTACCCACCCAAAATGGAGTTTTGCTAAAGTAAATGAACAAGGGTTGGTAACTGAAGTAGCAGAAAAAAACCCTATCTCAGATATTGCTACTGTAGGATATTATTATTGGAAACATGGTTCTGATTTTGTTAGATACGCAGAACAAATGATCGAAAAAGATATTAGAGTAAACAATGAATTTTATGTTTGTCCCGTATTTAATCAAGCCATAGAAGCTAAATTACAAGTTAGAACATTTAATACTGAAGGAATGTGGGGGTTAGGTACTCCTGAAGATTTGAATTATTATTTAAAAAATTACAAAACACAATGAAAAAAACTATAATAGAAGTAGGTGGGAATCTAGGCCAACATACCAAACAATTTGTATCCCCCGATACTCAATTGTTTGTGTTTGAACCCGTTGTTGAATTATACTATAAATTATGGGATAGGTACAAAAGTAATCCAAATGTTTTAATTTTACCTTTTGCCATAGATGAAAAATGTTCTATACAAAAATTTAATGTTGCTGCTGTTCCCGGGGAAAGTTGGGGGGTTAGCAGTTTAAATGAATTTAGTAACGATCTAGAAATTACTTGGCCTGGGAGAAAAGATTTTAAATTTACTCATTCATATATGGTCCCTACTCTAAGATTAGACACATTTTGTGAGTTATATGGTATAACTTCTATAGATTATTTATGGATAGATGCTCAAGGGCATGATTTTAAAGTACTTAAAAGTTTAGGATCTATGATTACCTCTGTAAAGGAAGGAAGATGTGAAGCATCTTATAAAGTTAAATTATACAAAAACACCGACAACCAACACCCTAAAATCACCCAATATTTATCTCAATTTAATTTCACCACTCAAATCTCCCCAGATAGCACAGGGGCGGAATGTGATATTTTATTCTCTAAAAAATGATCTTAATTTCGCATAGAGGAAATACTAATGAAAAAGATACTAGGAGAGAAAACCACCCCTCCTATATTGATAAAGCTCTTCAAACTGGGTATGATGTAGAAATTGATATTTGGGTAAAAAACAATACCCCCATTTTAGGTCATGATGTAGCCCAATATGAAATTTCTTATAATTGGTTAGAAGCTAGACAAGATAAATTATGGATACATTGCAAGAACTCCTCAGCTATAGAATGGTTAGTTTCTTATTCAAACCTTAATTACTTTTGGCATCAAAAAGATGATTTAACCATAACAAGTAAGGGAATATTTTGGGCTTATCCTGGAAAGCAACCTATAAAAAATAGTATAGCGGTTCTCCCTGAGATTTTTAATGACGATTTATCTCAATGTATAGGGGTTTGTAGTGACTATATACAAAATTATAATAAATAAAATGGATATTCATTTACTTATAGATTATTATATTCCTTCTATGAAGGAAAGACAAAAAGAGTTAGACTTTTGTTATATAGATAATATAAATAATCCTAATTTTGACAAAACCCATATCTTCCACCAAGATACTCCCCCACAAATAAATGATAAAGTAAATCTAATACCTTTAACCACCAGAAACACTTATCAAGATTATATAGAATATGCTACTAAAAATATTCCCCAAGGTGATATAATAGTTTTAGCTAATTCTGATATGTATTTTGACGATAGTATTATTAAAGCAAAACAGTTTAATTTAAATAAACACGTGTTAACCTTGACCAGATGGTCTAGTCATGGTACCGAAGATGGGAATAGATACATTGGGGATAAAATAACATTTTATAAAAATCACTCTTGTTCTCAAGATGTATGGATATGGAAAAATCCTCTAAATAACGTACCTTTGGTTGATGTTAATTTTGGAATGGGTGTTCCTGGATGTGATAATAAAATAGCTTTAAGATTTAAACAAATGGGGTACACCCCCCTTAATCCTTGCTTGGATATAATATGTTACCATTATCACCAAACTGGGGAGTCTTCAAGGACTTATGACAGAGTTAAAGACAGAATTCCAGGTCCATATCATTTTGTCCCCGCCTTAAAATATAGGGCTATTTTTTAATATTTATAACCATGGATAAAGAAACTATAAAACGCGAAATCCTTTCAGTGGAAATTCTTTATGATGATAAAGAAGATTTGGACGTATTAACTGAATCCGAAGATTTCCACAAATTATTGTTTGATGAGGTTGTGTCTGGTATAGAAGAAGCATTAGAGACTAATTTTACTCAAGCTAAAGTAATATACATACCTAATCTGGAATGTTCAGTAATAGTATATAGACGTAACTTTAAAGCTGCTATTGAAAAAATTATAAGATTTTATGAACAACAAGAGGATTATAAAAAATGTGCTGAATTAGTTAAATTAAAAAAAGAAGTTAATGGGACAAAGAAAAGAAATAAAGGAGATTCTTGAAACCATTTTAGGTACTACTATTCATTTTACCAGTGATAAAGTAGATGAAGAAACTAGAATGAAGAATGAATTTGTTCGCATACTAGATTTATTTGAAGAAGCCTGGCAACGGCAATATAAATTATTTGAAGGATTTAAGATTGATATATCATCTATAGATGATATTTATTTCCAAGTAATCGAAAGCCTAATCCATTTTTGTTTTGATACAGTAGCAGCTGAAGCTATATTATTTTATGTATATACTAGATTTGATAAAAATGAGGAAGTAATACCTTTTTTAGATGATGAAGGGGTAGAACATATTTTTAATAATAAGGAAGAGTTATGGGATTATTTAGTAGATTTAAAAATTAAAATAGATAAAAATGCCCAAGGCAAAACCCCTAAGTAAACAACAAATACAAGCTGCTATGAATAAGACTATGTCTAACCGTGCAGCTGCTCGTTACTTAGGTGTTTCATATATTCATTATAAAAAGTGGGCTCAAAATTATGACAGCAAAACCCACGAAAATTTATTTGAACAGCACAAAAACCAATCAGGCAAAGGTATCCCTAAATTTTTAAATGGTAGCGTAAAACAACCTGCAGTATTAGATATTATTGAGGGTAGGGTTGACAGCTCTCATTTCTCAGCAGCTAAAATCCGTGAAAGGATGATTGGGGAAGGTTATTTAGACGATTGTTGTGCAAGTTGTTCATTTAATGAACGCAGGGTGTTAGATTACAAAGTTCCGTTAATAATGAACTTTAAAGACGCTAATAAAAAAAATTATAAATTGGATAATGTAGAACTTTTATGTTATAATTGTTATTTTTTAACAGTGGGGGACATATTTAGTGACAAACAAGTCCAAACAATGGAGGAGCACAAACCAGTTA
>JAAHTG010002038.1_pt1 | contig 12261 bp, 10 predicted proteins | sample 6116081 | NCBI WGS metagenome assembly JAAHTG01 (sample SAMN13939989, study PRJNA603662) | sponge metagenome | isolation source: marine sponge | host: Mycale hentscheli | place: New Zealand | collected 2005
TACCTTCCATATATCAACAACTACTGCTTTCTCTTTTTTATACCCAGGAACTTCTTTTCTAGCAGTGGTATCATACTCAACTATTCTATCCATCCAAACACCGTGGTCTCTGTTGCTAGTTGGCACAGTTGTTATCATTCTGTACATTAAATCTGTTTCAGCATCAACTATAGCGCCAACATGCTTGTTTGTACCAAAATACCTACCACTTAAAGCAGTGAAAGGCTCAAACGTACAGTTTACATATCTGTTGTTTGGGCCTTCAATAGCTTCTGTAACTCTTATGTTACCAAGTATATTTTGAGCCGCACCAACATCAGAATCTTCAGATGTAGATACGGTAACATTTAACGCTTCTCTATAAAGACCATTTTGAACGATTCTTTCGTCCTGATCCTTCTCCATTTTACCACCAGTAAAAGTATTTTTTAATTCCGGCATATTTTAGTGTTTAATCCATTTAGACTTACCTCTGAACACTTGAGATATCTCTTCAATTTTAATGTTAGATAATCGTATCTTTGCTTTTCTTGTCTCAGCAAATCTTTCTTTTTTAAGCCTAGCCACTAAGTATTCTGGCGTATCAACTCTAGCAGAAGCACAACCGTAAGCTATCCACTTGTACATGGCTTCTTCTGCAAACTTATGAATTATAGCTTCATCAGCAGTACCAACGCCATCGCTTATATATTTCAACACAATAGTTTTGCTTGCTAGATTAGAACTAAAGTGTATATTGCCTCGCATGCAATCTATATAGTAAGAACCGTTGCCTTGCGCGTATTGTGGATCAATACCATATCTTTCTCCAAAGTTACTGCTGTAAGCACTAGAATCAGTGGAAGCTGTAACCGTGGAAGCTGAGTCTATAGCCACGCTACCAGTACCAACACCACCTGTTTTATATCTATTCCAAGAATCACTATCTGTATTGCACTTTGACGACTCTAAAGTAACATCTTCAGGCCAACCATTAAGAAGATCATCTGCGATTGCATCCCAACCCATTATATCATTAATAGACCCAGTGTTACCATCTCCTAACACTGCTTTTGTAAATGGAAATACAGATTTTATGTATAAATCTTTAGATTCAATACCTTTTCCACCACCTGAATTATAATCTTTATCTGGTTTAGCTTTTATTTCTTTTACCTTTGCTAGCATCTTTTTCTTAGAAACTAACTTTAAGTTGAAAGCAGAATTAAGTAAAACTGTTTTTTCAGCAGCTGGAGTTGTTTTTACTTTAACCTCAAAATCAGCAAACGCACCAGCTAGGGCATCAGCACAATCAGAGTCTGATAAACCAGCGGCAGTATAACTATCGTAAGCATAAGTTTTACCTATTAAACAATCAGTAATAGACCAACCATACTTACCTAACTCACCACAAGGCTTGTCACTAATAGATTCATACATCGTATCAGTACAATTGCAATAATCGTCAACTTTAGATTTCCAGTTTTCTAAATAATTATATTTACCTTGCTCGTTTAAACTAAAGAAACCTGAAGTTGGTTGTGTTTCTGGTTTTACTTTACCTCCTTTGTACTCGGCACCTCCTAAAGAAAGATCACCCCATAGATCTGGTATTTCTTCAGCAGAGCACGTCAACGATGTTATAACACAATCCTTTTGATGCATTAAATCTCCATCCTCAAAAGCATAACTACAATCATCATTTTGTTGGATAGCAAACGGGTTGCTAGTGTTTCTAGCTGGGTATATAATATGTTCTACACCATTATTATCAATAAAGGCTAGTTTAACATAGTTAACATAATCGTGTGGTAGTGGCATTTTAAGGCTTGAACAAACCTCAATCTCCTGTGATTTACAGGATCTAACCGTGTCGTAGTGTAATTCTTGTAATGCTCTAAAAGCATGAAAAGTAACATCACCTTTTAACACATTCTCTAGTATTTTCCCTTCACCAACATAAGCTGCTTGAAAGTTATCTATAATCTCACTTACAGATACAAATTGATATTCTCCGAGGTTCGTACCGTTGTAGTATGTTGATGGAGTTGTTGCTCCACCCCCACCCGGCACAGGTAGTGTTATAGGCATATTTTATTTATTTTCTTGTTGTAAGTTTGTTGTTTCTTCGCCTCCAGCTGCTTGGTAAAGCGCTGCGTCTTCTGTTGATATACCAGCTAACTTAAGTATGTTTATAACTACGTCTGCTCTTTCAGAAGCATCTAAAGAAAAATCATTACTCGTAGTTGGATTGTAAATAGCTTGCTCGTTAACTATAAGGTAACCCCAGTTAACAACACCAGTCATACCTGTTATCTGTTCTACTTGAATCCCAGTATTTATTGGGCCTGATCCACTCCAACCTTGTATAGTTTGATAACCATTCTCAAAATAAACATACTCATCAAAACCAGACTTATGCCATCTTGAGTTTCTTAAGTCATCTATTTCATCCATACTCATAACCCTTAAGTCTTTACTAATACCAGTTGGGTCTGTAGCAAACAATCTACCCGTGGTAGTACCAGTGGGTAAAGACCAAGTGTTATTACCAGGATTATAAACACAGTTAGTTCTATTTATACTAACACCTGTCGTTAAATTAATCTTACGCATTACATGGCTTACTGAATCCGCTAGCTCTCTAGCTTCTTCTCCTTTTTGGTGAAAAGCATTTAAGTCGTAAAAATATTGTTCAAAAATATCAGATTGAGCTTGGTTAGCAAGTAAGTTGAACTCTTGAGGTGTTATGTAACCTCTTTGTTCTTTATTAGCTAACGCTTGAACTGTTTGATATACTGTGTCTACGTTTATTGGCATTTATTTATTTTTTATAAGGAAACTTTTCATTAAGTTTCTCTTTCCTTTTATCACATCCACAACCTTTTTTACCAAACATACCATTTCTATTTAAGAAATTTGTTAATGATTTTACTCCAGTTGTTTTTGTAAATTTTTCTATTGTATCTCCTAGTCCTTTAGATTTAGTCATAATATTTTATTTTAATAAATGGTCGCCCCGAAGGGCAACCACATTATTTGTTATTAGCTCATTTTCTTTTCTAATTGAGAGTAGACTTCCATACCTTCGTCTGTCTTAAACCAATTAGCTAAAGCTGAGTACGGGTGTTCTTCAAAAGGAACGTTCATTAACTTTCTCCCATTAGTTCCCCACATAAAATATCTTTGATCTTGAGATATTCTTAAGTAACCCATTTCTACGGATTTAATACCGAAGTTTCTAAGCATTACATTTTCATCATCCGCTAAATCTAAGAGCAATCTAGGATTGTTTCTTGCAAATACTAATAAATCACGTTTAAGCTCCTTAGAACTCAACTCTGATACCTTAGAACCAATCTCCGCTCTCATAATAGCTTCCGCCATGTCAATATCCATGTCTCTAGCCGCTAATATTGCGTCTGCTTCTAATTCTAGCACTGCCATTTCTTCACCAGCAATCATTTCTGGTTTCCATTCAAAGTAAATCTTGTCTTTGTGAGGGTGGTATTTAGATAATAGTTTCTGTAAAGTTGTTTGTTCTTTTGGTACAAACAAATTACCATCTCTAAATATTATGTGTTCCAACCTTTGATCACCTTTCATTTCATCTACAAATGGTGTTTTTTGATTTTTGCAATACTTAAGTTCTCTTTCATAACCTTTTTCTTCATCGAACCAGTAAACGTTTGATGATCTAATTATGTATGTTATAGGGTTTTTGTTTCCCTTTAAGTAATACATTCTGTCTTTTATTTCCCATTCGGGAGTTTTTGGAGTTAATCTTTCTCTTACTACCTCCACTACTTCTTCAGTCACAGTCTCTTCTACCATAACTGGTTTTGTTTCTTTTTTCTTTGCCATAATATAATATATAATAAAATTAATAAAAAATAAAGGGTCGAGGCCGAAGCCCCGACTCTTTAAAATATTGTGCTTATTTCATCATCATGAAATTGTTAGCACCTTGAGTAACTAAACATCTTTCAGAAAGCATGTGGATTTGCATTGCATCTAAAGCAGATGTAGCAGCTCCAACAGAACCAGTAGTCCATGTCTTCATTTTTCTGTTGTCAGTTTGTGAAGCTCTATAACGAACATGTAAGAAAGGTCTCTTAAGATTCTTTCCTAATTGTTGGTCATAAACTGTTGACGTACCAGCTGGTATCATGACACCTCTGATCGCGTTAGCGCCAGCAGTAGCATTAATTCCACCTCTAGTAGCTTTGTCGTTTAAGTATCTAAAGTCAGACTTGTAGAAGTCATAAGAACCTCTTCTGAAGCCAGAGAAACCTAAATTTAACGCCATGTCTTCAGAGTTGTTAAACACTCCGTAAGAAGTACCACCAGCTCCGTAAGAATTCATAGAAGCTAACATGTCATCCATCGCTAACGAAGTAGCTCTGTTTACAAACATCATGTATTCTTCAATAGCGCCTTGAGAATCAAACTCAGCTAAGATAGCATCGAACTCAGCTAAATCAGTAGCAGCATTAACACCAGTTACACCAGTAGTAATGTTACCTCTTGTTTCAACAGCTTCGAATAAACCTTCAGTACCAAAGTTTGCATCAGTATCAGAAGCAGATATACCACCGTTATCGATTTGCGAAGCAGCAGTTACACCTTTAACAGACTCTAACATTGACATCTCTAAGTAATCAGTAAAACGAGCTCTTGTATCAGACTCAGCTTTTAAGTACCATAAGTAACCGTTTTGTCCTTCTTCACCAGAAATTTCAACCCAACCAATACGAGCTGTATCAGAACCTGATACTTCGTAGTAATCTTTCATTATGATTGGTTTGTTGCTGAATGATTTGAACTGTGGCTCGTTAGCTCCTCTTGACTCTAGAGCTGCACCAGCAGCACCACCAGCGTTGTAAGAAAGTCCTTTCTTGTAGTCAGAACCATAAACAAGCAGTGTAACTGATTGAGCAGTTGCATTAGCAGATAGACCAGCTTGCTCATAAGGAGCTAAGTCTAGTACGTTGTTAGCTACAGTTACAACTAAACATTTAACAACTCCGTTAACAGAGTCAGAAATAACAACTGTATCATTAACTCTAACACCATGCTGGTTATTAGTACCAGATAAAGCAACACCATCGATGTTGTGTGTAAGTGTCATTTGAGGAAGAGCAGCACCACCAGTTGGTGTAATACCACCATTAGTAGCCATTGTTCCTCTGTAAGATAAGTGTAACCTACCTTGTTCAGACCATACGACTTGATCAGCCGACATTGCCTCTTCAGCCCCTACTTGTGATAAGAAACCTGAAATAGTTCTCGGTCCGAAAACTTCAGCCTCTTTTTCCATAAGGTCTGGTAAATATTGTTGTGCCCAGTCATTTGCGCCGGACGTAAAATCTAGATAGTTTGTAGATAGTGCCTGCTGATGTATTGCTGGTACACTATTTAAACTACCTCCTGCAGTAATTGCCATAATAAGTAATTTTTAAATTATTAGTTTTTGTTTTTAATTTTAAATTTGAACTGTGGGCCATCATCTCCAATAACTCTAACTCTAGGTCCACCTTGTTGAGGTTCGTTAAGTTCCTGTCTAGGTGTCATGTCGACGTTTTTGGAAGTAGCTACACTGTTTTTCATAGCGTCAGCTTTTCCTTGTTCATAGAAATGATTCGCGATTGCATCAGAGTTCATTGCTGTATAAAGTGATTTATGATATTCAGACTCGTTTGACATCTTGCCATCTTTATCAAGAAACTTTCCTATAAAGTTGTCTATGTCTATCTGATTATTTTTCACCTTGTCAACATCTTGAACGTTGTATCTAAATTTTTTGTCTCCTACCTCATATTCAAAACCTTTGAATTGATCTCCAAAAAATCTATTGGTCTTATTAACGAAGTCGTTAGTAATACCTTCTCCTTGCTTAGCGATTGCTTGTTGTTCATTGTAGAAATTAATAGCTTCAGATTGCTCTTTAGTAAGCTTTGATCCACTTTTAATCTCTTCGTAGTATTTAGACTTTAAGCCGTCTAGGTGCTGTTTAGCGCTGGCAACTTGCTCTTTTAGCGCTATTTTTTTCTTTTTTATATCTCTTTCCTCATCAACTTCTTCGTCAAAAGAGAAAGTGTCTTCCATTAGAAAACCAATTTCTTCGTTGTTTAAATGAGGTTTTGTTTGCTTGTAATACTCTTCTAATAAAGTTTGATTATCCATTTCTGAATAATCCTTGTTTAGCTTTACATAGTCGTTTATATCACCACCAGTATCAGTCATAAAATCCATAAGCTTCGTTATACCCTCTGGTAGATCTTGACCTGTAGCTTCTGCAACTTCAATAGCTTCAGTAATTTTTTCAGCAACTTCTTGTACTTTTTCTTCCTGCGTTATTTCTTCTACAACAGGTTTTTCCTCAACCTTCTGTTCTTCGGTTTTAACTTCCTCAGCTTTAGGTTCTTCTTTTTTATTTAGATCAACCTTTATTACACTTGGTTTATCTACGATCTCAGGCTTTTTTTTCATTTTAGCCTTAACTTTTGTTACATCACCTTTTGGTTCTTTTCCTTCCGGTGCTTTAGCGACTTCTTTTTTAGTGTTATCCACTACTTCTTTAATCACTTCTTTTTCTTCTTTTTTAGTTTCTTTTTTTGCCATGATAAAATATTATAAAATTAGTTAATTACATACCGTCAAAACTACCTGTTTCAAAATCTCCAAAAGCTTGTCCTTCGTTTTCAAAGTTTTTAGGTGGACCTTGACTGTTTCTTTGATCAATCAACTCTGATTGTTGAGTTGCTTGTATTCTTGTTCTTTGATCTTTACGATCTTCTCTTTGTGACTCAGCTTTACTAGCTTGTCCTAGCTCCATTTGCTTCAACTGCATAGCGTTTTGATGTTCCATAGCCATTAGTTGTTTTTTAATTTGAGCTTCTTGTGCTAGAATCTGAGACTTACCATCTGTTTTTAAAGACTCAAGTTTCATTTGCGTGTCTAACATTGCTTTATTCTTGTCAATCTCAGCCTTAGCAGCTGCTTCTGACGCTTTAGCTTGCGATTCGCCTTGAGCCTTAGTTTGTTCTAGTTGCATTTTTTGATCCTCATCTGCTTTCTTACGTCTACGTAACTTTAGCATTTGATTAGCAAGCTTCATGTTCTTTATATTTCTAAGATCAATAGCATCTTCTAACTCTATACTTTGGTTAGCTAAAGCTCCTTGTATGTTGTTTTCTAAAAGCTGTTTTTCTTCTTCGTCTGGTTCTAGATCTAAAAATATACCAAAATCATAAAGATGTAATTGTGACATTTCTTCTAATGTAGCTACGTTGTGAGCCCCTATAGATTCTATGAAAGCATTTTTTGTTGGAGAGTATTCTATGATATCTGATATTCTAAGTGATAATTGCTCTGCAACTTCTGTTGTTAAAAACATTCCACTTTGTAGTATATGTCTTGTTGCTGTATTAGAATTAGCTGCTGCCATTTTTTGAACACCAACTAATGATCTTTCTGATGGTGTTGAACCGTCGCTAGCCTCATTAAGACCGGTTACATCTCTTATCATTTGAAGATAATAGTTATAAGTCTGTATTAAGCTTTGCATTTTTTGACCACCAGTACCGTTTTGTATTTCTTGTATTGGCATTCTACCTGGGTTACCATCGCCATCTTGATTGTATGATCTACCAATAATACTACCTGTTTGGAAGAACATGTTTAAAGCTTCTTGTGGGTTGTAATTTGTTCCAATGCCTAAATCAACCTCAGCTAAACCATCTACATCTAAGAACACACCGTCTGGAGTAACTCTAGATAAAACCTGTTGAATCTTTAGGTGAGTTAGTTGTATCATGTCAGCAAAACCAGTTATCCTCCCTACAAGTGATTCTATTCGGCCCTCGTACATCCTAGGTGCCGTGATAGCGTAATTCATTTTAACCTTAGTATAATCACTTTTAGGTCTCATCATGTTTCTAGCTTTCTCCCACTTTATTAACTTGTCAGTACCAAGTATTAAAGCTCCCTCAAAAAGAGTCTCAACAGACTTGGCTAGCTTTTCATAATTACCTGTTGATTTTGGTGGATTAAACGAGTCATCTTTCTTTATTATCTTTTCACCTCCAGAACTCATTTGTTTTAATTTAAAAACTTCATTCATATAAGTTTTGTAATTAAAATATAATATATCAACTTTGTTGTTATCACTATCAGTTATGCTTCTTTGGTTACCGTACATATTTGAAAATGTACCACTGCTGCTTTTAGCGATCTTAGTTAATTCTTTGTGATCTAAATATGGAAACTCTTTTACTAATTCATTTATTGGTATTGATTTAACTTCACCAACATAATATATATCTTCAAAATAAGGTGATTCAGTGTAAGAGTAAACTAAATTAGCTGGATCAACATAATCAACAGTAACACCCTGCGATGTGTCAAAAGAGGTTTTTACAGCGCCAATACCTAGTACTGTTAAATCTTGGTAAAACCTTCTTTTTATTAAGTCGTATCTATTACCCTTCATTAACTGAGCTATAGCTTGCTCTTCTGCTATCTCTATACCTTGTTTGTAATTTAACTGCATGTGAAGATTCATCTCTTCCTCGCTAGTTGGTAATTTTTCTTCAGGATTGTCACTAACAAATATACCAAAATGCTCAGAACAGAAATCGTTAAAATCTTTTAACTTCATATCTTTTTCAATAGAAGCCATGTAGTCTGTTCTTCTTAAAACACCAGCTTGATCTTGTGAGTAAGCTTTTATTTCGTATATTCTCTCTGCGATACCATTTACAACTATATCTACGAATTTAGATATTATAGGCACAGGTGTCCAGTCTAAATTAAGATAGGACAAATCACCGTTTATAGACAACTCATCCTTGTATTTTTGAACAGATTGTTCTCCCCTAGCATATAGTCTTAACTCATGAAATTTAGAGTAGTTTCCACTAAACCTACTTCTTGAAGATCCTTTAGATCTATCAAACCACTCATGCTGTATTGCTTTGGCTACTTTTAAACCGTAGTCATAACTGACCTTCTCTAAGTCACTAACAACTTGACTAGGAAAATGTCTATTTAAAACTGTTTCAGCCATATTAATTCTTTATTATTTTACTCATACTTCCTCTTTGGTTATACTTAGCGAAAGATATATTAAGTGGTTCTTTTTCAATTTTCGCGTTTGGCGTATACAAATGTCTATTGCAAGCCATTATAGCCAAACCAGAACTTATAGTTGCATCATACTTTGTTCGCTTATTAATGTCAAATCTTGACCAATCATTTAAAGTACCGTTAAAAAACATCTTACCAACAGTACCATCTTCTTGAAAACCTACACACTTTTGTATGTACATTTCAATAGCAGCTGCGTGAGCTTGCTTGATGTCTTCACTGGAGTTTGGTATACCTCCTATTTCTTTTTCTGTCACTGATAATTTACCGTAGTTTTTATCAGGCCTGTTCATAGAATATCCCCTGTATCCTCTACGCCTTAAGTGGTACAACAACCTAGGCTTGTTATTTTCAGCTAACATTGGCATACCATAAAATACTAATGCCATTAAAACATCTTCAAAAAATATCTCAGCCGTCTGTGGTCTAGCCACGTATTCTAAGAAAAACTGACTAGTTGGAGCTTCTTCCATAGAGAACTTGGTTAATCCGTGTAATGCTCCTTTAGATCCTTTACCGTCAACCGTACCGCTAATGTCATAACTATCACAACCAAACGCTCCCATGTGCTCGTTACCTGGATAACGTATTCCGTTTCTAAGTATTATTTTGTTTTGTAAATGTTGAGGTGGAACCCAGCTAATATTGAACCTTCCTTTTGGATCTGGGTAAAAAACAACTTGTGTATCTTTTATTCCGCTAGCCCACTGAAAATTACCTGTCGTAACTCCTAATGTTCTAGACATCTCCTCGTTATAATCTATTTGTTCGTATATTTTCACTAAGTTAAATATACTTCCAATTGCCTCGTCTCTAAAAGCGTGCTCTGTTGTTTTTGGAAATTGTCTAAAAAATTCATTTAAACCGTCTTGATCAGACTTTAAACCATCAGCTTCGTTTTGCCAATGTTCTATTATGCCAACGTCTATTAGTTCACCATCTGGTCCGAGTACATCATAGTCTGGACTATCAAATACTGGGTATCCGTACTCGTCAATAAATCCTTCATAGTTCCATTCCATTGGGATAAAAAGAGAATATAAACCAGACTTTGTTTGTCCATTACGATTTCTTTCTTCAACGTTTGAGGCATTATATAGTTTTTTAAAATTATCACCTCCTTTGTCCAAAGCGTTAGATGTTGATCCCATCATACACTTACCAACTATTCTACTACCTAATCTTAAACATGTTTTCGTAACCCTCCAGTTGTTTAATATATTATCAGGCCTTTCCCATTTACCGCTTTCGTCATGTACTAACAACGCTAGCTTTTCACCATCATAACTATTATCTCCAGTATTCTTCCAGTCAATAGTAGTGTTTAATCCTTTTATGTCTTCTAACTTTTCTTTAGAACTTATCTTTTTTCTAGTAAACCTACTAGCTGGCACTCTATATGCTAACTCTGTTTTAGGTCTATCCATACCATCTTGAATTGGTTTAAAGAAAAACGGGTAGTTGATACTAATAGGTACGACCTTATCTGTAAACATTTTTTTAGCATCAGCACCTGTCTTAGATAATATACCATATCTATTATCACTTGCTAATGTAGCTTGATTAACCGTTTCCGCTGACGACATAAAAGAAAATCCAGAACGTCTATTTTTAAGGTAGCACATTCCATAACATCTTTTATCTGCTTTACAAGCTTCCCAGAATATATAAAACAATCTGTTTGCTTCTCTAAAGTCTGGAGCACCTACGTCAATTTTACTCCACTGTAAGTACATGTAATGCGTGCCTGTTATGTATGTTGGCTTGTCTTTGTTTATAAACCAAAAACCTTCTTCCCTTCTTTTAAACTCTTCATCTATATAATCGTACCACTGCTCTTTGTTTTCCTCTGGATACTCTCTCCAATCAAATATATTTTTTAATCTTAGTATCTCTTTTGGAACATCAAATCTTATCCATTTCTTTTCTTGCACTTCATGTACTTGCAAGGGCACAGATGGTAAAGCAATTCTAAGGTTTTGTATTTCAACAATTTCACCAATTTTACCAGTTTTTGATATAACAATAATATCGTGTTCTTTATCATATCCATACTTCCATTTTTTAGTTCTATTAAGTCTACTTATTGTAGTTTTCTTAATAGGCTCTATTATTTTAACTAAACTTTGCTCGTACATTACTTAGATCTACCTTCTGCGAATCCTTTAAAAGCTTTTTTCTCTGTCTTTTCAGGTGTTTTTCCCTCAAGCAGGTTTTCTTCTTCTTGTATTCTGTTAAGTATTTCAAATGCGTCAAATATAGCTAGTTTCTTAGTGGCCGCGGCATTCTTAAGTCTATCTGCTGATATATCATCGTCTGAATCAACGATTGCCTCCTTAGCTACTTTAATCAGCTCTTCAACTGCTACTTGCCCAGCTTGGATTATACTCTTCTTCGTTTCCTTGATATTCATATTTAATTGTAATAAATTTAGATAAAACTCTATATAACCTTTCTTTACCTATAACAAACTCAAATCTAGATATAGGTGTAAAACCAACTAAATCGCCTTTTTCAAAAGAGCCATCAGTATGTTTTACAATACCAACTAAATTCTCTTCTATATCAACACCTAGTTTCTTTCTACTTTTTATAGGTTTAACAAAACAATAACCGTCAAGTGCTTGCCAATTGTTATTTTGCTTATGCAAGAATATTTGATCGTGGTTAACTAGATAATGGTTTTCGTCTATGTAACCTCTACTGTTTTTTTCTTCACCTTGCTGGTTGTGCCACCTTCTAAACACGTTGTGATGCACTATAACTGTATCACCTGGTTTTATATTTGTATCACCAACAATAGGAGTGGATACAACTATAGCTTCTCTGTTGATGTATTGATGGTTAAATATCTCTGTATTTAATATCAACTCTTTATCTCCAACTTTCTTTGTATTGTTGTACCTTTCTCCTTTTGGTGTTACAACAAAGTTGTAAACACTCTTCATTAGTACTCTAAATTATATTCAACAGATATAGCCATGTTCTTGTTGAAATCCTTCCAAGGTAAAACATTTTTACCCTTTCTGATATAAACAGAAAACTTATCTTCTTCTTCCACTATATCACAGATAGTATGACCACCATACACTTCTTGCCCCACGGCATAGTGCATAGCGTCATTCTTATAAT
>JAAHTG010002039.1_pt1 | contig 12256 bp, 8 predicted proteins | sample 6116081 | NCBI WGS metagenome assembly JAAHTG01 (sample SAMN13939989, study PRJNA603662) | sponge metagenome | isolation source: marine sponge | host: Mycale hentscheli | place: New Zealand | collected 2005
TTTTGCCTGACTTTCCATCCGCTCCACACCCTTCTTATCGGAGAGAAAGATCACGTTTCCGCCGCGTGCGATGACTTCCTGCACATTTCCGGCCGTCTTTTCAAAAAGCGGGTCGTTGCCGGGCGCGATCACGATGACGGGGACATTCTCGTCGATCAACGCAATGGGGCCGTGTTTCATTTCCCCGGCGGCATAACCCTCGGCGTGAATATATGAAATTTCCTTCAGCTTGAGCGCGCCTTCCAGCGCAATCGGATAGGCGGTCCCCCGGCCAAGGTACAATACGTCGCGTGCTTCGACGAGCAGTTGGGCCAAGCTCTCGATCTCCTTGTCGCGATTGAGCACCTCCAGTGCGCGGCCTGGCACTTCGGCCAGAGCTTGGGAAAGCTCACGCTCGCGCGCAGTATCGATCGCACCTCGCGCCCGAGCCATTTCGATGGACAGGCAAGCAAGCACCGTAAGCTGTGTGGTAAAGGCCTTGGTCGACGCGACACCGATTTCCGGGCCCGCATGTGTCCGCAATACCGCATCGCTTTCCCGCGCGATACTCGACTCGGGAACGTTTACAATGGAGATAATATGTTGCCCTGACTCCCGCGCATAGCGGAGCGCGGCAATGGTATCCATAGTTTCACCGGACTGGCTAACGAATACTGCGAGTCCACCCTCTGGCATTGGCGCTTCGCGATAGCGGAATTCCGACGCAACGTCGATCTCGACCGGCACACGCGCATGCTGCTCCAGCCAATACTTGGTCACCAACCCTGCATAATAAGCTGTGCCGCACGCGCTGATCGTGACGCGTGGTATCTTGGCAAAGTCGCACGGCAGCGGTGGCATCGTGATGGTGTTGGTCGCCGGGTTCAGCACGCCATGCAGCGTGTCGCCAATAACCGCTGGCTGCTCGTAAATCTCCTTCAGCATGAAGTGGCGGAAATTGCCTTTGCCAATCAAGGCTCCCGACAGGGCAGTTTCCACGACCGGCCGCTCGACCGCCGCATTGTTTAAATCGAATATGCGCGCTTCCTCACGCGCGATTACCGCCCAATCCCCCTCCTCCAAATAGCAGATACGCTGAGTCAGGGGTGCCAGCGCCAACGCATCCGATCCGAAATACATTTCGCCGTCACCATAGCCAATCGCCAACGGGCTGCCGCGGCGCGCACCGATCATGAGGTTTTCTTCGCCGGAAAATATCATCACCAAGGCAAACGCACCTTCGAGCCGTGGCAATGTTGCCGCTACGGCTTCCTCGGGGGTCATCCCGTCATCCATCAGGCTGGAAATCAGATGCACGACGGCTTCAGTATCCGTTTCCGTCTCGAACGCTCTGCCCCCATCGGCAAGCGCCGCGCGCAATTCCTGGAAATTTTCAATGATACCGTTGTGAACCAGGGCAACTTTATCCGTCGCATGCGGATGCGCGTTGTTCTCGGTGGGGAGCCCGTGCGTCGCCCATCGGGTATGACCGATACCGATCGTCCCATCCAATGGCGCAGTATCCACTACAGATTGGAGATTGACGATCTTTCCTTCAGCACGCCGCCGATCGATTTTCCCATTGACCAAGGTCGCGACACCCGCGGAGTCGTAACCGCGGTATTCGAGCCGCTTGAGGCCGTCGACCAAGAGGGCGGCGGCCGGCTGAGTCCCGATAATTCCTATAATGCCACACATTTAATCGTCGCCCTTTGCTACCTGGTCTTTTTTCGTTTGTTGGGTTGTCCGGAATTCGGCGGCCCAACCCTCCCGGTCATCCTGCCGGCCACGGCCGACGGCTAACGCGTCGCGCTTCACGTCATCGGTAATCACGCTTCCTGCGCCTACAATCGCTCCGTCGCCCACGACAACAGGTGCAACAAGCGCCGTATTCGAACCGATGAAGGCGCCGGAACCTATCGTCGTCTTGTACTTGAAGTAGCCGTCGTAATTGCACGTGATCGTGCCGGCGCCGATATTGGCATTGGCGCCAACTTCGGCGTCACCGATATAGGACAAGTGGCTAGCTTTGGCCCCCGCTCCGAGTACGGCGTTCTTCACTTCAACGAAGTTGCCAATTTTTACGCCACGTTCGAGCACGACACCCGGACGCAACCGCGCAAAGGGCCCGACAGTTACCGAGTCACCAACAATAACACCCTCAAGATGGCAGAACGCGCGAATTTCAGCGTCGCGTCCGACAGAAACACCCGGACCGAAAACGACGTTGGGCCCAATCAGCACATCTTCCGCGAATTTCGTGTCGTAGCTGAAATACACTGTCGCGGGATCACTGAGCGTGACACCCTCTTCCATCACTTGAAGTCTGCGTCGTTGCTGCCAAAAAGCTTCGGCTGCGGCCAGATCGATACGGCTGTTGATGCCCTGCAGCTCGTCCGCTTCCGCCTCAACGACCACACAATCGATGTTGTCAGCACGCGCCAAGGCAACAATATCGGTCAGGTAGAATTCGTTCTTCGCATTATCATCGTCGACTGCATCGACAAGCCGGAACAAAATAGACGCATCAACAGCCATAACGCCGGAATTACACAAGGTGACGGCGCGCTCGACTTCATTCGCCTCCCGGAATTCGACGATTCGCTCCAGGCGGCTGGAATTGTCCGTGATCAGTCTCCCGTAAGCTGCCGGATCATCAGGTCGAAACCCAAGTACCACAACGCCGGCCCCGGCCGCACGCTGCGCCGCCATAGCGTTTAGAGTCTCAGCTTCGATAAATGGAGTATCCCCATACACGATAAAAACTGTCCCCGACAAGACATCTGCAAGTGGCTGCCGCGCTGCCTTGACTGCGTCGGCCGTGCCCCGCTGCTCAGCCTGAACAACCGCTTCATGAGGCGCGGCTTCGGCAGCGACTTCTTCCATATCAGGGCCAATAACGACGACCAATCGATCCGGATTAATTGTGGCAGCGGTGTCCAGAACATGCCCCAATAGCGAACGGCCCGCGACCGAATGCAGCACTTTGGAGCGAGCGGACTTCATTCTTGTCCCCTTGCCGGCGGCCAAAACGACGACTGCGAGTTGATCTTTACTCATCTTGAAAATTCCGCATCATCGATCCCGAATTTCTAAATGTTGCGCTGCGCAAACTGCCATAGCCCTACATCCGCCGCCAAGTAACGAAATGTTACCGGTTTTGTCACCATAACGGCGAATGCATACTAACCTGTAAATTATTACTGGAACGCAAATGACGGCGGCAGCAGGAGCGTGTATACACGGCCTCGAACTCCTAAATCCGGGCCGCTTTTTAACGAATCATGTCTAACCAAGGTGCTCATGAAAGCTTTCGCGAGCGCGAGACTGTAAAAGGTTCCTCAAACCGCTCGTTTGGCATCGTCTTCGCCACGGTCTTTGCGATCCTGGCCTTATGGCCATTGCTTCGCGGTGCAGACCCACGTTGGTGGGCGCTGGGGTTAGCCGGTTTATTCCTGTTCGCGGCAATCGCATTTCCCAAAGTCCTCACACCGCTAAACCGGCTATGGATGCGATTTGGACTTCTTCTGCATCGCATCGTCAATCCACTTGTTATGGCATTGTTGTTTTTCCTTGTTGTCACACCAATTGCTCTGATAATGCGGCTTTTAGGCAAGCGGCCGCTGCATCTTGACGTAGACTCGGATGCGACGACGTATTGGATTAAGCGCGACCCGCCGGGGCCGTCGCCAGAAACGATGAAACAACAATTTTGAAGTAGCGGGACCGAACCAAAACCATGTCATTTCTGAAAGAGCTTTGGACTTTCATGCGGGTTCGAAAAAAATTCTGGCTCCTCCCCATATTCATCATGATGGCCGCCTTCGGAGGCTTAATCGTCTTGACTCAAGGTAGCGCGGTAGCCCCCTTCATCTATACAATTTTCTAGGTGCGCTATGCGCGTCTTGGGCGTTTCCGCATTCTATCATGATAGCGCCGCAGCGCTTGTCGAAGACGGACAGATTGTCGCCGCTGCACAGGAAGAGCGGTTCACGCGTCGCAAACACGATTCCGACTATCCTGCCCAGGCAATCAACTACTGTCTGTCAGCGGCAGGCATAACGTTGGGCGATGTCGACTTCGTCGCGTTTTACGACAAACCCTTCCTGAAGTTCGAACGCCTTTTGGAAACCTATGTCGCGTTCGCGCCGCGCGGTTTCAAAAGCTTCTCCATGGCCATCCCAGTCTGGATTAAGGAAAAGCTCTTTCAGAAATCATTACTCGTGCGCAAGCTCAAGGAGCAGGCGCCGAATTTCGACTGGGACAGCCAGCTGCTTTTTGCAGAGCATCACCAGAGTCACGCTGCCAGCGCCTTCTTCCCCTCACCGTTCGAAGACGCAACGGTTCTGACCATGGATGGCGTCGGCGAGTGGGCAACGGCATCGGTGGCCGAAGGAAGTGGGAACAACTTAGCCATGACCCGCGAGATCCATTGGCCGCATTCACTGGGTCTGCTGTATTCCGCCTTCACCTTTTATACCGGATTCAGGGTGAATTCCGGCGAATACAAGGTGATGGGACTGGCGCCGTATGGCGATCCGAAATACCGCGACCTGATTCTCGGCACGCTGATCGATTTGAAAGAAGACGGCTCGTTCCGGCTAAATCTGGACTATTTCGACTATTGCACCGGCTTGCGCATGACCAATAGCCGGTTCGACGAGTTATTCGACGGACCGGCCCGCGGTCCGAAAGAGTTACTGACACAAAAGCACATGGACCTTGCAGCGTCGATTCAAGCTGTAACCGAAGAGGTCATGCTGCGTTTGACACGCGCGCTCGCCAAGGAAGGCAGTCGCAATCTCTGCCTTGCCGGCGGGGTCGCGCTAAATTGTGTCGCGAATGGCAAGGTGCTACGCGATGGCGCATTCGAGAATATCTGGGTGCAGCCCGCGGCGGGCGATGCCGGCGGCGCGCTAGGCGCAGCGCTCACCGCTTATCACAGCTTTCAAAACCAACCACGTCACGTCAATGGCGTCATGGACGCGATGGAGGGCAGTTATCTAGGCCCCTCCTATCCTCAGGACGAAATCGAGTCTCGGCTGCTGGCGGAAGGTGCAAGGTTCGAAGTCCTGGACGAGACCGCACTCACGAAGGCGATAGCGGATGCACTCGCCGACGAAAAAGCTATTGGCTGGTTTCAGGGCCGCATGGAATTCGGTCCGCGGGCGCTCGGTGGCCGTTCTATTCTGGGAGACCCTCGGTCGCCCAGCATGCAGAAAACGCTCAACCTCAAAGTCAAATATCGGGAAAGCTTTCGTCCCTTCGCGCCTTCCGTGCTGCGCGAAGAAGTATCCGACTGGTTCGATATCGATACGGACAGCCCGTATATGCTGATGGTAGCCGATGTGAATCCCGAACGTCAGCGAGAGATGACGGCAGAGGAGCAGGCCCTCTTCGGCATCGATAAACTGAATATCGCGCGGTCCGATATCCCCGCAGTCACGCATGTCGACTATTCCGCACGGATCCAGACGGTACATGCGGAAACGAACCCGCGCTATCACGCCCTCATTTCCGCGTTCAAACAGCGCACTGGGTGCCCCGTCCTCGTTAATACGAGCTTCAACGTACGGGGCGAACCGATCGTCTGCACGCCGGAAGACGCCTTCCGCCGCTTCATGGGCAGCGAAATCGACGTACTAGCGGTCGGCAATTGCGTCCTCTACAAGCAAGATCAGGATCCCGCCCTGAAGCGCGACTACAAGGATGCGTTCGAACTCGACTAACCGGGGTTCTCAAACGCCGTTATAGCCGCGGAACCATTCGATAAACTTTGGAATACCGTCTTCGATGGACGTGCGCGGCTCAAAACCGAAATCACGCCGGATCGCCTCGATATCGGCAAACGTCTCCTTGACGTCGCCGGGCTGCATGGGTTGTAGATCGAGCGTCGCCTTGCGGCCCATCGCCTGTTCGATCAGCTCGATAAATCGCAACAGCGGTTCCGCGTGGTTATTGCCGATATTGTAAACTCGATGCGGCGCGGATTTATCGTCGGCGGGCGGCTTGTCGGCAACCGCCAGCACTCCGGCAACGATGTCGTCGATATACGTGAAATCGCGCCGCATTTCCCCATGATTGAATACCGGTATCGGACGGTCTTGGGAAATCGCGTGCGCAAAAATATAAGCCGCCATATCGGGACGGCCCCAGGGGCCATAGACGGTGAAGAAACGAAGGCCGGTTGCCGGAATGCCGTAAAGATGGCTATAGCAATGTCCCATCAGCTCATCCGCCTTTTTTGTCGCCGCATAAAGCGAGACAGGCGTATCTGTCGGATCACCAATCGCAAACGGCAATTTTGTGTTACCGCCATAAACCGAGGACGAACTCGCATAAACCAGCTGTTCGAGCCGATCCATATTCCGGCATAGTTCGAGAATTACGAGATGCCCTAGGACGTTCGACTGGACGTAGGCAAACGGATTTTCAAGCGAATACCGGACCCCCGCCTGCGCCGCCAAGTGAATGACATGAGTGATATCGGGATGGCTCGCGGCCATCGACTGCATCGCGGCATTGTCCGAAATATCGACTTTGCAGAATTCAAACCCGGACCGCACTGCCAGCCTATCCCGCCGGGCTTCCTTGAGGCTGACATCGTAATAGTCGTTAAGATTGTCGACACCAACCACGCTTTCTCCACGCGCCAGCAGCGCCTCGCATACGTGATAGCCGATAAAGCCCGCGGCGCCGGTAACGAGATAGGACATGACATCTTAGCTGCAGTTGGAAGGCGGCTTCTGTATAACCCTCAGGACTTTATAAATCACTAGCGTTTCTAGAATGCATTTGGTCTCACAGCACTTTAAAAAGCCTGCCGCCTGCGACCGCCACTACGAGCGGACCAACGGGATCGTACAGTCCACAAGTTAAGACGTCTCGGCGTGCGTCTTGGCCAGACCGTCTTCGAGCGACGTATAGCGAAACGCAGGGAACGCGGACCGGCATGCGTCGATATTGAACGGCCGGTACCCGCTATGCGGCATCGGTCCTTGCCGCGGGCGGCCGGCAATCTTCGGCAGTGGGTTGAAATGGCCCGCGACCATCTCGGCAACCTCCCGGAATGACGCCACCACGCCTGTCGCGATATTAAGCGCACCGCGACTGCGGTGAAATAAGACCAAGCGGATGATCTCCGCCACATCATCGATCAGGACATGATCCCGCCGTTCTTCGCCCTCGCCGAACAGAACGATATCTTCGCCCGCCGCGGCGCGCCGGCGGAATTGGTTTGGTCCGTACCCGTTGTGCGGATCGGCAACGCCGTAAAGCAGGCTCGGCCGCAAGACGGCGTATGGCGTTTCCCCCACAATGCTTTTCAACATCAGCTCGCGCGCCGCATGCATCATGCCGTGCAATGAATCAGGCCCTACGCGCGACGTTTCAATCAACGGGTTCGGATCGTCCGCATAGACAGCATCAGAGCTGATATAGACGACGTGCGATACCGGCGATTTCTCCAGTCCCCGGCAAACACTATCCATCATGCGAATATTGTCAGCCAGCATTGTTGTGTTCTTGCACGGCGCGTGCGCGGAAACGACGAGTAGCGCGTCCTGCGAGTCGAGTTGCGCTGCCAGGATGTCCGAAGCGCCGTCGGTCAGCAGGTCGACCGTCTTTCGGCCAAGACGCGCTACCTCGACATTATCCGACGCCAGCCGGTCCGCCGCCGCACCACCGACGAAGCCTCCAGCACCGAGCACGACGACGCGCGATGGTGCCTTCGGCGCGCGGTTTTCATGTTTAACCATTAGTATAGCCCCCGCTCAGAAACACCGAGCGTCACATACTCCAACCCAACCGCAATCGCCGCTTGCCGGTTCAGGATTTGGAACGGATCGAGCACCAACCGTCCTGCCATCGCGTCGGCTAGGCTGGACGGCTCCAATGTCCGGAATTCATCCCAAGGCGTCATGATCACAACCGCATCCGCCTCCTTAACGGCGGCCATCATGCTCTGAGCCCTTATAACGTTCGGCACAGCGATGTCACCGACGACCGGGTCATAGACCGTCACATGTTCAACGGAAAGGCGCGCCAGCAACGCCAACGCCGGCGCGTTCTTCGTGCTGTCCGTATTCTCTTTGTATGCCAATCCCAGCACTGCAATCCGAGCGTGCGGATTATTGTCGAGCAAATGCGATTGAAGCGTTCGGTAGGCCCATTCCTTGCGATGTGCACTGTTCGCGATCCAGGAAGAAACAACGCCGGCATCGGAACCGTACTCTTCCGCCATCCGTCGAACGACCCAAAGGTCGCGTTCCAGATTGCCGCCTGCAATGCCCAGCCCCGGCGTCAAATAAGCACGTGGCCCAATGCGCTGATCCAACTTCAGAGCCGGAGCGATTTCCGACCAGTCCGCTCCGACACTTTCGCAAAGTTCCGCCAGCATGTTCGCCGCACTGATCGACGCGGCCAGGCAGCAGTTGATCGATATCTTTGCCAGTTCGGCGCTTTCATAACGCATGATAAGCCGTGGACATCCGAACCGCTCCAGATAGGCCTCATAGGCTGCAGGCAACGGCGCATCCGGATCCGCCGCGCCGACGATGAACCGCTCCGGGTGCAATGCCCGTTCAACGGCTCGCCCAAAGATAAGGGTCTCGACTTGATAATAGAGCGCGCGGTCGCCGGCACTACGCGGCCTCATATAGCCAGGTGGCACTTGGCTCAAAACGACAATCGCCGCATTTTCATGTGTGCGAGCGAGCGCCAGTTCGATCAACGCATCCACGGCCCGCAAGTCGCTTCGCCCCTCGTCATCGGTTTCAACATCCAAAGCAACGAAGACAACATCGCAACCTTTTACGGCATCGTCATCCGCAGCGAATGTCAGGCGATCTCTGTTCTTTGACAAGAGTTCGGAGAGTCCAGGTTCTGAAATATGCACTTTGCCGTCACGCAGTTGGCCGACACGTTCGTGATCGGGATCGAAACCGATAGTCTGGAAACCATGCTCTGCGCTCGCCACAGCGGAATTCAGGCCGAGATGACTGAGCCCCATGAAGCCGATTACCAGTGCGGTCATATCGGCACCGTTCTTACGCGCTGGAAAAGGTCGCCCGACGTTCGACCTGATTGATCTTTTCGATAATATCCGCCGGCGTCACCGGCACGTTGCCTTCACGCTCGCATTCGACAGCACCCGCCATCGCCCCGAGAACAGTCGCCACGACCTCGTTGCCATGCGCCGCGTGCGCGAGCGTTGCGTAAGACAACAGCGCATCGCCGGACCCGACCGCGTCAACGACATTGCCTGCGAAGCTGTCGATAACGAAAAAAGATCGCACATCGTGATCCACTTGGTGACGTGGTCGGTAGGCCAGCAGGCCACGCTCTCCCAATGTCAGAATAAGGTTCCGGCAGTTCGCTTCGCGGTAAAGCTTGAGCGCCAGAGGGCGAATGACCGAGTCCTGATCACCCAGCGAAAACCGCGCCTCCCGCTCATTCGGTGTGATCAGGTCGAAATTCTGGAAGTCGCAGATATTACCCCAACGGCTCGCCACCTGGCTGTCGGCAACACGAAACGCGCTGTCGGGAATGCTCTCGATCAGCGTTGGAATCGTCATCGCGTTAAAAATACCGTGCCGAAAATCGCTAAAGACCACAGCATCCGACTTGGTGCCGCGCAGACCCTCACACATTTCTTCCAGAATTTCGTGACTGATCGGCCGGTTATCGAGCGTATCGATCTTCAACAATCTGTAACCACCGCAAATGATGGCGTTCTTATTCGTTGTCGGCCGGTTTTTTGAAATAATGGCACGCAGTTCAACGCCGTCCTCGGCCAAATCCTCCTTGGTAAATTCACACCATGGATCGTCACCAAGAACCGTCGTGAACACCACGTTCGCGCCGCCCGCCCGCAAATGCTTGGCAACGATGCCAGCGCCGCCGACATAGGTCGTCTGATCTTCAAACCGCACCGACATCGTTGGCGTCTTGGTCTGACCGCCAATCATTGTAGTCTGGGTGTAACTGTCCAGAATGGTGTCGCCGACGACATGAACCGTCAGCTTGTCGAAGCCGTCCAGCGCGTCACGCAAGTCCTGAAAGGACAACCCTTCGGCATCAAGAAGCATGTAGAGCTTGTCGGAGGCAATATCGGGCGGCATCGTCTCGATGATCTTCGAAGACGAGTAAACGATATCGCCCGGCGTAAAAATGAACTCACCCCCGAAGGTATCGAGGACCTTCTTTTCTTCCTGTGTCGCCGGGGGCATGCCTTCCGCAACGTACTCATAGCCCTTCGCAAAATAGTCCGGCTGAATTTCCTCCAGGTTTCTCAGAGGTGTCGGCGATGGGTCGATCAGCACGTAATCGACCATGTCGAGTGCGGCGAGATTAAGCGCCCGCAAATTTTCCGGCACGAAGGGGCGGAAGTTCGCCTTCTCGATATGTTCGTCGCAAGTCAGGCTGGCAACCAGCACATCCGCTTTGCCCTTTGCGTACATCAAATGTCGCACATGTCCTGGGTGCACGACATCGAATGTGCCGTGACACATGACAACCGAACGGTCGCGCGGGCGCGGACCGATCTCGCGCTTCAGTTCGTCGATGGTCTTTATCTTGGCCTGATATTTGGCATCATCCATGGGCGGCCGCTTCCCGGTCCGATAACATCTCGAACCAAGTCCGGGTTGCATCCGCGATCGACTCCGGCTCCCACAGCGGTGCATCGCGCCAGTAATCGATATTCTCCAAGATACGTCCGACGCCTTCTTCGAACGTGACCTTCGGCCGCCATCCAAGCTCGCTGGAAACTCGTGTGATATCGGCCCAGGTGCACTCCGGTTCGCCTGGGCGTTTGGGAATATGGATCGTCTCTCCGTCAAGCAGTTCGACAAGCCGATTGACCGACTGCGGGTTGCCGGCACCGAGGTTATAGATGCGCCCGACATGCTGCGTTTCGGCGGCGAGGAAAAACGCTTCCGCTACGTCGCTAGCATAGAGGAAATCGCGGCTCTGCGTTCCATCGCCGACAACCGTAAAGGGTTTGCCCGCGAGCTTCTGCTTCAGGAACACGCCAAAGACCGCGCCATACGCGCCGGACGTGCGTGACCGCGTGCCGTACGCATTGAAGATGCGGATCGAATTAACCGGCAAACCATACGCCTGATGCCAATGCAATACGCTCTGTTCGCCGAGATACTTGCTTAGTGCATAGGGATATTGTGGATTGATCGGGTGGTCTTCCGCTGTCGGCGTTTTCGCCATTCCATAACAAGAGGAAGACGCCGCGTAGACGAATTTCTCGACTCCAGCGGCACGCGCAGCCTCCAGCACATAAGCCGTGCCTTGCACATTCGTCGACATGTAGGCCAGCGGATCTTCCATGGATGGCACGATGTCGCCGATTCCCGCAAAATGGAACACGTATTTTGCGTCGGAAAACAGAGGGTCCGCATTCTCAAGCGCGCGAATATCGCGCTCGTCCAGCGTAACGGCAGCATCGTTTTTTTGACCTGAAAGATTATCCGCGCGGCCACCGGTCAAATTATCGATGACCCGCACAGCAAAGCCATGCCCCACCAGCAAGTCCACCATATGGCTGCCGATGAATCCCGCACCACCAGTTACGATCGCTACCGGCCTTTCCGTCATGCCGCGCCAATTGCCTGCATGGTCCGCACGTTGAAGTACCAATCGTTGTCGAAACTCATCGGCAGTTCACCTGCGCGAAACGCCTCACAGAGGCTGCGCACCGCATCCTCAATCGAATGGGTCGGCTTGAAGCCAAGCACGCGGAAAATTTTATCCGAGTTGATATGATAGGAGCGGTTGTCATCGCTCTCGGTTACCGCAATCTCGATCTCGCCCTTTTCGGGGAACTCTTCCTCGACCACCTTTTTGACGAACTGTGCGATCTCCATGATCGTATGATTCTGGTAACCCGCGTTGAAGGTTTCGCCCTGGATCTTCTCCGCCGGCGCTTCCAGCATCAGCTTGTAGACCGCGCACATATCCTGAATATGCAGATTGGGCCGTTTCTGATCACCGCCGAACACGGTGATCTTGCCCTTGTTCACCGCGTGGTTGGTCAGGATATTGACCGAAAGATCGAGCCGGCAGCGTGGCCCGTAGCCGCACACGGTAGCGGGACGGATCGTCACACAGGTGAAGTCGTCCGACATGTGCTTGAACAGGCGCGGTTCGCACATGCCCTTATATTTGTTGTACAGCGTGAGCGGCACCAGCGGATGGTCTTCGGTGACATCCGGCGCGTTCGATACACCGTAGACGGAGCCGGACGAGCCATAGACGAAACGCC
>JAAHTG010002041.1_pt1 | contig 12252 bp, 17 predicted proteins | sample 6116081 | NCBI WGS metagenome assembly JAAHTG01 (sample SAMN13939989, study PRJNA603662) | sponge metagenome | isolation source: marine sponge | host: Mycale hentscheli | place: New Zealand | collected 2005
TTCAGCCGCTTTTTGTTCGTTGCCAATAGCGTTTCCATATGAGCGAGCCATTTTGACTAATTCACGAATCTCCATATCAACCTTCAAAGCGGTCAATTTCAAAGAAGGGTTGGAAACCATAGCCGCACCGAATCGGTGATGGCCGTCAAGAATATAGCCATCACTTGAAACGATAATTGGTGCTTCGTGCAAAAACTCCGACGATTGCTTCAATGGCCCGAAATACAGACTCATACCGACCACCTTCTCCAACCATATTTGAGATTGGGATGGCTTCAAATCGGCAACTGCTATTTCAGTCATTTGAGCATCTAAAATGTCGTCTTCAATAGCCCCATCACGAGTACCACGATATAGCCATTGTCGGCCTCGCAAATCAAATCCTAAATCGGTTGGATATTTGCTCTTTGATTGAGGGGCTTTAGCAACAGGCTCTTTGACATCTATATGGCCTTGGGATAATGACTCTTGAAAATCATCCATCTGTTCGGGTTCAATAACAGGCATCTCAATTCTTGGCAAGTCAAGGGCTAAATCACACTTTTCCTGCAATAGAAGGTAATTCGTTTTGAAGCCCGAAAAGTATTCGGTCATAGATTTACCATCAGCACTACATTGCTCTTGAGCATAGGCAACGGCCTTGTCAACAGGCGTATTAGCACAGTTCAACACCTTAGCCATACCTTTTAGGTTGCTGAACGACTATTTGAATGCTCTCTCCGACCTTGTAGGGGTCATATGTCAAACAGGGTTCATATCAAACCATGATGGCTTTCGTGAAGGGTCTTTCAACCATTGAGGGCCAAGACCTTTGTTCATGTATGTTTTTCCATATCGGTAATAATTCCTATATGCTACAACTACATCCTCGTTCTTATATTCATCGGGCATGGCTTGAGGAAACTCGGTTAAACCCTGCGAAGGAATGCAAGAAGCATTAAGAGATTCAATCACGGCTTGACTCTTATGGATTCTGCCGTATCTATGTGTGTATTCTTCACATAATGCCAACGCATATTCCTTTAGCCAATCCCAATTTTCCCTGCTTTGAGCAACCCACTTTGTTGAAGGGTGATGTTCATGGCATAATTTGTATGGTGCAGTACCTCCATTCAATATGACTCCCGAACATAATAACTGGCAACTTTCCAAGACCATTTTTATTGAATGCCTGTCGCAAGCCATTCTTGCGGCCTTTTTTGGGAACAAGTGCAAAATGAAAATGTTCAAAAAATCACCATTTTTTCACAGGGCAACTCTCTTTTTCCATTCGGGCTTTCAATGCAAGTATGCAACCACATAAGTTGCACCGTGATACTCTCAAGCCCTTATTCAAGTGTTCGCAACCACCGCAGATATTCATGCGGTGCATGAAAGTCGTGGCAGATACTTCGGTCTTATCATTCGCTTTTCCTTCGTCGCCCATGTGTGTCCTTATGTGGATTTCCTATTTCAATTTTCACTATTTCAATCAATAATTAAATGCTTTACAAGACGGAATTATGATATACGGATTGTCCGAAGAGGTTGTTATGGGAAAGAAACTCAAGCAACAAAAGGCGAAATCCCATATGTGTTATTTGCTTGAAATAAATCCGAGTCAATGGAAATTGCTCAACACCATGCTTAACAAAAAAGAAAAGGAGATAATCTCCTGCAAAGAATTACAAGAGGAATTAGGCTTGGATTCATCATATGTTTCAAGGACTTTATCGCGTTTAATGAATAAGGGCTTGGTGTCAAGGAAATATGTTTTTGTCAATAATTCCCCTCCACGATATTGCTACACTCCATTGTCAAAAGAAGGGATTCTGCAAAAAGTCAACGCTAAAATGATTGACATTTCGGAGGAATTAGAATCGGTTGGCTTATGTGTGAGTGGCGCATCCGAAGTAAATGATGGCATCACAGAAAAAGACGATTGATGTTATAGGCTCAATTGATGATTACGCCTTAGAACCCTCTATTGATGCCCCTACGACAAGGGTTGATGATAATACATGGGCTTCACCTAAAATAATTTTGAGCGTTGCTGAAAAGGTATTGGTGGGAGATAATTTTACCCCTGCTCCTGCCGACCCCTCTTTTGTAGTGGGGGAAAATAGGTGGGGTGAAAAAATGGTGTGGCCTTTGAAGCCTTATTGCGTTTCCTGCTCTCCTGCCGCTAAAAAAATTGATGATGATAAGCAAACGGCTACTTTTGATGAAATGGGTGCTGAAATGGTAATGAGTATTCGTGAAAGCCGATTGAAGAATCTGTCGCCATCCAATTATTATTCTTTCACCTTAGTTGAAAGAGATGGTAAATTGCATTGTAAAAAATGCGAGGGGGGGATGAATGATTCTAATACCCAAAATGCTGAAAGTGAATTATTCGGACACGAAAAGAAAATTGTATATGAACCTGCAACATTTGATGTTGAGAAACCTATGCTTGGTGTGAAAGTTGATGAGGGCGTATTCCGTTATCCTCAAAAATTGGTATCATATTGGGTTGAATCCGATGGTTTTGAACATCAAACAATCTATGTTTTGCGTAAAGAAAAGGTATATTCCATCATTGGTAAAGAGTTCATAAAAAAAGCCATATTTGAGGAAAAAAATAAACAATGGTTGCTCAACCCTCAATACTGTGATGAAACAGAAACACTTCAAGGATTTATTGAAAACAATCTGCTCAAAGTTCGTATTGAATCAGTTTTTGAATGGCGAAAATCAGCAATTCCATTATCTGTGATGATTGTTGCCGAAATTGATGGCAAAATATGGAGCATAAGTCAAGAGGATTTCTTAAAGCGAGGCTACAAACAAAATCAGTCTTGGGCTATTCCGATTCAATCCTGCGGAAAACCTTTGATGGGGATAAAAGACATTGGAAATACGGAGTAGTTGTTATACGATAGGCGCGATATTGATAAGGCATGAGCATAAGGCAATAAAGAGGGAGTTAAATGGGCAATAGAAAAAAGTGGTATGCAGAATCAATCGTGAATTATTTGAGGCATGGGGGTGCAGACGGAATTGGATGCGCTACATCTCATCAGTTGAGGGAAATGTTGTACACCAAAGGCCGCAGAACGATTCCGAGAGTAGGGGCTATCAGTCAAACTTTGAGAGGGCTATTCAATGAACATGGTGAAAAAATGGCAACTCAAGTCGGACACACTAAAATCGCAAGAGGCGAAAGTCGCGTACGAGGATATAATGTCGCAGTATGGAGTTTATTGGACAACCCACATATTGAACGGGCGATAACCAAATATGGCACTCAATCAAAAGAATGAGAGCCTTCATATAGAGGAAAATATAGGTTAATGATGTGGTTATCATGTATGCCGAATATCAACGATTGAAAGACTTGGATGATAAAGAGTCTAAAGTGGTGGTGAGTCAAGTGATGGATTTTTTGGAGTCTGCAAGCGGTTCATCAAACATGGATGATTTGTCTTTAGAACTACAAATGCCTAAAATGCTTCTTGAAGACACGATAGAATTATTGATATTGAAGGGTTGGCTGATTTTACCAAATGAGGATGTGAAAGAATGAGTGAAGAAGAAAAAAACGATTTTCAATTGCAGATTAAATCAATTGGATTGAAAAATGGGGATTCTTTTGTACTCAACGACCATGTTCGCTTATGGGGGATAATCGGAATGGTGAAAAACATCACTTCAAACGAAAAAGAATATGTTGTTGAATTATGGTCTTTGCTTGAGGCCGATTCTCCGACTCAATATGAAATTACAATTGTTCAAATCGCCAAAGAGTCTGTGATGTGGGTTGCAGGAGGGCATATGTACACCAATGGTGATGGAATTATTTATCAATCCAAAGAAGGCGACTTTTCCGACGAAGAATCATAGGATTCTTCATATAGGCTCAATGCTACGGATGAAGTGGCGAGAACGATGAGTGGTGATTATTTTGAATATAGCGGGGTGAAATATCCTCTATATCCATGGCAAGCAGATGCCTTTCAACAATGGGAGAGCAATGGTTGTAAAGGAATTGTTAAGGGCGCGACAGGAACAGGGAAAACAAGAGTAGCGCATAGGGTTATAGCATCATGGCTAAAGAAATACCCCTATGCAAAAATCACAGTTATTGTTCCCTCAATTCCCCTTCTTGGTCAATGGGTTGATGAATTAAAAGAGATATTCGTTGATATAGACATTGGACTCGTAGGTGATGGCAACACAGATTCACTTGAAAACGGAAGCAACCTCAATGTAGTCGTTATGGCATCTGCCGCAAAAAAATTGAAAAACAACGATAGCATGGGCGAAAATCACTTGATTATCGTTGATGAATGTCATAGGCTCGGAGCGCGTTATACACGAATGGCTATGACCTGCAATCATCAAGCCACACTTGGATTAAGTGGTACTCCTAAGAGAGAGGACACAGGATTAAAAGTCGTACAAGAATTATTGGGTGAAGTTGTCGTTGAATACCTTTACGATAAGGCATTGGCTGATGGTGTTATCCCCCCCTTCAAGGTCAAGGCTATCCAAGCGGATTTGACTGATAAAGAACAGAAGTCATACGATGTGATGCAAAAAAGAATCGTTAATTTGGTTAAGTCGTTGACTTCAAAATATGGCAATGGAGGAAACCTTGTCGTAAAATGCCAAACCTTGTTGAAGCAAAGAGTGTCCGATATAGAAATTGGATTATTTTTGAAAACCATAAGGGAACAAAAGGACTTAATCAATTCGGCAATCAACCGTTTTGTAATTCTTGACATATTGATAGCCAAAGAAACAATGAACGGTAAAAAAACAATGGCGTTCCATGAGTCTGTTGAGGATATTGAAGTGTTGGCAAAAAAATATGCTCATATAAATGCGCTCCAATATCATTACAAAGTAGGTAATAAAAAATCAAAAACGGCCATTTTAGATGCTTTCAAGGCAGGAGATAGCAACCTTCTCTTTTCATGTCGGGCATTAACCGAAGGTGTCAACATACCCGATGCCGAAGTGGGTATCATGGTAAGCGGAACAAGGTCTGCTCGTTCAAGGATTCAAACTGTCGGGCGACTTTTGAGAGGGGATGAGGCTACAATTTATTTCATCTATTTCCCTCAAACGAAAGACTCACGCTCACTTGCTAATTTCATTAAAGAAGGCAAAGTACCGAAGGAAAATGTGGAGTATTGGAGATTTGATAACCAAGCACGAAACATCGTCATGCTCACAGGCCAAGCCCACGAAACATCTCAAGAAACCTTAGATGCTGAAATCAATGAAATCGCTCATTATGCTAAGAAGAAATCACATGGCCGTTTAGAATGTAAGCATTGCGGGAGAGGGAATGCTAAAGCAAAGTCCAAGCCTTTCCGCACACTTAACGGTTTGAATTATCATATGGAACAAACCTGCAAAGACGCATCTAAAAACATTTATCGGTGTATTATTTGTCGCAAAGCGTATGCAAAAGAAGCAAACCGAAATGCCTGTGTGGATTCTTGTAGCACCAATCCCCCCGACATAGAAAAAATGTCCTTTGATGATTTTATGGATGGGTTCAAAAACAAGGATAAATTGCATGATGGGGGTGTCTAAATGGTTGATTGGAATGTGTCGGCTAAGGATTATACGACGAGGTTTGATATTGCCAAGTCAATAGGCAACAAATCCAAAACCGAAGGGACTTTAGAGCAATTACAAAAATTATTTCACGACAGATTTAGGCAATTGAAAACCATGATATGCAAGCATTATGGTCTTGATAGTGCGTTGACACTTCAAGAAATAAACCGAAACCGTGAACGGTGGCATAAACATGAGGCAACATCAATTGTTATGGTTATTGAAGCCAATAAAACAAGAAATGGTCATTTGAAATTAACGGTGGAGGATGCGACAGGTGAAATGGATGCACTTTTAATGATGGATGTTGCAGAAAGAGTCGGCAATATAGCAGTTGACGATGTGGTGGCTATATCGGGTTCACTTGCTAAGGATGGAGGCATTTTCTTTGTTTCTAATGCTTTGTTCCCCCATGTGGTTGAAAAAGACGACCCTAATTTGAGAGAGGACATAGACCCCGTATCAGCCGCATTCATATCGGACATTCATATTGGCGCAAAAAACTTCTTAGAACGGGATTGGGATAGAATGATGAAATGGTTACAGGGAGATGAGGATATAGCCAAGTCTATCAAATACCTTGTTATGTCGGGCGACATAATAGATGGTGTAGGTGTATATCCTAATCAGCAAGAAGAATTGGAGATACATGATATGTATGACCAATATGCAAAGGTTGGAGAATATATGGAATCCTTGCCCGAACATATCACACCGATAATTTTGCCGGGTAATCACGATGCGGTGCGACTTGCTGAACCTCAACCCGTATTATCCACCGAAGTACAAAGTCATTTCAATCGGGGTGAGTTTGTAGGTAATCCATGCAGATTTAGCGCAGGGGGAACGGATATTCTTTCATATCATGGTAAAAGCATTGATGATATGGTGATGGTGCATCCCGATACCACTTATGAGCGACCTCAAGACGCTATGAAGGAAATGCTCAAACGAAGGCATCTCGCACCTCATTGGGGTGTGAAAAATCAAATAGCGGCAGAACCCTATGATTTGATGACAATTGACACGACTCCCGACATATTTGTTACGGGGCATACACATGGTCATTGCCTTGAAAAATATAGAGGTATTCAAATGGTGGTATCATCCACTTGGCAAGCACAGACTTCATTTCAAAAAATGGTCGGGTTTGAGCCTAAACCGTCTATATTGTCGGTGGTAAAACTTGATACTCTTGAATCTGCGGCAGTTCATTTTGGCTCTTGAACAGTATTGTTCATATAGGAGTTGGCGTAGTCATACATTGAGGGGTAATATGGCTGATGAAAGTGAGATTTCTGTTTCGTTCCATTTGAAGGGTTTTGACAAGAAGGTTTGGAGTAACCCCACCAAAACAACATCAAGAATATACATTTACAAACTTGAAGACAACATTAAAATTGAATGTGGCTATTATGACCTCAACAAGCAATTTTATTGTCCTCCCGACAAAAGGAGGAAACACGCAGACCATAATGTTGTTATCTGCGACGAAAAAGAAAGCAAAGACGGTTTGGCCGAATTAGCGACTGTGGAATATCAAAATGATAAACGCATCATTTATTACAAGACTGATGAGCCTATGGAGTCCAAAGAAAAGCCCAAAAAAGGACTTACACGAAGAAAAGAAGTCCCAACACCCGTTGTTGATGAGGTTGTTGAGGATTCTATGGATGAGTCATTGAATAAGTTAATTGAGTCCCAATCAAATGACGAATCCACTTTGAGCCATATAGCAAAAATAACTCAATCGGACATGAAAGTGTCAATATCATATGGTAATACTGTGGAATTGAAATCACGCAATAGAGGTTTGATACAATCGCAATATCCTAAGTTTTCTCTTAGTGTTGATTTTGAAGGTGGTAATATCGCTGAAAAAATAGAAGAAGCGGCTGATGCGGTTGTCAAAATGGTTGAGGATAAATTGACTGAAATTGTTTCGGACATTACAGGGTGATGTTAGCCATGAATGACGATGTTCGCGAGATTCTTGCATCCGATGGTTGCACATTGTCCGTTCCTGCGGGGGATGCGAGAGAGTTCATAATCAAAGACCATGAGGATGATTCAAAAAAAGTGTATCTCTTGCTGAAAGCAGGGAGTCAAATAATGTTGATGGGCATATGTCAAAGGTCGGAATTGAAAAGAGTAACGAGGGGATTGTAATGCAAAAAATTGAAAATGTCAAAGTAAGGGTGAATGAAAATGGTGTGCTTGTTGAAGTTGAGGCTTTGATGGGTGCGGAGGATGTTGACGGAATGTATATCACACACTTTGCCTGTGTGGAGGATGATGGAAATGAAAACTTTAGATTCGCTATTCTTGCTACAATCAATGTCACCTCTATCCAATCCGAAGAAGACCTCTATGCTCAAACAGGTGAGGTGTGGGCTATCCCATTGGTTGACAAAGACTCATTCCAAAAAGCAAGGTTGATTCTTGCGAGAATGGTAAAGGATAATCAGTATTATCAAAAGTCAACATACCGTTTCCCCGACAGGGATAATGAAGTAAAAGCGGATAAAATTGACATAACCGAAATTGCTAAAGAATTGAATAAATTGCTTGACCTGTTGAGGGAGAGAGAGCCTAAATGACAACCTCTAAATTGGAAATAAATCACATATACAATGAAGACTGTATTGACACTTTGAAGAGGATGGATGATTCTGTTCTTGATATGACAATTACCTCTCCGCCATATGACAATTTGAGAACATACAATGAGTTTTCCTTTGATGCTGAACAAATCATTACTGAATTATACCGTACGACCAAAGAGGGCGGTGTAGTGGTTTGGGTTGTAGGTGATGCTACAATTAAAGGGAGTGAAACGGGAACATCGTTTAGGCAAGCCTTGTTGTTTATGGATAAGGGTTTTAGGCTTCACGATACTATGATTTATCAAAAGACAGGAACACCTTTCCCCTCTAAAGTGAGGTACAACCAATGTTTTGAATATATGTTCGTGTTCTCTAAAGGCAAACCTAAGACTTTTAACCCTATAATGAAACCAAATAAAACCGCAGGGGCAGTTCGCCATACGAGAAAATATCGTAATAAAAAAGGTGAATTGGTCGCAGGGTTCAATGGAAAACCTGTGAATAAAATGGGCATTGAAAACAATGTATGGGTGATAAAGAATGGAATGTATAAAAGCACTCACGATAAAATAGCATTTGAACATCCTGCTATATTCCCCGAAGAATTATGTGAAAAACACATTAAGTCTTGGTCAAGTGAAGGTGATATTGTCTTTGACCCCTTTATGGGTTCGGGAACAACGGCTAAAATGGCTATAATCAACAACAGAAATTATGTTGGGAGTGAAATATCCAAAGAATACTGTGATGTAGCATATCAAAGGTTGGTTTCAATCCAAGGGCTTGAGGAACGAGAGTCGTCTGTTGAGGCAAGTTCATAAGGGGTTGGCAGGTGTATCAGCCCATGGGCGAAACAATTACCACTTTTGACGGTGTTGAACACGACAAAGAAGAAATGATTGAAAAAATGTATGACGACGATTTCTATTATGGGTATCTCGGAAAACAGGTGTTGAGCAGTTCATCGTTAAAGAAATTGCTTTCATCTCCAAATGAATATCTCCGTTCTCTTGAAGAAGAGGATGCAACAGAAAGTCAACCTTTGCGTGATGGAAAGTTGTTCCATTGGAATATCCTTGAACCCGAAAAGTTTGCCGCACTCAATGTCATTGAAGTGGCTTCTAAAAACACGAAAGCATACAAAGCGGCCAAAGCCGAACTTGGTGAAGTGTATTGCCGAAAAGAGATAGATACTGCCGAAGCCTTAGCATCCGTTATGAAGAAAAACAAACCTGCTATGTCATTGTTGGAGAATGCGGATTTTGAAGTTCCTGCAATTGATGTTATTGACGGCATACCCTTTAGGGGAAAAGCCGATATTGTTCAAGGAACAAAAATCATTGACATTAAAACAACTGCTGATTTAGAAGGGTTCAATTTTTCAGCATATAGATTCGGTTATGACCTGCAAGCATATCTGTATTTACAATTATTCCCTCAAGCCGAAGAGTTCATTTTCGTTGTCATTGACAAGAAAACAAGAGATATTGGCATTTTTGACTGTTCCGAAGAGTTCATGGCAAGTGGCAAAAAGAAATTAGAACAAGGTATTGAAAATTACAAGTTCTTCTTTCAAGGTGATGTTGAATTAAGTCAATTCGTGAGATATGGAACGCTTTGATACCTTACGGTCAATTAGCCTTCGCAATCCTTGTTGAGTTCTGCTTATCCTTATTCGGGAACAACAGTTCGCTCGGTCATTTCAATGGCCGATGATAGCGAACCGCCAATTACAGGCACTTTGTTGACGAATGGCATAAGGCCAAGCGCATTAGCACCGTATAGGGTGGCAATTAGTCCGAACAACCGTTGAACGGTCACAGGGCCAACGCCAAAGTTCCAAAATGCGGCAAGTGCATTACCCAAGAGAGGGATTGTGAATACGGCAGGGCCTCCGAGATGGAAAAGTCCACCAACCAATACTGAAGCCGCTCCGACCATTTTAATTCCTTTTTGCATATCCATGTTATTTACCACCTTTCGGTGTCTTAACATCGGTGTTCAACTATATGAAGTTTCACACATCAAGGTGAAAGGTATTATTCTTGCATTTCTGCGAAACGGTCTGTGATAAGCAAAAGTGCCGAAGCCCACAGTCCTACGAAAATACCCAAGTTCTCATCGTGAAGGGCATAGATAGCAATAGAGCCTACAATTGATGTAAGACTCGCAATCAGTCCAACTTTGCGCCAATTCATTCTCCATCACCTAATCCATTGAGAAGTCGCTCAACCAATTCCGCTTTCTTACCCTTAGTGGATAATCCATGCTCTTTCAATTTTGAGCGCAAAGCATTCACAGTCAAACTCTTCAAGTGTTCTTCGGTGTCCTCAACAATATCCTCAAGCAAATCCTTAGCGGTGTCGCTCAATGGCGTATCTAAATCACCATCATCAATAAAATCCTCAACGACTTCGGAAACAGTATCAACAACATCATCCAAAGCCTCACCAATAACATCAGCATCAACATCTAAGCCCGTTTTATCCTCTATGAAGTCCTCCACAGATTCAATAATGGCAACACGATTCTTACGCCATTCTTTTTCCAAGAGTGCAACGATACCAACACCACCGCCAATAGCCGCTAATGTCCCATATTCGGCAGGAATAATACCTGCTGATACAAGGGAGGCCAAGCCAGTTCCAATAATCGTTAATCCATCGTTGATTCGTTCACGCATATATTTACCTCGCAAGTTCACTATATGACCTTTGGCTTACGGCATTTTTCTTCATCCACGACCTTGTAAGGGTTCATTCAAGGTTCTAAATATGGAAAACAATATGGTAAGCACCAATCATGCTCGCAGTAACAAGTGCTGAAAAGACATTGGCTATGAATTGAATATAGATTTCATCGTGAAGAGTGTCCTCTATATGCTCTCCGAAGAATAGCCAACGACGCATCCTCAATCCTCTAATTCAAAGTCGGGGTCGTTTTCAACCCCAAACCTCTCAATTTCTTGCATTGCCGAAGTAGGGTGACGACCATATTGATAATTCCTGTTAATTTCACCCATATTATCAATTTCATACACTACATCCTCGTAATCATCTTCTGTATTTTCAGCAATAACCATCACCCACTTGCCTCTTCCGTTTGTTCGGGCAACTCTATGTGCGGCTTTGACGGCCTCTTCGGGAGTTTCAAAATATGAGCATGATTCATCCATGAAGCCTACTGAATCTTCTTTATCACTTACATAAACATGATATTCCAAAAAATCTTCATATCCAAAATCTTCTGCACTCATAGCCTTCGCTTTTCTTCGCTCATCAAAGGTGCTGAAATAATCATCCTCAATTTTACCTAAGTGTGGTTTTCCTGCATCTATTGGATTCCATGTTGGTTTTCCTTGAATGTTCGGCCACTTTTCGGAGATTGTATCAATGTGTTTGTCGGTGTTGCGGTTGGCTAATTCCAAGTCATATTCTTGAGCAATCTCAAAGACCATCCCTTCAAGACAAGCGTTTTCAAGAGAGATTTCATTGTCTTGGGGTGTGCCTTCACCATACGCATCACGGTCTAAACCAACGATAACACCATAATTGTCGTGTGGGTCAAAATAATTCATTTCATTCGGATTCATAGATGAACGAATTATCATAAGAATTGGCAGGTCAATGAACTCATAATATGATTTCCACTTTGCCAAAGCATTTCGGAACGATTGGTCAAATTGGTCTTTACTGCCACTTACGAGCAATATAGCAACATCAGCAGGTTCGCTTACAATTTCATTGATTTGGCTAATCAAACCTATTGAATCTCCAAGAACAATTTTTTCATCCGAGCCTTCACGGAAATAATTGGCCGCATCACGCGCCAAATCCTCATCCCAATCCTTTGTTTCACGGTTGGGGTCAAATCCTGCTTTGAGGTTGGTTGGTGAAGAGAAGTCTAAATCTCGCAATTCAACATCAACACCATATTGGTTCATTTTATCCTCAAGCAGATTCATCAAAGTTGATTTACCGCTATGTGGTGGGCCACCTACAATGATACGGACAGGATATTCCATGTCCTCTTCACCATATGGAGTGGCTTC
>JAAHTG010002043.1_pt1 | contig 12248 bp, 14 predicted proteins | sample 6116081 | NCBI WGS metagenome assembly JAAHTG01 (sample SAMN13939989, study PRJNA603662) | sponge metagenome | isolation source: marine sponge | host: Mycale hentscheli | place: New Zealand | collected 2005
TATATGCCCCTCTCAGCCAGCATGAGAAAAAAGGAAGTGTTCACCTAAAATGGACATTAACGAGTACAGACCCAGAGAAGCCTTTGCGCCCCTGCACGCTAGAAAGCAGCGTTGGGCGGTCATGGTGGCGCACAGACGCGCAGGAAAGACTGTGGCGATGTGCGTTGACATGCTGATCAGCGCCTTGCGCTGCTCGCACCCCAAACCGCAGTTCGCCTACCTAGCCCCGTTTCGAGATCAAGCCAAAAAGGTTGCGTGGACATACTTAAAGGACTTGTCGAAGCCTGTCTGGGCCAAGAAGCCCAACGAGTCAGAGCTAATCATTACGATTAAGAACGCATACGGCGGCGAGAGCCGCCTGTACGTTGGCGGGGCTGACCACCCGGACAGTTATCGCGGGATGTACTTTGACGGTGTTGTTCTCGATGAGGTTGGGCAGATAAGACCGAGCGCATGGTACTCTGTTTTGCGTCCGAGCCTGTCAGACAGGCTTGGTTGGGCTATATTTGCTGGAACACCGGCTGGCAAAAATTTTTTTTGGCAAATTAGGGAAGAAGCAAGGCTAAACCCTGAAACGTATTTGCTCATGGAGTTACCGGCAAGCAAGACGAACATTTTGCATCCTGACGAGCTACGAGATGCGAAAGCGCAGATGACGGAAGAATCGTACTTAACGGAATACGAGATTAGCTTTGACGCTGCTGTCCCTGGCGCATACTACGCAAAATACATAACTGATAGCTACGGCGCGGGGCGCGTAGGTAAGTTTCACGCTGATGACGCGCTTGAAGTAGATGTAGTCGCTGACCTTGGTTACACCGATTCTTGCAGTTGGTGGGCTTGGCAGACCCTACCTGACGGCTACAAGATAATTGACTTTTACGAGGCAGACGGACAACCTATAAGCCATTACATTGATTGGGTTAAGGAACGGCCATATAAGGTCGGCACAGTCTACCTACCGCATGATGCCAGGGCAAAGAGTTTGCAAACTGGCAAGAGCATTATGGAGCAGTTCCTAGCTGCTGGTATTACGCCCAAGATTGTACCAAGCATGGGATTGCAGGATGGCATTGAGGCGGCGCGTATGGTGCTGCCTAAATGCTATTTTAACGAAGAAGCGACATATGAGGGCATTGAGCATTTACGCTCTTATATGCGGGAGTGGGACGAACGCACTCAAATGTTTAGAAACAAGCCGCGTCACGACCAGCACAGCCACGCATCTGACGCTTTTAGATACCTTGCTCTTTCTGCTAAACCTACTGGTGGCGGCAAGAAAACCAGTTCAGAAGGGCCAAAACAGTTAAAAACCAACGCGATGTATGAGTTCACGCTAGACGGAATTTGGGACTGCCAGCCTTCACAATCAACAAGAGTCGGATAATGGAACAAACAAGCAAGATTAAAAGCATGAATGACTTTTCCGACACGCCGCAAGGTATGGCGCAGCGTTGGTCAAGTGAGATTGAGGCTTCTAAGAAGGAGCTAGAGCGGTTTCAAGAGGACGGGGACAAGATCACGCGCAGATACTTAGATAAGCGTGATGAATGGGGAAAAGAAGAAAGCAGGGTAAACTTATTTTGGTCGAGCATGAAGGTTTTGCTGTCCTTGCTTTACGCAAGGCCACCAAAAGCTAGTGTTGCGCGATCTTTTCTTGATTCGGCTGACGACCAGGCGCGTGTTGCTGGCGTTATTGTGCAGCGTATTCTTAACCGTAGCTTTGATGACAACGTATCTAACTGGGATTCTGCTCTCAGACAGTGCATTGAGGACTGGCTGGTGGTTGGCATGGGCCAAGCATGGCTAAGATACGCTGTAGAAACTGAAGAAAGTGTCTTACCGGCTGAAATAGACCCTATGACGGGCGAAGAATTGGTTGCTGAACAGGTTGTTGAACAGATAATCGACGAAACAGCGCCGATTGACTACATTTACTGGAAAGATTTTTTCTATTCCCCGGCGCGTGTTTGGGAAGAAGTGCGTTGGGTGTCGCGTCGGGTCTATATGACGCGGGATCAGCTTATAAAGCGTTTTGGCGAAGAAATTGGCAAGGTTGTGCCGTTGTTTTCGTCTACACCGAAGGATGTAAACGCGCAAACACCCAAGCATGACCCTTGGGCGCGTGGTGAAATCTTTGAAATCTGGTGCAAAGAGGACAAAAAGGTTTATTGGTACGCCAAGGGCTGCGAAGTTATCCTTGATGTTAAGGATGACCCATTAGAGCTTGATGACTTCTTCCCGTGTCCGAAGCCTTTGGCTGCAAATCTTACAAGCAGCAACTTTATGCCGCGTGCTGACTACATTTTTGCACAGGATCAATTCCAAGAGCTTGACGAGATCAATACGCGCATAACTTGGTTGACGAGAGCGGCTAAAGTCATTGGTCTTTACGACAAGAACAACGATGGCATCCAGCGTATGTTTAACCAAGCTGCTGAAAACCAGCTTATTCCAGTTGATAACTGGGCTATGTTTGCCGAAAGCGGTGGTATTAAGGGTAAGGTTGACTGGGTTCCCATCGACCAAGTTGTAAACGCGATAGATCAGTTGCGTGTCTACCGGCAAGACAAAACGGTGCAGATTTACGAAGTATTAGGTATTTCTGATGTTATGCGCGGTAGCAGCAAAGCCTCTGAAACGGCTACGGCACAACAACTTAAAGCGCAGTTTGGCTCTACTCGCATACAGTTAAGCCAGTTCTACATAGCTGAGTGGATTACAAACCTTCTGCGTATTAAAGCTGAGATTATTAGCAAGCACTGGCAACCGGAAACGATTGCCATGCGTTCTAACATTATGCGTACACCTGACGCTCAGTTTGCCGCACCGGCTATCCAGCTTGTTAAGGATGAGCGTCTAGCAGAGTACAGAATTAGCGTAGAAGCTGATTCCTTATCGGCAATGGATTGGGCGCAAGAGCGTGATAGTGCGGTACAGTTTATGTCGGCAATGGGCGCGTTTGTGGCGCAGATCGGTCCTATGATTCAAACTGTCCCTGGCTCGTCGCCTTACTTCTTAAAGTTGTTACAGTGGTCTGTTTCCAAGTTTAAGGTTTCTTCAGAGATAGAGAGTGTGCTGGACCAAGCTGTTGCACAGTTGCAAGCTAATCCGCCGCAACCGCCTCAACCGTCTGCTCAAGATCAAGCAGAAACAGCGGCGGAAATGGCAAAAGCCAAGGAAAGAGAAGCAAACACAATGGAAACCCAGGTCGATACCCAGACTAAGGTGTTTCAGCTAAATCAGATGGCAAATAACGCTGCACAGCCACAACGTCCTTTGCCGCCTATTGTCGGATGAGTAAATACGGCGCGAGAATAGATGCTTTGAGAAAAGAGTACGGTGGCTTTAACAAGCCAAAGCGTACTTCATCTCACGATAGTAAATCTCACGCTGTTTTAGCTAAACAAGGCGAAAAAATACGTCTAATACGGTTTGGACAACAGGGAGTAAGCGGGTCTCCGCGAAAAGAAGGCGAAACAGAAGCGAATAAGAATAGACGTAAATCATTTAAAGCGCGTCATGCGAAAAACATTTCAAAAGGCCCAATGTCTGCTGCTTATTGGGCAGATAAGGTCAAATGGTAAGGAGAAAGACAATGCCAATGCCTAAAATGCAAATTTATGCTGAAATCTTACGTCAACTAGGGGAGATCCCTAACGACTACGACAAAGACATGATGTCAGAAGAAGAAATGCGTTTACAGATGATGGCAGAAGAAGAAGCCATGGCAGAAGGCGCAGAGATGGAAGAAGAATCTTACGAAGATGCCAAGCAAATCTAAAAAACAAGCTAGGTTTATGGCTGCTGCGGCAAGCAACCCTAAATTTGCTAAAAAGGCTGGTATTCCTCAGTCGGTGGCGAAAGAATACGCTGCCGCCGACAGGGGCAATAGTATATTGAAACAGTCAATGCAAGCACAAGCATTAAGGCAAAAAAAATGAAAAGAACCTACCGCTATGATAAAAAGCTAGACAAACTCATTGAAATAACAAGGCAAAAACAAGGTCCAGCCGACAAGAAAATATTTGTTTCTGATTCTCACTATGATGGTTTAGTGGCGACTGATGGAACAGATATAAGCACAAGAAAAAAACACCGCGAATACATGAAACAAAATAACCTTACCACAATGGATGACTTTACTAATACTTGGTCGGAAGCAAAGAAAAGCCGTGAAAACTATATGCAAAACGGTGGAACCTTCCGCAAAGAAGATATTGCTAGGGCTATCCATAAAATAGAAAGCAGATAAAAATGGATGAAGAACCTACCACATTAGAAGAACCCAGTTCTTTAAGAGAAGCGATTGAGTCGGCAGTAGAGAAAGAAGAAATTGTCGATGAGCCGGTACAGCAAGAAGTAGAGTCCGAGCCGCTTGAGTCGTCAGAGCCACTTACCCTTGATCCTGTTGAGGCAGAGCCAGAAGCGCCTCAAGATCAGCCTGACATTGATTTAAAAGCTGAGACAAGCCCCAAAGAAGGTATACGCCCTGGGCCTAAGTCTGGGCCAAAGAAACAAGAGAAAGCGCCTGTTTCATGGCGACCTGACGTAAGAGAGCATTGGGCCAAGCTACCAGATAGCGTTAAGAGTGAAGTACAGCGCAGAGAACGCGAAGTACAGCAAACTCTTAAAGAGACTTCTAGCGCTCGTAAATATGCCGAGGCTGTCGATAAGGTGCTTGAGCCATATCAGGTCTTTATTAAGGCTGAAAACGGCAATCCTTTGCAAGCCATTGATAATGTTATGGCTACTGCTGCAAAGCTGCGTACAGGCACAGCGCCAGAAATTGCACAGCTTGTTTCTGGTATTGTAAAGCAATTTGGTGTTGGTCGGTTTGGTCAAGACTTTATTTCTCAGTTAGATGGCGCGTTAGTCGGAGAAATACCCCAGAATCACGATCAGAACACTCAGTTGCAGCAAGCCATACAGCAGCAGCTTCAGCCCGTTCAAAACTTTATGAATGAGTTTCAACAAGCCAAGCAGAACCAAACTCAACAGGTTCGCATGGAGGCTCAAAGCGAAGTTCAGAACTTTATTGAAAATGCTGAGTTTTCAGAAGATGTACGCGAAGAAATGGCTGATTTGATGGAAGTGGCTGAAAGGCGTGGCAGAGAGCTTTCCCTGCAAGACGCTTACCGCCAAGCCTGTCTTGCTAATCCAAGGGTAAGAACGGTGCTTCAAAAGCGACAACAGGCAAAAGGCGCACAAAAAACCACTGGAGCCGCGCAAAGGGCAAAAGCCGCAGCGGTAAGCGTTTCTGGCGCTCCCGCCCTGGCATCGCCAAACAGCCCAGGTGCGGTAGATATTCGATCAGCGATTGAGGCTGCTATTGCAAGCAACTCACGCTGATGCTATTGTTGCAAAAGTGCAACGCTTTTAAGGTAAAGCCACTCTGTTAGAGACTGACACCGTTGAGCAAGCACTTTTGTAATTGAGGTATGCAGCGACAAGCGTAAAGAAGGCTATGCCTCATCTTTGCGATTTTCGGCGCTAATGCCACCCTTGTACGGCCATTCAAGGGACATGACGAGCCACCAGTTCGGCTGCATGAACAGGTGAAAACATAGCTCTGCAAACTGCGGAGCCTAACGTCATGGAGAAAAACAATGGCTTTTGCCAATACGTCCGTTACGGACATCATTGCGACGACTATCCAGTCTCGCACAAAACAGATTGCTGACAACGTAACCAAGAACAACGCTTTGCTTGCTCGTCTCAACGAGCGTGGAAACGTCAAGCCTTTTGGTGGTGGTAACGTAATTCTGCAAGAACTTTCGTTTGCAGAAAACGGCAACGCTGGCTTCTACAGTGGCTATGATCTGCTGCCAGTAGCTACCGCTGATGTAATCAGTGCTTCTGAGTTCAACATTAAGCAGCTTGCTTGCCCAGTCGTCATGTCTGGCTTGGAAATGCTCCAGAACTCAGGCCAAGAACAGTTTATTGACTTGCTCGAAGCGCGTTTAAACGTCGCAGAAAGCACAATGGCTAACAAACTTGCCGAATCTGTCTACTCAGATGGCACAGGCTCTAGCGGTAAAGAAGTAACCGGCCTAAATGCTGCTGTTCCTGCTGACCCGACAACTGGAACGTATGGCGGCATTGACCGCGCTACTTACACGTTCTGGCGCTCTGGTCTGTATGACTTCAGCACCGAAGGTGTGACTGCTTCTGCCACAACCATCCAGGCGGCTCTTAATAGCCTCTGGGGAAGCCTTGTAAGGGGTGCAGATCGCCCTGACTTGGTGGTTTTGGATAACACCTACTGGACGTACTACATGGGTTCTCTACAGGCCCAACAGCGCTTTACAGACGCAAGCACAGGAAACCTTGGCTTCCCAACTCTGAAGTTCATGGACTCTGACGTTGTGCTTGACGGTGGTATCGGCGGCTTCTGTCCGTCTGCTACTGGTTTCATGTTGAATACGAAGTATTTGTTCCTTCGTCCTCACCGTGATCGCAACATGATTGCGTTGTCTCCAAAAGCTCGCTACGCCATTAACCAAGATGCTGAAGTGCAGATTCTTGGTTGGGCTGGCAACTTGACTTGTTCGGGCGCTCAGTTCCAAGGCCGCGTCCAAGCCTAATTGACCTTGTGGTAGGGTCTGCCTTGCCTCCGAGCGGTAGGGTGGACCCTCCCGCTTGGAGGTCTTTTTTAGAAGGAGGTGATTAAAGATGGCTGTAACTTATGGCGCAGCAGTATCGGCAACTTATCCTGCTGTTGTTGACACAAACGCAAGCCAAGACACTGGCGCATCAGTAGAGGGCATCGGTCAAAGTGGTGCAGATGGAGCCAGCATTAGCGGTTCTCGTATCGGCGGCGCTCCCGGTACAGATTTTAAAATTGAATACGGAGATGGCGTCGGAGTTTAGTGATCTACAGCACCCCCGGCAAAAAGCCGGGGGTGTTCCCTTAAAAAAAGGAATTAAAAAATGAATACCCCTACCGCAGAAAATACAGATTGGTCGTCAATAGCAAATGCCCCAGGATTAGACGAAGCTAGATTTGCTAACGACGATAAGTTGTTTGTTGAGTTCTTTAGAAAACCCGCTCTACAGGCTGGAGAAAGCCGCGAAAAAGGCAGGGCCATTTACAAAGAAATCGACTACATACGCATTATGGTCCCAGGCGACAAATTAAGTGTTGTTGTCAGACCTGTTGATTCGATTGATGAGCGCCGGTTCAAAAGCCGTTACGATAACTGGAAAGCTGGCGCTGGTAACGTAGTAGAGGGAACGCCTTTAACGTCTTTGCCCTGTATGACACCAGCTAAAGTAGAAGAATATAAATACTTTAACATTCATACGGTTGAGCAGCTTTCCGAAGCTGCTGATAGCGTCGGACAAAACTTCATGGGCTTTTCGTCTGATAAAAGAGCAGCCGTAGCCTTTATTGAATTAGCAAAAGGTAACGCTCCGCTTGAAAAGATGAACGCAGAGTTAAAAGAGCGGGATGCTAAGATCGAAGAAATGCAATCGCAAATAACAGAGCTAATGAAAATTTCTTCCCCGCGTAAAAGCAAGAAGAAAGTTATCGAAGAACAAACAGAAGATTAAGGATGTCTAATGGCTTATCAGATTATTGACGATAATAGTCTAAGCGCTATCGTTCAAAACATAGCGCAAATGGTAAGCTATCCTGTTCCGGTTGATCCTGCCGGGGATACAGACACATCTGTTGTGCAGATGGTTCAAGCAGTAAACCAATCTGGTTATGACTTGCTTTCTTTGTATCCTTGGCAGGAATTAACTAAAAGTTATGATATTAGCATAACAGCCGACACTTCTGGTCAAACCGAAAAAGCGTTTTCTTTACCTACTGATTTCTATCAGTGGGTAGACCAAACGCAATGGAACTCCACAAATCAGTGGCCCGCTATTGGCCCTGTTTCACCGCAAATGTGGAAACAGCTAATTGTTAGAACAACTTTGCCAACGCTTTCTTTTTATTGGCAAGTTAGAGATAACCAGATTTACATCCTTGCTCCACCAACAGACGCGCAAACACTAACTTTCTTTTATCAGTCTCTTGCCTGGGTAAGAGATGCCGATAACGCTGACTTATACAAGAACCGCGCTACAAAGAATGGCGATACTATTCTTATAGACAGTAATCTTGTTACGTTGCTGGGCCGAGTAAAGTGGTTAGAGATGAAGGGCTTGGATTCAAGCGCGGCTATGCGTGACTTTCAAGTTCAGTTTGAAAACAGAAAGGGTGCAAAGAAAGGCGCTCCGGTTCTTACAATGGCTAGAGAGTATGGCTTTCCATACATTCAGCCTTTGTCAAACACACCTGATACTGGATTTGGAAGCTAGATATGCCGCTTGTTCCAATCAAGCAGTTTGAAACGCCAAGGGTAGCCGCTGCCGCTCAAGTGTCTGGGCTTGGCATCGCTCCCGCTCCTGTTGGCGGGTTGAATTACCGCGACCCAATTAACGAAATGCCACCAACAGACGCGATGGTGCTTGATAACTTTATACCAAAGCGAACAGGCGTTTCTTTAAGGAAAGGCTGGCAGTATCACACCAGCGCTACAGCCAACGACATAGAATCTCTTTTTTCTTATAACGGCGCTACGCCAGCAAGCAACAAGCTGTTTGCTGCGTCAAATGGAGATATATATGACGTTACTACCGGCACACCTAGCGTAAGCCAAGCAAGCACCGGCTCAACAGAAGATATTTGGATAACAACCCAATTCTCTAATTCTGCTGGCACTTACTTGTTGGCGGTTTCTCCCGGCGCAGGGTACTGGACTTACGACGGTACAAGCTGGACGCAGCAAATTGTAAGCGGTTTACCGACAGATCTAACAAGCGTTGCCGTTTGGAAAAATAGAGTTTGGTTTACAGCAGAAAACGACAGCAGTGTTTATTACCTGAATCATGTTGATGCCATAGCTGGAAATGCGACAGAATTTGTTATGGGGCCGCTGCTAAGAAACGGCGGTTCTGTCAGAGCTATTATTAACTGGACGCTTGACGCTGGTGTTGGTGTAGACGATTACCTTGTTGTTATAGGCTCTCAAGGTGACGTTGGTGTATGGCAGGGAACAGACCCAACTAGCGCCTCAACCTTTGGTTTAAAGGGTGTTTGGTATGTAGGCCCGGTTCCAAAATACGGGCGCTTCTTTACCTCTTATGGCGGCGATGTGATGGTTTTGTCTGAGCTTGGTATTGTTCCAATGTCTCGGCTTGTAAACGGTCAATTTGTTGAAGGCGCTTTAGGCGTAGCAGATAAAATAGAAAACCAACTTACTGAGTTGGTTTCTGATCTAAAAGATGAGAAGTCTTGGGACATCTTGCTTGTTCCAGACACAAACATTCTTTTGATTAAACCGCCACCACAAAACAACATATACACGCAATACGCAATGAGCGTTAGCACTGGCGCGTGGTGTACGTTTAGCAATATGCCGATGTCTTGCACCGCTGTTCTTGGGGATCAGTTTTATTTTGGGACAGACAGCAAAACTGTTGCAAAAGGTTTTTATGGCGAAAGTGACGCGGTATCTACTGCCGGGACGGGCGGCGATGCAGTACAAGGCGATATACAATCGTCGTTTAATTCTTTTGGAAATCCAGGCCAGTTAAAGAAATTTAACATGGTCAGGCCGATATTTATATCGAGCCAGTCACCAGCGTACAAGGCGCAGATAAACACGCAATACACATTTGATGGTGTGTATGGCTCACCGCCTTTTGTTGAAGGAACGGTCGCGGAGTGGGATGTAAGTAAGTGGGATTTAGCGGCTTGGTCGCAATCCTCAAACACTTATCAAAGCTGGTCTGGGGTGACTGGTCTGGGCTACTACGGCGCGTTAAGAATGAAAGTTAAGGGTATTGGTGGAAGCACCACTTTCAGCAGCTATCATGTATTAAGTGAAATCGGTGGAGTAATGTAATGGCTGATGGCAACGCTTTAATAGCCGCGCTAAGAAGCGCAACGCCTAGTGGAATGGTAAAAGCACCAGGAGCGCCAACTACGTTTGAAGCGCCGTGGACAAATGTTAGCCGTCAGCCTTTAAGTGCGGTGTTAAGCCCAGAAACTCCGTTTATGCCTGTTGAAAGCTGGAGAGACACAGCAAATCTTGAGCCAGCTTTTTCTGGGTACACGGCTCCAGGGTATTCCCCACCGGAAGGCTTTGTACCTGATCCGGTTGTAACTGCCCCTCCAGCGCCAACGCCAGCGGCTCCAGGCATACAACAATATGAATCTGTTGGCCCTGGTTTTTGGGATAATTTAAACGCTGAGTACGCAGATCAGTATGATTCTTTTGGTGGAACAGATGAGGAATGGGTAGGTAGCGACCAGTTCAGAAATTATCAATCAAAAGTACTGGGTGGTATTCAAAACACCTATGACACTGATAAACTAGAAGGCGACATTGCTTTCTTTGAAACTCAGCTAGATGACCCGATTTATGGTTCAAACGCTAGGATGCTGAGAGATGCAGAGCAAGCGCAATTAAATAAAGTTAGGCAACTTCAAAGTGGGCCTTATCCCGACTTTGATCTTAATTTTTATGGGATGTAATGATTTTATTCGGACCACATGATGTTTTAGGTGGTTGGCTTTGTGAAAAGATTGGATATGTGCCGACAGTTCATTTTCGCTGTATTGGCAATGTAAACGAAGAAGGAGAGATAAAAGGCGTAGTTGGTTTTGACGGTTGGAACGGTGCTTCGTGTCAGATGCACGTTGCAGGAGATGGCAACTGGGTAACTAGGGAGTTAATACGCTGTGTTTTTGACTACGCTTTTAACACAGCAAAGATGAAGGTTCTTATTGGAGCGGTGCCATCTGGAAACAAACGGGCGCTACACTTTGATAAGAGGATGGGCTTTAAGGAAGTGGCGCGTATTAAAGACGCGCACCCTGACGGTGAATTGATAATTCTAAGTATGCGGCGTGATGAGTGCCGCTTTTTGGAGAAAGAGAAAGATGGGAAGCAAAGCTACTCCAGCGCCGCCTGATTATAGAGGTGCAGCAGAAGAACAGTCGGCTGCTTCGCGTGAAAACGTGATGCTTCAGAACTATGCTAATCGGCCTAGTATAAACACTCCTTTTGGCAGTCAAAGCTGGCAAACTGCGTCCCAGACTGACCCCGCGACAGGGCTTCCAGTTACGCAGTGGACCCAGAATGTAAACCTAGATCCAGGTCTTGAATCTGCTCTTGAATCTCAGATTGGAACTCAACTAGCAAGAAGTAATCTGGCACAAGGCTTTACAGGTCGAGTTGCCGAAGCGTATGAACAGCCGTTTGATTGGCAAAATCTACCGGGAATGACTTTACCAGGGGAAGCGGGTCAGCTTCAAACAGAAGTAGCTGATTATTCTCCAGGGCTTGCTACTGCATATAATTTTGGTGGCTTACCTGAAATTCCTACATACGACACAAATTATAGAAATGAAGTAGCTGAAACTCTTATGGAGCAGATGCTTCCTGTTCAAGATTATCAGCGCCAACAACTAGAAACGCAGCTTGCTAATCAGGGCTTCCGCGTTGGAACAGAAGGCTACAAGCGTGCATTAGATGAGCTTGGAGAACGCCAATCTAGAGAAAGGTATCAAGCCTTAAACACCGCTGGTTCAGAAGCGCAAAGATTATACGGTATGCAAATGGGTTCTAGGACTCAAGGCGTGCAGGAAGCCATGGCTCAAGGTAATTTGCAGAACAGGGCTTTAGGCCAAGCCTCTGGTCTTGATCTTAGCGCTATGCAAGCTAGAAATGCGGCTGTTGCACAACAGCAAGCGTTAAATCAGCAATATGGATCAGCAATGAACACGGCGCGTCAGCAAGCTATTGCAGAGCAAGCGCAGCAGCGTGGCATGTCTTTGAATGAACTCAATGCACTGCTGTCTGGTCAACAAGTTAGTATGCCTAGCTTCCCATCGTTTAACGCATCACGGCAAGCAGAAACGCCGCAGTATTTAGACGCAGCCAATATGCAATACGGTGCGGCGCTTGACGCTTTCAATGCAAAGCAAGCTGGTCTTAGTAACCTTATAAGCGGAGCAACCAGTCTTGGTTCAGCGGCTATGGGCAATCCTTTTGCGTTTTCAGACATTAGACTCAAAAGTAACATTCAGCGTGTTGGGACTCATCCTATCGGCGTAGGAATCTATGAATACGACATTTTTGGACATCGTGAGCGCGGCGTAATTGCACAGGAGCTTCAGCGCATTAAACCTTCTCTTGTGCGTCAGCATGACAGCGGATACTTAACTGTTAATTACGGAGCTT
>JAAHTG010001740.1_pt2 | contig 12241 bp, 23 predicted proteins | sample 6116081 | NCBI WGS metagenome assembly JAAHTG01 (sample SAMN13939989, study PRJNA603662) | sponge metagenome | isolation source: marine sponge | host: Mycale hentscheli | place: New Zealand | collected 2005
TTGAATGCGTTTATTTGTGTTTGACTTAGTTTTGCAATTTGTAATTCTCGAGCGAATTTTGAATAACTCATACTCAACACGATAGGGACAATTTTCTTTATAGTCATTCCCTTGATTTCCGCCCGTTCTAATTGCTTTATGAATGTTGGGCTTTTTAATAGTTTTTCTACCTTAACAAATTGCTTAGACGCTCTATAAAAAGAATCAATTAAATTCCTTTGATTTGCCTTTTCTAAGTCGATAAGCTTCACGGCTTCGTTAATTACTTCATTGTCTTTCAACAATTCTTTTACTCTTTTTTCATTTAAATTACTCATAACGTAAATTTTAATTAATTAATAAATTTTAATGTTCATCATTCGTTGATGACTTGTTCAAAACTACAAAAACATATAATATAAAAAAAATTTTTCTTCACTTTTTTTTCAATTGACTGTAAATCAATGACTTACAGCGGGGGTGATTACTAGGTTCTATTTAACATAATGTTAAGGGGTTAGGGGGTTAAGGGGTGGGGGTGGGTCCCTGCCCCTATATGAACGGGGTGCGGGGCTATATACGGGGGTAATGCTACAATGTAACAGGGGCAAGGGATACAGGGCAAATAAAAAGCCAAAAAATCCACACAATACCAACAAACACACAAGGGGGGGTGGTCAAAATCATCCCGTTTTCTGTGAGGGGGTGGTGAGCGTGTAGCCATATAGAACCCACAGCCTATAATCATCTGATAAAATGTGGTACCTTTGCTTAAAACCAATTTACTATGAAGAAGATTAACAGAGACCCAAAGACTAGCAATGATGTTGGGGGCTTATATGTGAAGCAGGGGCGTTTAATGAATGAGCGACCTGATGGCATGACGGGTATTCAGCAGGCTGCTAAGTTAAGAAAGATGAAGTGTAATTCTGAGAAGGCTGAGATTATTGCAAATGGAATTGAGCTTGCAGAGATGCGTGAGAGCATGAGAGATATGTTCTAGCATCTTATTTTTGATGACTAATGACAGAGAGATTTCATTTTGAGGTCTCTCTTTTTTTATTATTTATATTTTCTATTTAACATAATAATACAATATCGACACTATAATGTCTTTTTAATGTCGATTTAGTGTCGAAAATAAATAGTTAACTAACTGATAATCAATAGTAGTGTCGAAAATGTCGATTTCAAAAACCAATTGTAGATGAAAAAAAAATATAAAGGAGGTAGAAAATATATATATATATAGGGAGGAAAAATATTGACATTCCGACACGGTGTGTTTAGTTCGAAATAATATATTATATTTGCAGAACAATTTAATTAAATCATATGAGCAACAATCAGATGGGGTTTACACCCAAGCATCTCAACTTCGGTGAGGATGGACAGCAGAAACTTATCAGTGGCATCAACAAGATATCTAGTGCGGTAAAGAGCACCTTAGGTCCAAGTGGAAATACGGTATTGATTGAGTCGCCACATCACACCCATGGGATAACGGTCACTAAGGATGGTGTAACTGTAGCGAAGGCTGTTGACCTCCTTGACCCGGTGGAGAACTTGGCGGTCCGTATGATGAAGGAGGCTGCGGACAGGACCGCATCAACTGCGGGTGATGGGACCACCACGTCAATAGTATTAACAGAGGCATTAGTGGAGCATGGTCTTGAGTACCTGACGGAAGGAGTTAACAGGACGGAGGTGTTGCGTGAGATGGTTACTCTTACCGATGAGGTTGTGGAGAAGCTAAAGAAGATGTCTAAGAAGGTCACTAAAAAAAGATTATTGGATGTCGCTACTATCTCTGCGAACAACGATAAGGTTATAGGAAAGATTATTGCTGACGTTCATGATGAGGTTGGAGAGAGTGGGATAGTGACGGTGGAGAAGTCGCAGAGTTCTAAAACATATTATGAGACGACAAATGGGATAAAGGTTGACAGGGGGTATACCTCACCTCTGTTCATAACAAACCACAAGCGTGACGAGTGTGTCATGGAGGACGTGTATGTTTTGGTGTCAGACGCTGAGGTGTCAAACATCCTACAGATTGAGAATGTATTGAAACCAATCATACAGGAGAACAAGAAATTATTAATCATTGCACCGTGCAGCACGAATGTTGTAAACACATTGGCAGCGAATGTAATGAAGAGCAACCTAGGGATATGTAATATTATACCACCGCAGTTTGGCTACAGACAGCATGAGCTGATGCAGGACATAGCGTTGAGTGTTGGTGCTACATACTTCTCGGAGAAGACAGGGGATGACCTCAGCATAATCAGTGCTGATGATTTGGGTCATTGCTCCAAGGTGATAGTTGGACGTGACTCAACGGTTATCCTCAAGGATGATGAGGAGTCAAACGCTGAGGCGATTGAGCAGAGGGTCTCTGAGCTGTGGGAGCAGAAGGAGATACTTGAGAACCCTGAGGAGAAAGACTTCGTGCTATCAAGGATAGCGTCACTTACGGGAGGCATCGGTGTTGTGTATGTCGGTGGGAACACTGACTTGGAACAGAAGGAGCTTTACGATAGGGTTGACGATGCGGTATGTGCAGTACGGTCAGCATTGGTGGAGGGTATCCTTCCCGGTGCGGGCATAGCACTTCACAATGTGTCTATAGATATTCGAACCAATGATGAGAAGGACGGGGCTAAAAAAATTGCTCACGCAATTTTGGAGTATGCCTTAACGGCTCCGATATGTCAGATACTTGAGAATGGGGGGTTGAGGTATGATGAGGTGTATGAGGGAGACTATCGTGAGAAGATAGTTGAGGGTTACAATGTCAAGACCCGTGAGTACGGTGACGTATTCAAGATGGGAATCATTGACCCTGTAAAGGTTACACGCAGTGCATTACAGAACGCAGTTAGTGTAGCAGTGACAATACTGTCAACCAACGCAATAATAACAATGGCTAGAACATATGAGGCAGGAGAGTAAAATAATACAGGCACTCGTTGAGTGCTTCCCTAACGATACAGACCTAGGGAGAGAGATTCGTAAACTATATAAACCACAAGACAATGACACCGATAGGAAAGAACATAGTCATCAAGACGATAGACGAGGAGATTAAGACCACATCAGGTCTGTTGCTATCTGCAGAGGATGCAAGCGGATTCAGATACAAGAAGGGTCAGGTTGTAAAGCCGGGCACTGAGGTTGAGGTGATTAGTGAGGGTGACATGATATACTACGACAAGAGGTCGGGGTACACTATGCTCATCAATGATGAGCCGTACACAATCATCTCTGAGAGGGATGTCGTTGTAGTTCTGTAAATATATTTCTACTATCTTTGTAAAAAGAAAAGAAATGGCAAAGGACTACAACAGTTACACATTTAAGAACAAAGCGGTTGACAATATTCAATCAAGGACTAACACTGCAAATGACCCGGATGATAAGAAGAAGAAGAAGGAGAAGCGGGGTAAAAAAATAGCCAAACGAGTAACCAAAAGAGCAGGTAAAAAATATAAAAGATTTGAAACATTATCAGATAAATCTATTGCTCAAGGGAAAAAGAGTAACAAGAAATATGACAAGAACTACAACTACACCAAATCATATAAGAAGGTACTGAAAACAAAAGCTAAATCATTAAAAAATTTAGATAAATCAGGTAGGTTAAAAAATAAAGCATTTTTGTATGATATGGGTGCAAGCAGAAAGCAAGTAAGGAAAAGCGATATAAACGACTAGATAGAGATTAGCCGTACACAATCATCTCTGAGAGGGATGTCGTTGTAGTTCTGTAAAATTATTTCTACTATCTTTGTAAAAAAAACAATGGCAAAAAGAAACGGAAACGGGAAAAGCAAAACAGCACGTAGCAAAACAGCACGTAGAGATATACCTCTACCATCAACATTACCGCAAGACCTTAAGCCTTACGACACAAACAACGATGGCGTACTTTCTGAAGAAGAGAGACTAGCAATGCGAAAAACAAAGCAGAAAGAAAAAATTCAAGCAATGAAAAAAGACTCAAGAATGGAGAGTGTAAAAGCTAGGAAAAAAACAAACTAACCATTCAATCTCTGTTGTCTTATAGCAGCATTCATCTCTTTGATAAAGTTCCTATAGACCTTGTCATTATACTTGACATTCTTTGCGAACATCTTGTTTGATGATGGTGAGGTGGGAATCTCTTCACCCTCAAGCTTCTTGTATATTGAGGTAAGCATACGCTGAGCCTTGTATGATAGTTGGTATAGTGCCTTCCTTTCCCTGAGTCTTTTTCTGAACACCTCAATCCATCCGTCTTGACGCAGCTTCTCGAAGCGGTTCTTGTTCCAACTCACAAGCTCATCAAACTCCATGAACTTATCCCTATCGAAGTAATCCTCACTCTTGAGGAACAGTAACATATCAAGGTCCTCCTGCGTAAGTCCATACTTTGACTTGATGAAATATCGGATGACCCTCCAATACTTTAAATAATCCTTATCCATAATTTTATTAAATTTGTAACAAATATAAATAATCTATGGCAGAGAAGAGTAAGATGAAATGCAACAAGGTTGTTGCATCAGACAGGGCGGGTAAGAAGAAGATGGTCAAAGCCTGTGAGGGTGGCAAAGAGAAGTTGATTCACTTTGGTGCTAAGGGCTATGGTCACAACTACTCTTCTGCAGCTCGCAAGTCATTCAAGGCTCGCCATAAGTGTGACACCGCCAAGTCAAAACTCACTGCAAGGCATTGGGCGTGTAAGAACTTATGGGCGGGTAAAGGTGGAAGCACGAAGTCATCACCAAAAAATCGTCAAGGAAAATATTAGTATATTTGTAAAAAAACAATTTAACAATGGCATATAAAAGAGATTTATCCAAACCGTTAGCAGCATCTATTAACCCGGGTGACCCCCCAAGAGTTACAGGAAGAACTACCTCACGAAAGGGAGGTACAAAAACTGTAGTTAAGAATAAAAAAAATAAACAGGTAGTTAAGAGTAAAACTGTAAAAGAGAAGGAAAAAGCTATTTATGCTTATAAGCGGAATCGAAAAGGAAAATATGAGGAAGATAAAACCAAGGTACTAAGGAAAGCTACACCTCAAAGCCAAGTAGTAAAAAGTAAAACTGTTAAGAAAAAAAATCCTGTTACCGGTAAAATAAGCAAGTCTACAAAAACTTCAACGAGAAAAATTAGTGACAATGCTGCAAGTAGAAAATATAGAAGAAGCGACAAGAAAGCATCTTCAGGTACTAATTTTAACAAAACTCGTTAAAAAGAATTTAACAATGGCATATAGAGTATCACAACCATTAGCCGTAACTCAGTTTCCGAGTGATGACAAGAAAAAGAAGAAGTCTAAAAAAACTACTCGTACCGTTAAAGGTATGAAGGTTGATAATAAGCAGGGCAGCGATAACATTACTAAAAGAGGAACATTAACCTCTAAAAGAGGTGGTATAGGTACTGCGTCAACATCTACAAAATCAAGTGATTCTACTTCAGGGCTAAAGAAAACAAAAACACAAAAAGCTCCTAAAGTTAAAAAAACCAAGGTAGAAAAAATAACTGCTAGAGCTAAAAGGAGAGGACACAATCCTGATTATTATGTTGATAAGTACAACAAAAAAGTAGAAGCTACAGCAAGAAAGAAAGCAACAAAAGCACAACAAAAGGCTGATTTTGAAGCATTGACTCCTAAACAACAAAAGCAAGCAGCAAAAAATACTCGTCATCAGAGAACAGGTAAAGTTGCAATTGCTGTGCAGGGTGCACTTAGAAAGATAGGTATAGGTAAACAGTCTGCACAGACAGGAAAGAAAAACAAAAAAGTAAAAAGCTGTCCCTCAGGAGGAAAGGTTTATAATAAACGAAGCTGTAAAGCAAAGAACACAAAGAACATAAATTAAAACTATGGGAAGAGCATTAGTATGGTTAGGAAATAAAATCATCGCATTAGGATTGTGGTGTAAGAAAACTTGGAACAAGTTCCTTAGTAAGTTAATGTTTAATATATAAGATATGAAAAGAGATTTATCAAAACCTTTAGCTGTCTCATTGTTTGATGAAGACAAGCCAAAGAAGAAGAAAAAGGTAAAAGTGGGAGATGCTACTGTAACCACAAGCAAGAAAAAAAGTGACGGTTATGTTACTAAGAAGAAGACTGTAAAAACAGATAATGCTACTGTAACCACAAGCAAGAAAAAAAAGACAGCTACTAAAGCCGTTTCTGATGCAATGGATAAAACAGCAGGACTTGCATATCAAGCTTACAATCTCGACACTAAAAAGCAAAATGTAAAAGCGACAAACAAAGACGCTCGAAGAAAAAAAGTCATTTCTAAAAGAAGTCTTCAAGCTGAAAAAGATGCCCTTAAAATGGATAAGATAAAAGCAAGAAAAGCAAGGCAGAAAGCAAGAAAAGGATATAATATATAAGATATGGCAAAGATGACAAAAAGAGGGGGACCGGGGCACTCGGTTTCCAAAGGAGTACAGGGAATATCCCCAATGAAAGGAGAGACTCAATCTCAATATGATGCGAGAGCAAGAAAGGCTTGGGCTAAATGCAAGAAGACAAAAGACGCACAAGGTAATGTTAAGTGTAAAGGCAAGTTTAGCGATGCTACTCGATTGAACTATATTCAGAATATGTCAGGCAAAGAAGACTTCTCTAAGGGCTTTGCTCAAAAAGGAACAGAAAAAAATTAATGCACAGGTTCAACGACATACGAGCAAAGTTCAATTCTATGAAGAAAGACTCTCAGAAGAGCAGAGGTCTTGGCGATAGCATTGAGAAGTTCACTAAGGCTACAGGAATTAAGGCTGTCGTTGATAAGGTATCTGAAGCAACAGGCACAGGGTGCGGATGTGACGAGAGAAGAGATACATTAAACAGAGTATTCCCATTTAAAAAGGATTAGCCAATAGAATAATATGTCAATGCAAATCTCAATATCAAATGCTATAGGCGGCGGCGGTGGAGCTCAAGGCTCAGGCGGTGGAGGCATTCCGTTCACGAACACCAAGTCATTTACATTTGATGGGAATAATGATTTTGTAAGTATGGGCAACGTCTTAAATATGGCAGATGATGGAACTGATGCTTTTTCTATGTCATTATGGTTTAAAACAAGTACAGGTGATTTACAACAATTAATTGGTAAATCGGGTACAAATGGGTACAATTTATATATGCAAAATGGTGTGATATATTTTGGATTTGGAACTTTCGGCAGTAATGGAATATGGGGTCGGGGTTCAGTAGGTTCGTCTTTATACAATGGAACGTGGCAACATCTTGTCTTAACTTATGATGGGTCGCAAGATATTAGTGGATTTTCAATGTACTTTAATGACACACCAAAAGTAATTCTAACATCACAAAATACCACACCATCAGGAGTATCTACGACAAACATTTTTGCTATTGGTGCAAGAGGCAACACGGGTTCTCCATCGTTAGAATTTAACGGAAACATTGACGAAGCAAGTTATTTCAATTCAGAACTTTTGGAAGATGATGTTACAAGCATATACAATAATGGAGTGCCTAACGACATTAGTAGTTTAAGTCCTGTTGGTTGGTGGCGAATGGGAGATGCGGCTACTCATAATGGAAAAGAATGGGAGTTAACCGACCAAGGAAGTGGAGGAAACAATGGGTTCTCAAATACTTTACCTGCACCACCTGCACAACCATCTACTGACGTACCAAGTTAAATTTATTATCTTTGTAAAAAAAGATATAATGTCACACATATACCCACAAGATTTTAAGTACGGAGTAATCAACACTGTTGACTTAGCTAACGTAGACTTCAATGAAACCATATACCCTACAAGTCCTACATCATTAAGATATTCACTAGACGGCTCACAGTTCCTAATAAAATGGGAAGAGGGTCATCAGCCTGAGTTTATAAACAACGGCACGGTTGTCCCTGCATCTATACTAAGTTGGGCTGACTGCAATGAATTGATGCAGACTCCTGCTTGGAGCGAACCTGTCCCACCAATAGAGGAGTAGTATGTCAAGCAACTACCGCTCCATATTGAACGCTCAAGGCTCATCCTTCGCCTCAACCAAGTCATTTATATTTGATGGGAATAACGACTTTGTATCAATGGGTGATGTTTTAAATATGGCAGATGATGGAACTGATGCGTTTACTTTTAGTTTTTGGTGTAAAGGCATAAGCGGCACTTACATTAGGCAATATTTTGGAAAAATGACAAGCTCTATTCACGGCTACGGAATGTATCGTGTTGGAAATATTATATATTTATTTCTTGGAGATTATTCAAGTAATTGTATTATGGCAAGATACACATTTTCAGACGCAACCGATGGTAATTGGCATCACTTTGCGTGGACATATGATGGCAGTGAAGATGTAAGTGGTTTTAAGTTATATATTGATGACAACCCCGTGACGTTATTAACACAATTTAACAATGCACCAATTACTAATGTTGTTACATCTGCCAACTTTACAATAGGCTCAAGAAATACACTCTATGAAATGAACGCTAACTTTGATGAGTTTGCCTATTTCAATTCAAAACTTTCGGAAGGTGATGTTACAAGCATATATAATGGTGGAGTGCCAAATGATATTAGTTCACTAAGTCCTGTTGGTTGGTGGCGAATGGGTGAGGCTGCTACATATGGGGGTGGAGCTTGGACATTAGTCGACCAAGGGTCAGGCTCTAATAATGGCTCAAGCACAACACTACCACCTGAGGCACTATCTACAGATGTGCCAAGTTAAAAATTATTATCTTTGTATAAAATAAAAGACAATGCCAACAATTCCAAGTAACGAACAGTTTGTAGGGATAGCATCCTCACAAGACTTAACAGAGAGAGGTTCTTCTCAGACTAACAGTGCAAGAACGATATACACATACGCTGACTTTCAGTCGGGGGCACAGAGTGCTACAGCCGCAACAGGCGTAGAGGTTTCATTCACAGAGAACGAGGTATACAACACCTCAGCCTCGGCAGGAACAGGTAACATCACCAACGACCTTACGGGTGCTCAGTTGGGAATCGTTCAGAAGCTTTATCATGAAGAGGGTTCGGCTCCTTCAGTCCCTGCGGGATGGGTCCTTATGGGCTCAGGTACATACAGCACCACGGCTCTTAATGTAATCTATGCCGAGTGGTGTGGAGGAACAAGAGTTGAGTATTGGATTATACAGCCTGCGTAAATGTCAAGCAACTACCGCTCCATATTGAACGCTCAAGGCTCATCCTTTGAGAACGTAAACTCATTTACATTTGATGGGAATAATGACAGGGTAGAATGTTCAAGCTTAACTGCTTATGATAATTCTGATTTTAGCGTAAGTATATGGCTTAAAAAAACAACAAGTGGTTTAGAGTATGTTATCAGTAATTCATCTTCTTCAAGTAAAGCAGGTTTTGATATTATTATCAATTCTTTAAATGTTAATTTTCAAAGGAGAACAACAACCAAACAAGCATCCACAGGTTATATAAATATCGGATTTACTTATAATACTTGGCACAATTTAATCGGCACTTATAACGATACAACAGGACTTTTAAAATTGTATTTAGATGGTTTTTTAAAAAACACGTCTACTGCAAGTGTTGACGTAAATTCGGCAAGTTTAGATTTAAAGATAGGATGCTCAACAGGTATCGGTTTATTTTTTCAAGGTAACATAGACGAGGTTTCTCTTTTTAATTCAGAACTCAAACAAGGCGACATAGATACAATTTACAATAGCGGTGTACCTAATGACCTCGGTAGCCTTTCGCCTCTAGCTTGGTACAGGATGGGCGAAGCTGCTACATATGCAGGAGGGGAGTGGACGTTAACTGACCAAGGCAGTGGTAGCAATAATGGCTCAAGCACAACACTACCACCTGAAGCACTATCTACAGATGTCCCAACGTGATAAGAATACACATCAAAATATATTAGCTGTACTCTACTATGCGTCAGGCTACTTCGCAGCGTGTACAATGTTCTACGCCCCTGAGCTATGGGTGAAGTCAGTAGGTGCTATGATACTTCTATACATCTCATATATGCTCATCGAGCAGTTCGGATAAGTATTTCTACATATAAAAAAATAATACTATCTTTGTAGATATAACAAAAGATAGAGATGGCTTACCAAAAATTACAAGCAAGCAGAGCATTAGAAGTAATACCAAGTGACACTGTAGATATTCCAAATCCCGCAATGTTAGCAATCAGTAGCACCACTACAGGTGCGGCTGCATTGAAGCTTATAGATTCCGCAGGAGACTTTATTAATAATCATGTAAAGATTGGAGATATTATATATGGAGGAACAGTAGCAGCTAAAGTAACAGCAGTAGATAGTGCAACTCAACTAAGCGTTAGCACGGCAGTTCCCACAACGACAGCTTATAAGCTTTATAGTAATGACGCTCCGAATAATGGATGCGTTCTTTACATTGGAGACGTGTCAGGTGGAGTGAAAACAAGGGTCATTACCGCAGGAGGCGATGAGGTTACATTCAGAGGATTTACTGCAGGAAGCTTTGTACCTGTTCAGGTCAAAAGAGTAAAAGATAGTGGAACTGATTCTACGTTTATAATTGCACTTTGGTAAGATTTTACAGTACGTCATCTCACAATATAAATGTAAAATACACAATAACAAATGGGACTCAGCGAGGACACGAAGATAAATCTATCACCACGAAACTTTTTATTCATAGTCGGTCTTGTCGCTACATTTGTTAGTATGTACTTCAAGCTTCACGCAGAGGTTGAAGATGCTAAGCTACTTCCTCCAAGAGACACTCGGGTTGATGCCGCTATAATTAACACATCGAATGAGATTGAGTTTATTAAGTCGGAGATAAAAGACATTAAGGGACAGCTAAACACAATGGAAGAGCGTCTCTATGAACTTCAAAAATAATTATGATTTGTAAATGCTGTAGACAGCCGCTACCATCTAAGTCAAAGTATCTATGGATATTTGATAATGGTCACGGTGGAATTATAGATGGTGTATATCAGACACCGGGGAAGCGTAGTCCTATATGGTCAGATGGCTCACAGCTTTTTGAGGGTGAGTTTAATAGGGCTATTGTAGATAGGCTTGTTGATTACTGTAAGATTAAGAACATTGACTATGTGAATCTTGTAGACACACAGGAAGACGTTCCTTTATCGGAGAGAACAAAGAAAGCAAACGAGATATATCGAGAGTCTGAGAAGCCCTGTATATATGTAAGCGTTCACGCAAATGGATACACAAGCGAGTCCGCAAATGGTTGGGAGGTGTATACCTCTGAGGGTGAGACCAAGTCTGATGATATTGCTACGGTATTATTCAACGAGGCAGAGAGAGAGTTTCCTAGCTACAATATGCGTAAGGACACATACTCTGATGGAGACGTTGATAAGGAGGCAAACTTCTATGTGCTGATACATACAGCTATGCCTGCGATACTGTCTGAGAACTTTTTTATGACAAACGAGAGGGAGTGCAATCTCTTAATGAGTGAGAGCGGTAGAGACAGGATTGCTAAGATACATATTGAAATGATAAATAAAATAGAGAACGAATGAAAGAAATTTTAACAAGATTATTTGGAAAAGGCACGGGAGTGGTAGAGCAGATAGGGGGAGTAGTGGATAAGTTCGTAAGAACTAAAGACGAGAAGGCTCAGTTTGAGAAAGAGATGGCAGAAATTTTTATCAGTGCTGAGGCTGATATGCAGAAGAATGTTACAGAGAGGTGGCGTACAGATATGCGTTCAGACTCTTGGCTGTCAAAGAATGTTAGACCTATGGTTCTAATATTTTTAATTGTTAACACAATGCTGTTGATATTTATTGATGCAGGATTCATTAACTTCAAGGTTGAGGATAATTGGGTGAGTCTGTTAGAGGTCTTGCTTCTTACGGTTATCGCTGCATACTTTGGCGGGAGAACGTGGGAGAAAACAAGAAAGAAATAATTCCTATCTTTGTGTAAAATAAAATACAATGAAATTAAATGAGAACGAGTTAACACTTCTGCAGGGATTGCACGAAGATTTTAACAAAGCGAAGATGTCTTTAGCCGATGTAGAGCTACAGAAGCACTCTATACTTAAAGGTATTGAGAATCTAAAGGAGCACTTTGCTAAACACGAAAAGGAACTAATAGAAAAATACGGAGCGGATTCTGTAATTAACATTCAGACAGGAGAGGTGACGGAGAAAAAAGAATAAGATGTCAAAGATAAGTACATACAACAATGCAAGCCCGGTAACACTATCGGA
>JAAHTG010002045.1_pt1 | contig 12234 bp, 14 predicted proteins | sample 6116081 | NCBI WGS metagenome assembly JAAHTG01 (sample SAMN13939989, study PRJNA603662) | sponge metagenome | isolation source: marine sponge | host: Mycale hentscheli | place: New Zealand | collected 2005
TCACCATCGCAATCAGCCAGACTATCTTCCCAGTACCTTGGTTCGACAAAACCATGCATTTGTAGCTGGTGAATACTGCCTGCAGTATCTCTCCAGGGGAGCGAATAGAGTTTACTTCGGTCCGACTGTCGGCAGTCCAGGCAGTGAATGGCGTATCGGTCTGTTTTCTCCATGTCATCAGCAAACCAGCCATCGGGCCTTGTGGGGTTTCCCGGTGCCAGTAACCTTGCGCCGGGTTCTGACAAAGCCCCTTCAACCACTTCTCTTATGGTGTCGTCTACTCCTGAAGCTTCTTCGATAATGACCAGTATTCCGCCGGTTGGGACATTGATAACTTCATCACCGAATATTGCTGATAACTGGCCGTCGGAATCGTCGTCGTCCAGAGCGTGTGCGCCTTGCAGCGCTTCGGGTCGTTCTGGTCTTGCTGTTCTGGCTATCGCGCACCAGTCGCCATAATCTGGATCTATATGGATAATGCTGGAACCTTGTATTTCCCAGTCGCAAGCCAGCATCGGCCAGTATTGCTTGAATCTTCGATAGAGTTTTCTGCATTCGCTCCATAACCTTCCTGTTAATTGTTGGGAACTTGGGGCAGTGCAAAGCGTGTAGCTGAACTGTCGTGTAACAAGATGCCACCATATGGCCGTAGCCAGTAACCGGGTTTTACCCAGACCATGGCCGGATGGAATCAGGCATTGACGTTTCGGCTTGTCAGGTTCGCAGCCATAGAACTGGTATAGCTCTGGAGGTGCATCAGCCATATCCAGCAAAACCGCTGCCTGATAAGGCATGAGCTTTGTTCGCAAGCCTTCAACCGAGAAACAGACTGGATCTAAAGCCCAGCGCCTGAGCATCCATGACAGATGCTGTAACTGTCGTTCTTCAGCCGCGTATTCATGTAACAGAACCCCCGCGCCCTGCTGCCAGTACCAGGCGTTGGCTTCATCAACCGTCATTTCCCGGCATTGCGGGTGAGTCAGGGGTTTCCAGGTCATTTCTCGCTCGTGGTGTTTACTCGTACATCAAAAGTTTTCAGGTCTGCCAATAGCTCTTTTCACAGCCATGATGCCTTCCTGAAGGTGAATTCTGCCGATACTCAGCCAGCGATGGTCGTAGTCTTCAAGATCAAACAGCGCGATACGGTCAAGCAGTTCACCCAGCTTGTTGCCAGCATCAGCAATTTCATTCATGGCTTTGATTTCTTCGGGTGTGAGATCTCGCATACCTTTCAGTTTTTGGTCAGTCATGGTGATTCCAGATTTTTTTCAAAAATTTCACTGCCTACCTATATAAGGTGGTGTAGGTGCGGGAGGGGGGGATGGGGGTGCTGTCGGCTCGGGCGGTGTCAGCTCGCCTGGTAGCGATTGATCACAGGAAAGGGCTGGCGGCTCTGGCTGGCTCTCGTTTTCATCGTCCAGGCTTTCAAAGTCCAGCGGGACTTGTGGCGCGAAAAAGGGCAGATTAGGCGCTCCCTTTGATTTGTAGTCAGTGGGTCTATAGTCGCCTAGCCCTTTATTGTCGGCGGGTTGTGGTTCTGGCTCTTGGCTTTGTGTCATGTCTGCGTCATGACTCGGAGCCGGTAGCCTTGAAAGTGCATTAGCCAGGATGTTCTTTGACTGGCTGTTCTGCCCTTCACTTTCTTTTATAGCCACCTGTGCCCAGACTCTTATAACCTCGTTTCCCTGTCCGGCCTGTATCATGTCGGAGACGATCATGGCGGCAGTGTCTGCCGCTGCCTCTTCCAGGTCGTTGCTGTCTACCATGTTTGGATACTTCACCCTGCCAGCATGGGCTAAACCCTTTGTAATAGCCGAAGCAATTAGCCGCCTGGTCTGACTTATGCCGCCTCGTGGTCTGCCTGCTCCCGGTCTATAGCCGCCATTCTGCATAGAAACTGATTTCCGCTGATTATCCCGGCGCTCCCTGCTTACCTGCTCCAAAGTCCAGTTTAGTGGATCTCATAACTTATAGATGATTAATAGAGATCTGTCCCAACTTGTTAAAGCTGTCCCAACTTTGCCCCTACTATTTCCCACCTGCCAGAACAGCCAAATACAAGCTAAAGACCTTTAAATATAAGGTATTTAGTATTTCTATAACTCTTATGTCCCTATTGTCCCTACATTTTCAGGCATACATAAAGACAAAGCTTTCATAGTGTCGGCAATGTCTCGGGCTAGAGCATACAGCCCGAAGAGAGCCCCCTCTGTGTATTAATGCTCTGAAAGGTTGGGAAATTCGGGAAAATTGGGACAACAGCCTACAGCCCCTATTATAACTGGCCTTATGCATTCTTAAGGTTGGGACAGTGAGCCGAAATAGTCCCAACTTTTGTGGGACATTAAAATATTTTTCGTTTCAGTGGTTGACTATAAACGCCAATGGCGTTTATGATTCGTTCCGTGGTGATGACCACCACACTTCAAAACTTCAAAACTGGAACAAAGATTATGACTACTCAACCTGCTATCTGCCTGAACGAACTAGCCAACTACAACAACGGTGAACTGGTTTACAAGTGGTTCTACCTGGACAACTACGATTCTGCTGACGAATTCTGGACTGCTGTTAATGAGTGGCTGGAATCCTGCCCTCATCCTTACGAAGATGGCGAGTGTGAAGAATGGAACCTTGCCGACGTTGAAGGCATCCCAAGCGAGTTCTACGGCAACTATTCCTTTGATGCTGTACGGTTCTTTGAATACAAAGAGCTGGCTGAAGAGATCGGGGAAGACAAGCTTGAAGCTTACCTGAGCATTTTTGATCAGTTGCCTGAATCTGTAGATCAGTTCAACGAGAAGTTTTTTTGTGAAACAGAATTATCTGAAGGCAGCAACGGTTTTTATGGAGAGATTGGGCATGAGCTGGCAGAGCTGAACGGGATTGATAGCCAGCTTCCAGAGCATCTGGCCAGCTATTTCGATCATGAAGCCTATGGCCGGGATGAATTCATCAATGCCATGGGTGTAAGCAACGGTTTCGTGTTCTGGACTTGCTAAACACTTAGTCCAAATCAGCAGGCGGCACCCGCCGCCTGCCTCTTCAAAACTGGAACGCCCGATGAAAGATCAAATTCTGTTTAGCTTGATTACCAGCCTTGAAAACCTGCAAGGGCTGAACAGCAAAGACCTGGCTGAAATCCATAAACTAGTTTCTCCTGAAACGCTCAGCACTTGCGCCAAACAACTGGCCAGAATGTCTAAAGAGCTGAAAGGCTACCAGGGCAAGTATGAAATTGGCACCATGACAGAAGTAGGCATGATTACCAGGGTCAAGACAAACCGCGAAAAACAAATAGTTCAGGTTCAGGTCAGTACCGGGAAGGGAAGCCAGCTATTGACCATCGAAGAACTTGAAGAAGCCATAAGCAAAACCCCAATGATTAAAGCCATCAAAGGCTACGCATAAACCAACATTCTGGCAGCCCTACTAGCTGCTAGAATGTTCTTTTTCAGACTGGTACTGATATGCAAAATAAACCAGAAAGCCCGGTAAAACGCCGCAATCGCAGCCAGAGCACCCCCCTTGCTTTTAGAGCTCGCCGACTAAAGCTGTCACTTAAAGACATCCAGCGATTAACCAAAGAACCTTACGGAAACATTACCAACTGGAACCAGGGAAGGCGCAGAACACCGAGGGTAGTACTAAGAATGCTGGCAGCTTACCGGCTGCTCCACTGGGGGGAGTTCTGATTGTCACCTGCAGGCCGTTTCGGTTATTATTCCCTTGCTGGGATGGGTGCCGAATAAGCCTTATGGCCAATAAGCCCGCGTTGTTTCAGACGTTGAAGCATCCCAGTTTAACTTACATGTAAAAGCCTGCTTCAATGCAGGCTTTTTGCTGGGTAGCTTATGAGAAACGGCTTATGAGAAGGGATAAGGATTCAGAAAATGCCAGAAAGGAGCTTTGGCAAGAACAACGGAAGAAGGTTAAACAGATCTGCTTCAGCCTGTTAGGAGCATTGTTTGCTTTCCTGGCTATAAACGCCATGAGGGGCAGCGTATGAACTTCCGTGTAAAAACTGCTTTCACCGTTTCAGTATTCGCCCTCATGACTGGCTGCACTTCCATCGCTGAATATGCCGCCGATGCCAGAGCATCCTACGACAAAGGAATGTATGAGGCTCTGTCCAAAGCCGCTATGGAAGATGCTAAAAACCATTGCGTCAGTGAATTCCAGGATAAAACAGACCAGGTTAAAGCCAACCCTGATCTGGTAAAGACCTGCATAGACAATGATTATCAGCAACGGCTGGACTTCTACATTGCCAACGCTAACAGCTCAAGCCCATCAAGAAGAGCTGCAAGCCAGCCTGTAACAGCCCACGGCCAGAAAGTTTATAGAGCCGATGAATGTGTGGGCGCTGTCGTCAATGGTCAATGCCATGGTTCAATAATTCCCAAGTCGACTAATCGCCCTACCTGTTATGGTGACATGATTAATGGGCAGTGTACTGGGCCTATGTTTTGAGTGTTATGGTTTTTGTGTAATCGCATTATGCTTGGACCAGGCGCACCATAGGCGGCGCCTGAACTCACTTATTATGTTTTACTGTACGAAAGACCTGCATTGGGATATTTCTTTTGTAGTTCCTCAAAAGCCTCCTTTCTCATTTGCTCAACATCTTCCTGGCTAATAGCCTCAGGAGGAACAAATAGAAATAACCGCTCAACAAGCTTTTCTAAAACACCAAGTCTTAACTCTGTATTTATTGCAGAAGCAGCTAAGTCGATACCGCCAATACTAACGCTCATTTTCTTTACCTTTATCCTGCGTTGATTCAGCAGTTTTATCTATTACTTCAGAATTTCCGTGTATCAAAGTAGCTGTAAGTGATGCAGCAACACCTAATACAAAACTTAAAAAATTTGCAAAGACTAAATTTCGTAATCTAAACCACCATTTAGGTTTAAATTCGGGACGCCAAGTTACATTTTTACAATCAGGGCATTCGATATTCGTGCCAAACGCTAAATTAGTTACATTCAGTGATTGTTTACATTTGGGACAATCGAGAGAGACAATTTCCTGTTTTGTAATTGATATTGGAGCACCGCCAGCTAATTTAGGAGCTTGGGGCACATCACTCATGTTAGTTGCTTCTCCATCCAACCCGATATAAAAAAACATTTAGTAGAGTGCTGGACAGAAAAGCCCACAGAATATTCATTAACTTTTCCGCCCCTTTAATAACTAAAGCCTACAAGATATTGAGCAAAAAACGCCAGCCTACCTTTCCATATCAAGACAACCATTACCCTTTAAGACCTTTAACTTACCCACTCAACCGATCCATAACCCGCCGCGCCTTCTGATACCCTACAGATTCCAACTTCATCAACTTATTTAAAGTCAAACTAGAATCATAACCTGGCTGACCTATATCAATTTTCTGTTTTACCTGCTCATACAGTGGATCATGGTTGTCTATGATCACAGAAGCAACATCGGCGAGAGAACAGTTAAGAACTTTATCAGAAACTGTTTCATCGGGAAACATTCCTATAGTACTGTCGTCTATTATTTCTGAAAATGTTTCTGGCTGTTTCTGCGGCTCTGCCATTTTCGCCGGTTCTGCAAGCTGTTCGCGCTTGGGTGTTTCTACTTCTTTGGGTATTTCCAGAACCGTTTCTGTCTCGTTCAGCAACACCAGAAACGCCCAGCAAGCAGCAGCAACACCATCTATCAGCACTGCCAGCAACAACCAGGCATACAGCCTGACACTCTGGTTATCCATGCCCAGCATACTGGCAAGACCGCCAAAACTGCTATCTACAGGCATGTTTTCAGGTGTTTCCAGAAGTGTTTCCCGTTGCTCTCTCAGGCTTTGAATACCCGCTCTTGTCTTCAAGCCCCTGTCTCTGTAGCCGTTTTCAATATCAGCCCTGACAGAAGCCAGCAACGTTTCTATTTCTGAATCTATCTGGGAAATACTTTTCTGAGTATGGCTCCAGGCATCAGACGATCGTTGTTGTTGCTGTTCCGACATTTCCAGAAACCCAACAGAAGCACCAACAGATACCACGAACAGCAACATTGCCAGAACACCACCAACAATGCTGGCAAGAATCTGTTTCCGCTTCATAAACAGCAATGCCAGCAACAGCAATAAGAATTTACTGCCCTCTAAAGCAAAACCGGCAACACCCATTAAAATGCTTGACCAGGTATCCTCTGGCAAACTTCCCCAGAGTAATACTGTAAAAACCGTTGTTACTGAACTCAGAATTAGCCCAAAGGATTTGAGGCAAAAAGAAATCCACTCCGACATTAGCCGATGCTCCATATTTTGAAGATTTAATGACTCAGGAAAACAAGGTTTTATTCAAAGAAATCCCGGTGAATGTGATAACAACGGGGTCGCTCCTTAAAATAAGGTATGCTGGCTTTTTTATCTGGCCGTCGTCTTTTTCTTTTTTTACACATTTCACCAGGATCAATCTTGCCCTGTTTTTCAAGCTCCCTGATAACTGTACTTTTGGGATGCATGCCGCAAAGCTCGTCCATGGAATGCACCAGTATCATAATAAAATTAGTATCCTGATAGCCTAATAATTTACTGGGTAGATTAGGTTCGTAATCAGTACAGCTTTTAAATCGGCTGACATTGGTTAGCACCTGATGTTTGAAGTAACTAAGAGTTCTGTCAGACTCTGACATTTCCGCGTCCATTTCATCAATCCATAAATTTCTGACATGAATAATAGCTTCATGGATGTAATCAGGTATTACATCCATGATTCCTATCTCTGATGCGTACAGTCCAGCAACGCCAATAATGGCCAGCCGTCTTAACATGCGCCGCCCTTCGCTGGGCAATTCAAGATCCTGTTTTATATTTTCTTCAAATTCTCTGACATTTTTCTGCAGTTCATCAACAAATACCCGCATACTTCTTTCATTTATCTGGGATAACAACCAGCTAACAAACGCTGGCCCGGCAGTACCATAATATTTACTGCAATCATCCTTATACTGGCTAACAAAATCACCTCTTTCATCCCTGGTTGTGTACTGGGGATCAGCCACCACACCACCGGGTGTTGTATCGCAACGAATATCAGGCAACCTGTGACGCTGCCCCCCTTTTTGTTCTTGGCCTGCCTGCCTTAACACTTGCTCTATGGTCATTTCCCCTGTGGAAATAAGCAGGTTGTGCCATGTAGGTTGCTTGCGTATACCGCCTTCCGTTTGAGAACGACCTTTGGGTATACCACCTGTAAGTAAATATATAGCGTCGCCTATCTCTTCAGGCTTGGTGCCGCCAATTTCATCCAGACATAACACAATGTCATTATGCAGCTGTGCATAAGCTTCCAGCCCGCTAACCGTTGCTTTCCATTTACGGATACTGGTTCTGTCCGAATAGGTAGCAGGGTCTGAGCCATCCCCCCACACTGTTGCAGCTCCCTGGGCAACTGCAGTCTTACCCGATGACGTATCACCGCAAAAATGAAACCCGCCTGTCTCCCCTTTTGCCAGTTTGTTCAATGGGCCAGCCAGCCCCGCCATAATGCCAAACAAAAGCAGTGGGTTTTTTTTGGCAGGCTCTGAAATGTTTTCCTTCCACTCCTTCAGGCTTCCTTTTGTTGTTAGCGATTTGGCATCCTGCTGTAAAAGCGGCTGATAGAATACTTCCTGCTCCGTTTCACTCCTTCCGAGTACTACTTCAGGCATAACAAAACAGGGTGGGTTCGTCCCTTCAAACCAGCCTATTTTATCGGCTGTCCAGCCGGACTTGTCGCACCATTTCGCCATCTGATCAAGATAACGGTTAACCATCTTCTCCTTACCGGCAATCAATGGCATACCCTGGGCTCTTAGAATCTTGCCTACAGCACTTCCAGTATCAGATAGTATGGTGGTAGGGAAATTAACGGTAATCTCCTTACGGTCATAATTGTAAAACTTCACCACTAAAGAAAACTCGCCATAAAGATCCTTTGACCGGGCATAAACCCAGATGGGATTCTGGGCAATAATTTCTCCTGGTTCCGAATCCGTTCCACCTACATGCAGATCACCTGTTTTCGGATTGATATAGTAATAGCTTCCGGTGTCTGGCCATGGATGTGTTTTCGGATCATACAGGGGCTGATCTGGCTGAATGGGGCTTTCCATCATGTGGCAGCTTCGCATTTTTTTGGATGTCTTTTTAGACTCCGCTTTCTTTTTCCCCTCTTCTATAGGAACAACGTTTCCACCCTGCTTCTTACCCTTTGGTTCATAAACGTTCAGTGTTCCTGCTATCGCTTTATCTATGGTCATCTGCCCATAAAGCTTTGCCCCTCGCTTTTCATCCCACTTGGGGCGCATTAATCCTGATAATCTGAACAGCCTGTCCATCTGCTCCGGGCTTTTAGCCGTCCAGAATGCCAGCTTCTGACAAAGAGACAGGTCAGCCCTTGAGTGATCATTACCAAAAGCCGACATGTCACCAGAAAACAGCAGGTCAAAGTCTGCACCCTGCTTTGATTTACTGATTATTTTCAATAATTCAGAATCATTGGGACTGAACGTAACAGAGGGTGATGCCTGCTTCTTTGCAGGCTTGGTGGGAGGCTCACTAGCGGTCAGGCTCTGAACATATTTATGATAGATTTCTTCTAAAGCTATCTGATCCTGATTGATTAGCAGGCTTGTATCGGCAAATGTTTTTCCTGTTACAGTAAAAAATCGTTCCTTGTCGTATACCTCTATTGTTTGAACTTCATCCAGTTCTTTCTTACAACGGGCAGCAGGCTTTTTCCCCTTAATAATAATATGTAATCCGGTTCCCGATGGTGACACTTCTGTAAAGCTACCAAGTTTTTCAACAATGCCTATGGCAAGCTCACTGGTCAGACTATCAACAATACAATGATCAAGGTCGACACCAACAAAAGGATCTTCCTGGCTGAATACAAAACCAATGCCATTAAAACGGCCTTTAAAGGTTTTTGCCGCCTGTACTGCCTGCTCAATGGTCCCCCAGCTTTCAGAGTCAACAGCCTTGGTTCCTACTCTCTTGGCAGTGAATGGCGAGTAGGGAACCTTGCGGGGTTTTTTGTCTCCCTTATATTGTTCGTATCGCCAGACAATCCATTGGGGATAGCCTTTCAACTCATCAGGTATTCCCGATAACTTAACAGATCTCCCTGTTTCACTAGGATTATGGGCTGTCATGAGGCTTTCTCGACCTCGCAATATTCGCGATAGATGTCGTTGTAATCCAGCTCTATCCCATAGTCGCCAAATACTTCTATCAGCTTAGTGGCATTGGGCCGATGAGGGTAAAGCTCACCGATTGACCACTTTCTGACGGTGGTTCTGTCTAACTTCAAAGCCTGCACAATAACTTTGTGATGGATGGTTTTGTTTCTCAGGTGATACTGCAGAACTGTTCCGCTATCTATATCGTTAGCTGACTGAGCCACCCTGAAGCTCTGTGTTCCGCTCATGGCCTGTATTTCGCTCATGGCTGCTACTCCTTAACTGTCTTGCTTCTATATGAGGCTATGAGCCCCTATACTGTGTTCTTATAAAAGAATATTTGTGCCTATGAAAACTACATAAGTAGTTTTCAAAACCTCACCAGTGGACACTGCTATGGAACTTCCAGGAAAAAGAATTCGAGAGCTCAGAACGAAGGCGGGGTATACCCTCAGAGAGTTTGCAGCAAACTGCAATCCGCCCATGGACTACACCACCATAGGGCGCATTGAAAGAAATATGGGTTATACCGGAGACAGTCTTGAACGCTTTGCAGCAGTACTTCAGTGCGATGTCTCTGATTTTTTTCTCCCTGATTCCCTCGCGCCATATTCTGACCTTCCTGTGGATATGCGGGAAGATGTAGCCCGATACATAAGTAACCTTGCCATTGCCGCCCGTAGTCGTACCGCCTGATTTCATCCCTTACAACTCCCTTTCCTGAATGCGTTTCCTAAATCCTTGAAGATTTGAGAAACGCATATATTTTGTTTGATGATTTGAAAACCACAACATTTGTGGATACTATAACTCCATGTCTCGTTATGCAACTGCATCAAGAGAAATATTGTGGAAGACATTCTGGAAGGAATAGTGGAAGCAAAAGCGGAAACAAAAGTGAAAGGGAAAGGGGTTGATATGAGCACAGATGACAAGCCCATGCTGACGGTTAAAAACATCAGCAACAGGCTGGGAATGAGCATTAGTTTCGTCTATCAGGAGCTCTCGTCAGGTCGCCTGGAGCATTACCAGCTGGGTAAGGTAAAGGGCCGAATCAGGATTTCACAGGAACAGCTTGATCGTTACCTGGAAACATTTCTAAAAGGTAACCGCAAGCCAGCCACCAAGCCAAAGGCAGTGGAATTGCCTACGCCAGTTAACAGAATGTCCAGTGATCTGAACAGCATCTTCAATAGCAAACGGGCAAAGGCGGCAGCATGAAGTCATCCAGAAAAAAACCATGGAAAAGAGCAAAAACACCGGATGGCTGGAAGTACAAGTATGACTACCAGGATCTGACCTGGGGCATTACCCGTAAACGAGCCACCTTCAACACTGCCGCAGAATGCCAGGCTTATCATGATGCGGTTATGGCAGAGGCCCAGAAGCAGGCCAAAGGCGAAAAGCCAACCCGTTATTTTGGTCAGGCCATGATTCGCTACCTGAACCAAACCAGCAATAGCAAGCTGTCCCATGAGTCAGACAAAAGCAACGCTCTGGCACTACGCTGGCCATACCAGTTCGAGGATGAATGGTATCTGCTGGAAGACCTTCCCATTGATGATAGCGAGAACGGGATTGTTGCAGGGTTTAAAAGCTATCTCCATGATCTGTCTTTCGTTATAAAAAGATCATACATCCGTAAACGTATGTACCACCTGCGAAAAGAACAGGACGGAAAACTGCAATGGTATGAGCAGCCAAACCCAACTGAAGGTGATAGGCCACCACAAAGAACAGTGGTTGATAATCCATTGCTTATCAAGAAACTCAACGCAGCAAAAGGCCGTGGCCCATTCTCACAAACTACGCTGCATCAAAGGCAGACATTGCTCAACACCATACTTCGCAAAGCCAAAACCGATTGGCGCTGGGTAGATATAGACCTTGCAGAATTCATCAGTGAAACCAAGCCTAACAAGGGAGTCATTAACTTCCTTCTGCCAAAAGAACTTGAAAGGCTGGTAGAAAATACCGATGAAATGTTTGGCTACCTGATCAGGGGAGCTGCCTACATTGGATGGCGACAGGCCAACCTGGTAGGGCTTACATGGGATAGGGTGGTCTGGCCCAAAACTGTGCTCAACGATGAAGGGGAAGATATTTTTGTTCCCGGCTATCTGTATATCGCTGAACGGAAAGACATGGCACTAATTGATACATCCGATATAAAAGCCAGAAGAGTAAGAACAAAGAACGGTGATCCACTCGAAACCATCATGACCGACAGGATAGAAACTTTGCTAAGGAAGCTTTGGAAAGAGAAGCATCCCGATTCAAATGTTGTCTTTCATCGCGGGGATGGCAAGCACTGGGGAGACTTCAAAAAACGCTGGAAAACCCTGAAGCGTAATGCTGGCATAAATCCTGATTTCCGCTGGCATGACCTACGCCATACATGGGCAACCCATCTTATCAACCAGGGTGTTAGTAAAGACATCATCAAGGAGGAACAGGGCTGGAAGGATGACAAGATGGTTGACCGCTACGCCCATATTCAGCATGACGCTCGCTATGCAGAACTGCAATCCGCTTTGAAGAAGTAGGAATGATAATGACCGAAGATCAAGAAAAGTTTTTCCAGGTTCTGAATCAATTCGAACGGTTCGCTCATCACTGGGATCAAGAAGGCAGAACCCTGAATGTAGATCAGTTCGAGCAAGACTTAAAGCTAATGAGTTCTGGAGAGCGCCATATAGCCAAGTTCCTGGCTTCAGTCTGGCTGAATGACAATGAACACTTTCCATTTAATTTAATGGAAGCTATGTACGTTTTAGATTATCAGTACAGGCAAGTCATTATCGACTGGATTACAGATCCTTTTTATCCATAGGACTTTTTATCCATAGGAGCAACGATGTACCTGACAACGGCCAACATTGGAAAGCATCTTCACCAATTATATTCAGAAGGCTATGAAATCAGGCTTCTGGCAGTACGGGGCATAAAGGATAACGGCTGGCATCTAAGGCTGATTCCCACTTATGAAGGAGAGCCGGTTAACAGTGAAGCCTTGCTGTTATTCACCGGGCATGGAGA
>JAAHTG010002051.1_pt1 | contig 12219 bp, 14 predicted proteins | sample 6116081 | NCBI WGS metagenome assembly JAAHTG01 (sample SAMN13939989, study PRJNA603662) | sponge metagenome | isolation source: marine sponge | host: Mycale hentscheli | place: New Zealand | collected 2005
TGATTAATAAAATATAGTTATATTTGTGTATACAAATTAATTAAATACTTAAAAAGATGGCAAATTTAGAATTTCAAACAGTAGCAGAAAAAGAACTAACAAAAAAAGATTACTTGCAAAAAATTAACTGGGCATTAGATAACAATATTGAGGTTAATTGCACAAGTGATAACTATAGATTATTTAGAGATTCATCTAATACAATCATTGTTGAATGTGTTTCTAATGGTTTTTGTATGGGTTTACAAGATTCAGAAATTATGGATTGTTGTATTAACAAATGGGACATCAGAGAAAATATGGAACTTAAAGGATTTAAGGTTTGCTGGTAAAACTAACACAAACGAAAAGAGAGCCTTCAGAAATGAGGGCTTTTTTCATTTAACATCATTTGATATTATTATATATCAATAAATTGGGTAAAGAATAGGGGAAGAAATAGGGGAAATAATTTTAATATATTTATGTAATGCCTATATATAAAGGGATAGACATAAAAAAGTTATGGTTCAACGTGGACAACGACTAAAGTCATTAGTTATCAACAACCATCAGTTCACAAGTTCGTCATTATAGTGTTAAAAAATAATCACTACATTTGTTTAGATACTAATCAATGAAATGGCTAACAAAAGTCGCTAAATATCATGATGACTATTTGAGGATAGTTAGAAGCTATGGCGAAGATGTTTACGCAGAAGATATAGTGCAGGAGATGTATTTAAGGTTACATAAATATGGAGATGTAAGCAAAATACTACATAAAAACGGAGAGGTAAATAAGCCATACATTTATTGGATATTAAGAAACATCTTTAAAAGCTTATGCATGGAAAGGCAGAAATTTCAAAAGGTAGATTTAGACGAGATAAAGCACTTAACGGTTGATTATGAATACATATCCAAGAAAGAAGCAGAATACAAATTAGAAGCAAGGCTATCAGAAGAGATGGACTCCTGGCATTGGTATGATAAAGGCTTATTCAAGTTATATAGAGAGAATGAATGGAGTTTTAGAGAAGCATCTAAAGAAACCAAGATAGGAACGAAGAGTATTTTTAATACAATCAAATACTGCAAGGAAAGATTAAGAGAAAATTGTGCAGAGGATTACGAAGATTATATAAACGAAGATTACGAAAAAATATAGCATGGAGAAAAACACGGAATACTATTTAGGATTAGACAAAAGGTCTAAAGAGTACAAAGACTGGAAGAAGCAGCAACCAAGTGAGGGGTTAGGAGATACCATTGAAAAAATAACAGAAGCTACAGGCATAAAGAGAGCAGTTGAATGGTTAGCAGGAGAGGATTGTGGGTGTGATAAACGAAAGGAATCTTTAAACAAGATATGGAGGTACAGAAAAACGAACTGCCTTACAGAGAGTGAATACGAATGGCTAACAGACTTCTTTTCTCAAGGTGGCACATATAGACCAAGTGGCAAAAGAAAACTATTTACTATTTACAACAGAGTATTTAATGCAAAGCAAGGAGATACAACTTGTAAGAGTTGCATCAGAGACATAGTCAATAAGATGCGTAAAGTTCACGAAGCTTATAATGATTAAAATAGTAGGGCATCCAATAAGACACAAGAAAAGAATTAAAGAAATACAGGCAAGGTTTTTAGATTCTGGAGCAGAGGTTGAGGTATACTATGAAAACACGAATCACATTACAATAACAAATGAAGACAGAGAAAGTAAAGATAACCCAAGTAAAGACTAACCCCAATAACCCAAGACTAATTAAAGACGATAAGTTCAAGAAATTAGTAAGGTCAATTAAGGAGTTTCCAGAGATGTTAGAAATACGTCCTATCGTAGTTGATAAAGACAATATTGTACTCGGTGGAAATATGAGATTAAGAGCCTGTAAAGAAGCAGGATTAAAAGAAGTTCATATAATACAAGCAGATAAACTTACAGAGAAACAACAAAGAGAATTCATAATTAAGGATAATGTAGGATTTGGAGAATGGGACTGGGATGACTTGGCTAATGAATGGGACACAGAAGAGTTAGAAGATTGGGGTTTAGATTTGCCTGTTGATTTAGCCGTTCAAGAACTTGAAGCAGAAGAAGATGATTACGAAATGCCGAACGAAATAAAAACGGACATTGTACTTGGAGATTTAATAGAGATAGGAGAGCATAGGTTACTTTGTGGAGATAGTACGGATTCGGACAAAGTTGCAAAATTAATGAATGGAGAAAAGGCAGAATTACTTTTTACATCGCCACCTTATTCAGATATGAGAGAATACAATGGAGATAAAGATTTATCCATTAGCAACCTTGTAGAATTTATACCTACTTTTTTTCCGTACGTAGAATATCAAATAATCAATCTGGGAATACAAAGAAAGGATAATGATATTGTTGAATATTGGAATGATTACATAGATAAAGCCAAATCTTGTGGATACAAGTTTTTAAGCTGGAATGTATGGCATAAGTCAAGCGTAAGCGTTGGTCAACAATCGGCATTTATACCGATTTATCACGAGTGGATATTTGTATTTGGTGAAAATTTTAAGGATATTAATAGAACGTGGGAAAGACAAAAGGAAGCAACAAATAAAAGCAAAAGAAAGGTAAGACAATCCGACGGAACAATGAAAGAGTCATCAATAGGTTTTCAAGGTAAACTAAAAGAAATGGAATCAGTCATTAAGTCTAACGTAGAACTTGGAGAAATAAGAAGTTTACATCCAGCAACTTTTCCTGTGGAATTACCTACTGAATATATAAAAGCAATAACAAACAATAGAGAAATTATATGCGACTCATTTTTGGGAAGTGGTACAACAATGGTAGCAGCACACCAATTACAACGCAAATGCTACGGAATGGAATTAGACCCAAAGTATTGTCAAGTGATAGTAGACCGTATGATGAAGCTTGATAGTGCGTTAGAAGTAAAGATAAACGGCAAAGAATACAAAAACACGAACAATGGCTAACGAAGAAAACTTAATAAGATACAAGAAAGGACAATCTGGCAATCCTAAAGGCAGACCAAAGGGAAGTAAGAACAGAAGTTGTGTAGCCAAAAAGTGGCTATCAGTAGAGCAAGACTTAAAGAATCCTTTAACAAGCGAAATAGAAACTATGAGCCAAGAGGACTTAATGACATTAGCTTTAATCAAGAAAGCAAGAGATGGAGATGCTACTGCATACCAAAAGCTTTTAGATAGTGCTTATGGCGCACCTGTACAACAGATAGAACAAACCAATATAGAGCAACCTTTATTCCCAGATGTTAAAGAGGACAACGGCAATAGATAAGATTTTAGCGTTAAAAAAACGAATCAAAATTATACAAGGGGGAACGAGTGCAGGAAAGACGTTCGGCATCTTGCCTATCCTTATACACAAAGCAGCAGATACTCCAAACCTTGAGATAAGCGTAGTAGCCGAATCAATACCACATTTAAGAAGAGGAGCATTAAGGGACTTCTTAAAGATTATGAAGTGGACTAATAGATACTTTGATGACAGATATAACAAGAGCCATTTACGTTATGACTTTGCTAATGGTAGCTTTATAGAATTTTTTTCTGCCGATGACAGCAGCAAACTCAGAGGAGCAAGGAGAGATATCCTATATATCAATGAGTGTAACAATATAACCTTTGATGCTTACAATGAGATGGCAATCAGAACACGCAAAGAGGTATATTTAGATTTTAACCCTGCCAATGAGTTCTGGGTACATACCGAACTAAAACACGAATCAGATGCAGACTTCATTATCTTAACCTACAAGGACAATCAAGGGCTTGATGATGGTATTGTACAACAAATAGAAAAGAATCGCTTAAAAGCAAAGACAAGCACTTACTGGGACAACTGGTGGCGGGTTTATGGAGAGGGCAAAATCGGTCAATTGCAAGGAGCAGTATATACCAATTATACAATCATTGATAAAATACCAGAGGAGGCGAGATTGATAGGCATAGGATTAGACTTCGGATATTCGGCAGACCCTACGGCAATCATTGAAATATACACCTACAATAATCAAAGGATATTAAACGAGTTAGCATACCAAACAAAATTGCTTAATTCTGACATAGCAAGAATATTGCCTGTAAGCGTTCCAATTGTAGCAGATAGTGCAGAGCCTAAAAGCATCGAAGAAATACGCAGAGAGAAGCACGGAGTACTAATTAAAGGTGCAACCAAAGGTAAGGATTCAATCAACTATGGCATAGATGTAATGCAAAGACAAGATTATCTGGTAACAAAGAGCAGTACAAACCTCATCAAAGAATTACGGTCGTATTGCTGGGACACAGACAAGACAGGCAAACGCTTAAACAAACCTATTGACAATTTCAATCATGGATTGGACGCAGTACGCTATCATGAAATGGACACATTAGGGTTAAATAAAAATTATGGAAGCTATTCAATTAAGTAGCTACGGATAACAAAAACACGAATATTTAGTTATTAATATAAGAAGATGAAGATAGACATAACATTACCAACAGATTTAAGCGAGATACCATTATCAAGATATCAGACGTTTATAGATATGCAAGATAAAAGCAATGATGAAGAATTTATTGCTCAAAAAATGATACAGATATTCTGCGGTATAGAACTAAAAGAAGTTATGAACATTCAGTTAAAGGACTTAAATGAATTGATAGTACACTTTACAGAGGTGTTTAAACAGAAGCCTAAATTAAGACGTCACTTTAAATTGGGAGAGCATACCTTTGGATTCATTCCTAACCTGGAGCATATAAGCTTTGGAGAGTATGTAGATATTGAACACAACTTGCAAGATTGGCAAACATACCACAAAGCGATGGCAGTAATGTTTAGACCAATTAAAGAGAAGTACAAAGACAAGTATTCAATAATAGACTATGAGCCTAATGAAGATATGCAGGAACTGATGAAGTTCGCACCTTTAGATATTGCCATAGCAGCAAGTGTTTTTTTTTACGATATCGCGAAAGAATTACTAAACGCTACTCTCAATTATTTACAGAAACAGACGAAGATAATGACCAACTCAATGAGTTCAACGAAAGAGTTCAATTCGGCAAAAAATGGAAATGGTATTCAAGCATCTACCAATGCGCTAAAGGAGATGTCACAAGAATTGATGCAGTTACAAAACTCCAACTATCTCAATGTCTTACCTATCTCACATTCGAAAAAGAGAAAAACGAAATTCAAGCCAGAGAGCTTAACAGAAAAATGAAACGATAAACTATGAACTACTTCGATATAATAGACAAATTACGAACACACTTTGAGAGCGATGATTTAATCTCAACCGTATCACAGGGGGACATTTTTGACGTTGACCTAAATAAGCAGACTATATTTCCTTTGGTGCATATCATAGTCAATACGGCAACCTTTGAGAATAACGTTATTAGATACAATTTAAGCATCTTGGCAATGGATATTGTAAACGTATCAAAAGACGAAACAACAGATAAGTTCGATGGAAACAATAACGAGTTATATGTACTCAATACTATGTTAGCAGTTCTGAATAGATGCTATGAGTTATTAAGAAGAGGAGACTTATATACAGATGCTTTTCAAGTGGATGGTACACCAACCTGTGAGCCGTTTACTGAACGTATGGAAAACAACCTAACAGGATGGACGTTGACCTGTGATATATTAATCCCTAATGATATGACAATCTGCTAATGAAGAAAGGCGAGGTACAAAAGTTATTAGATAGCTTTAGAGATAAGGTTATAAAGGAAGCTAAACAAGGCTTGCCAAGAGATACTGGCGCACTTGCCAATAGCTTAAAATCTTATGTTAAAGAATCGCCTAATTCTATACAGATATCTTTCCAAATGAAAGGCTACGGTTGGTTTCAAGACAGAGGGGTTAAAGGTGTAAAGAGTGGTAAGAGTTTAAGCAATTATAGTTTTGGCACAGGAAAAAAAGATGGGGGATTAACTAAGGGTATTGATAAATGGGTAAGAAGAAAGCAAATACAATTTAGAAATAAGGAGACAGGGCAGTTTATGAGCTATGAGCAAACGGCAAGAACTATTATACGGAGCATATGGTTTAAAGGTATTAAGCCATCTATGTGGTTTACTAAACCATTTGAAAAGTACTATAAAAAATTACCTAAAGAAGTAACAGAAAAATATGTTAAGGATATGGGAACATTATTTAATAGCATAACAAAAGAAAACTTTAAACAACTAAAATGAAATTATCAAGAAGTCCATACATTATAGAGGTAGATGATGCTACACAAACAGGAAGTAAAATAGAATTATTTTTGGCGAATACACCAGGCTTTCTAGCAAATCCACAATACACACTTTCAAAATTAATTCCTGCGTCTAACAACACTAAAACTTTTTACAATATAAGTCCTTACGTTAGAGAATACTACACTTTTAATGTGTGGCAAAGTGCGACAGGTTTAACGTATGGCATCGACACAAGCACAAATTTCTTGGTAAACTATAAAGTAAAGTCTTATAACTTAATAGGTGGAACGTATGTATTAGACACAACAGAAACAGGAACTTTTGTAGATGGTTACAACTACTATATGGATGGCTACAATGCAACAACACCAATAGCACTTTTAGACGAGGGGACTTATTTTTATAACTACGATGCTACAATATTAACGACACAAGGAAATGGCTTATGGGGTAGTTTCGATTGTGAATTAAGTATCGGAGACGTTGTTAAATATACCGACTTGGTAACAGGTGCAACATTTACAGACACGGCAACGACTGACGGTGTTAAAAGCTACGCAAGAGCATACTTAACTTATGCACCAAACGGAAACAAAGTAGAAATATTATTAGGTGGCGTAACGGAAAGATGGACGGCATACTTTAAGCCACAATGTGAGCCAAAGTATCAACCAGTAGTTGTAGACTTTATTAATCGTTACGGAAGTTGGTCAAGGATATTCTTTCAAAAAGTAAAGAAAAGAAGTATCAACGTAAAGACAAATGAATACAAATTCAATCCAAGTGAATTACCTTACTATCCAAATCTATCTGGTGATGGACAATTCAAAGAGTTTAACATCAATGCAAAAGAAACTATTAAGCTGAATACAGGATGGGTAAATGATAATTATGGCGATTACTTGCAGCAAATGTTATTAAGTGAAAAAGTGCTTCTATTAGATTACGAGGTAAACACGAACTACACACCTGTAAAAGCCAAAACAAAATCACTTCAAAAACAAGTAGGAATAAACGATGGAATGATAAACTACGAAATGGAGTTTGAATTTGCTTACGATTTAATTAACAACGTAATATAATGCGAACGGTACAAGTATACATAGAGGGCCAAAGACTTGATTTATTTAAAGACGAAATAATAAGCGTTACAAGTAAGCAGCAAGATATCCAAGATATTAGCAAGGTATTTACTGACTTCTCACAAAGCTTTTCTGTTCCGAGTTCAATTAAGAATGACGCTATATTTCAACACTTTTACCAGAACGATGTTGATAGCACAATAGACCACAACATCAGAAGAGATGCATATATTGAAATAGACTTAACAACATTTAGACGTGGAAAAATAAGCCTTGAAAAAAGTGAAGTAAAAAACAACCAAGCTTATAGTTATCAAATTACTTTTTACGGAGAAGTCACAAGTTTAAAAGATAAATTTGCAGACGATAAACTTCAAGACTTAACACTTCTTAACATATACGCACATACATATTCTGATACTGAAATACAAAACAGAATTACTGATGGAAACACGAACTATGTAATTAGATACCCATTAATAGCACAAAGAGAATTAACTTATAACGATGGCAGTCCTAACGATATTAATACCGATGACGGTGCTATAAAATTTGATGAATTATTTCCTGCAATAAGATTGGCTGCAATATTTGGTGCTATGCAAGGTAAATATGGCATCACTTTGCAAGGTAGCTTTTTAACTGACAAGCGTTTTCAAAATTGTTTTCTGCATTGCCAAAATAAAAATAAATTTGAATTTCTTACATCTACTGAATTAGTAGACTTTCAATCTGGAGGTCAAAATGTTAATCCAAGTGGTGATTTATACACGGATTATTTTGATTTAACTAACGAAACACTAACTATAGGTAAAATAGATGGCAAGTTTGGTGTTCCTTTAAATGAATTTGAAAACAATCAAACAGACCATATTGTTAGCGTTAATGCTTTTAGTGCAAGTCAAACGGCGATTTATTATATTGATGTATTGATTAATGGTGTAATAACAACTACTATCGCAGATAGTTATGGCTCTGGGTTGCAGCAAGTATACTTAAAGAAAAACGGCGATTTTGGCACTGCTGATGTTTTGCAGTTTCGTTTAAGAGCGAATCAAATAATTACGGTAGACATAACTATACAATATAAACAAAAAAATATTTTTTCTTTTCAATCATCCAATACATTTTTTGTAGATTCTACAATGTCATTAACTGGCGATATTGACCCTATTGCATACTTGCCAGATATGAAAGTTTCAGAATTCTTTACAGGCGTTTTAAAAGAGTTTAATTTAACTTGTTATGGAATAGAAGAGGGCGTGTTTCAAGTTGAGCCGTTAGACGATTGGTATTCTAAAGGTGCAGTTGTAGATATTACGAAATACACGGATATTAAAAGCATAAACATTGATAGAATTAAGTTGTTTAAAAGCATAGTTCTGAAATATGAACAAAGTGAAAATATCTTAAACAACAGGTTTAGAGAATTATTTGGAAGAGAATATGGGGACACGCAAGTAGCTTTTGATTACGATGGTGGCGAATATAAAATTGAGCAGCCGTTTGAAAATATGCAGTTTAATAGGTTTACAAATACAAACTTACAAATAGGCTTTACAATAGACAAAGATTTAAATACTTACATACCAAAACCTATGTTGTTGTATATGTATGATGAAACACCAGCAAGTTTTAGGTTTATTACTGAATCGTCTACAATTACTTTGTCGGAGTATATGCCTTTCGGGCAAGATGTAAAAGTATTAACTGAAAACTACACACTTAATTTTAATGCAGAAATTAGTACATTGACAGGATTTGTAGAACAGAATACTTTATTTGCTACATACTACTTTGGATATTTAAGCAACTTATTTAATTTAAAGAATAGAAGAACAACCATAAAAACGAATCTACCTGTAAGCCTACTTACTGAATTACGTTTGAATGACCGTGTAATTATTAGGGATAAAAGATACATTATAGAATCAATGAAGTCTAATCTTAATACTGGCGATGTAGACTTTGTATTGATAAATGATTTTAGACCTGTTATTGCCATTGGTGGTAGTGGGCCAACAGAGCCATTAATTCCAAGCGATGTAGCACAATGTTTAGATGTTAGAATATTATTTCCTAATGGAGTAGTTCAAGCAGATGTAACTTGTAGCAATCCAAGTGTAACAATTACACCAAGCACCTTAACAAGTGAGGGAACGGTAGAAGTATGTATACCAGACAATCCAAATACTACAACGGTATTAAAAACAGAAGATGATTTAGACTACATAAACACGGAAGACCTTGCAGACAGAGTAAGAACAGAAGAGGGAACTATTGAAATATACACTTTACTTGTTACTTATACTTATAGTAACGGAACACAAACAAGCAACCAAATATTTATCCAACAACAACCGTAATGATAAAGAACATAGTAGACTTATTGTCAATAGATGACTTTTATGAAGCATCAGAGAACGTGCAAATAGCGAAAGGATTATATAGTTATGAAACAGGAGTAAAAGCGATTTACAAGCAAAAGAAACGTGAACAAATGTTAAAGAAATTAAAAGCAGAATCTAATGGCAGAAAATAAGACTATAAACATAAAAATCAATAGTAACACAAAGGAGGCTACTAAAGATACTAAAGACTACAATAAAGCTATTGGTAGTACCAAGAAGCAATATGATGCCGTTTTAAAAAGTGGGGATTCTTACGAAAAGCAATTAAGTGACATTAACAAAATAGTTAAGGAGACACCCTTGAATGTTAGGGACATGAATAAGCAGATACAGGCTTACCAATCCATCGCTTTAAGTGCAGGAAGAGAAACACCAGTAGGTCAAGAAGCATTAAAGAAAGCAGCAGATTTAAGAGATAGATACATTGATATTCAGAACGAAACTAAAAGACTTGCAGATGACCAAAAGAACTTGCAGGGTGCGATTCAATTAGTTGGTACAGGTGTTGCTGCCTTTGGTGGTGTTCAGTCTGCTATGGCTTTGTCTGGAGTAGAAAGTGAGAAGTTAAGGGAAACAATGGTTAAGCTACAAGCAGCGCAAACCTTAATGACTTCAATTAATCAAATAGCAACGGCAGTAGAGAAGGAAAGTGAAGCTATTTTATTCTTAAAGAATGTTAGAACAAAAGCGTTAACGGTATCTCAAACCATATACACGGCAGTAACAGGTAAGGCTACAAAAGCAACAAAGCTATTTAAGATAGCATTGGCAAGTACAGGAATAGGATTGTTAATTGTTGGTGTAGGTTTATTGATAGCAAACTTTGATAAATTAATAAGTGTATTTAAACCAGCAATACAAGGCTTAAAAGATTTTGGCGATGCAATAGGATTAACAAACTTTAAACAAGAAGAAGCAAAACAGGCGGTTATTGATAGAAGTTTGGCAGAACAAAGGGCAAGCATTCAAAGGTTAAAAGACATTGACAAAGAAATTGAAGCAATAGACAGACAAGCAGAAGCCGAAAGAAAACTAACAGACGTTAAGCTACGACAAATAGCTTTAGACCAGGCTAAAGCAAAATCTACTGAAGAAGTGGTCAATTTAGAAAAACAGGCAACAGAAACGAAGATTGCACTAAATGAAAAAGAATACAATGACTTTGTAGAAAAGCAAAAATTAACTTTAGAAAAACACAAAGAAGAAGCAAGAATTTTACAAGGTGTAATAGATAGAAATAAGGCGAGAGGACGTTCAGACCATCAAAATGAAATAAAACTATTAGAGGCAAGAAAAAAGCATATAAAAAAATTAAACAATGATATCTTATTTGATAACTTTGATTTTTATACAGAGAATCAAGTAGCAAGAGAAGAGATAGAGGCAGAAGGTGCTAAAAATATTGACTCAATAAGAAAAACTGCTAACGATAAATACAAGGCTTATGCACAAGACAGGTTAAGTACTGCTAGAAAGATAGAGGATATGCAGAACTCACTTCTAGAGGATGGCATAGAGAAAGACCTTGAAATCAACAGAGATAAGTTTAGAAGATTACAAGAGGATGCCAAGAAAAACACAAAGCTAACTGCAAAAGAAAGAAAGAAACTTAATGATTTATACACCGAACAACAAGAACAATCGGAGTTAAAAATCAGAGAGAAATATGACAAGATAGATAGTGATAGAGAAAAGAAAAGATTAGCAGAAATAGAGAAGCAAAATAATGACTTCCTAAAGACCATTGAGGATATAGCCGAACAGAACTATCAGAACACATTAACAGATGAAGAGAGGGAATTAACGGCAGTAGAAGATAAATATTTTGCATTACAAGAAGCAGCACAAGGAAACGCAGAAGCTTTAAACGAAATTGAAACAGCCAGATTAAATGAGTTGAATGAAATATATCTTAAATATGATGGTGAAAGGGATGAAGCGCAAAAGGTAAGGGATGACAAAGCAAAGGCAGATGCAAAGGCTTTAGAAGATTATAAGGTTAGTGTAGTACAAGGTGGATTGAGTGCCATTAATGATATCGCTGCATTATTTGCTAAAGGAAACGAAAAACAACAGAAGAGAGCGTTTCAAGTTCAAAAGGCAGTAGGTATAGCACAAGCAACTATAAACACGGCACAAGCGATTACAAAGGTATTTGCAGAGACTACTGACTTCACACCAACACAAAGTTTAAGGATAGCTAATGCAGTAGGTATCGGAATAGCAGGAGCTGCACAAATAGCAAGTATTGCATCACAACAATTTGAAGGCGGAGGAGGTGTAGATAGCCCAACAGATATCGGTGGAGCAGGAGGAGGCGAAGCAGTTGCACCAAGTTTTAACGTCGTCGGAGATAGTGGCATAAATCAAATCGCACAATTACAACAACAACCTGTCCAAGCTTTTGTAGTGAGTGGAGAGGTAACTACAAGCCAAGCATTAGATAGGAACAGAGTTCAAAACGCAACACTTTAACCCTTTTTTAGTTATTATAGTATGAAGA
>JAAHTG010002053.1_pt1 | contig 12202 bp, 22 predicted proteins | sample 6116081 | NCBI WGS metagenome assembly JAAHTG01 (sample SAMN13939989, study PRJNA603662) | sponge metagenome | isolation source: marine sponge | host: Mycale hentscheli | place: New Zealand | collected 2005
TTGTAGCTGCTAATTTTGCTTTTGCACAAGCTTATCCTTCTAAAAAATATAGAGATAACCTATATGGAGAAGAAGTTGAAGTAAAAATGTCTGTTCCTGAAGGGATGGAATTTGATAAATCATATCCAATATCATCTTTTAAAGAAGATGAAGCTGAAGAAAGAATAAACATTATAGGTCAAAATGGTAATACAGGGGAACATTATGAAAAAGTAGCAGAAATGGATAGTGCTGATTTACCTGAAGATTTAGTTTGGGTAAATTCAAAAGATTTAGAACAATATGATTTAAATAAAGATGGTAAATTAGATAAATTAGAATTATTGAAAAAAGAAATTATAGATGTTAAAGAACAAATAGATATGTTTGAAGACCCAAAAGTTGCAGGTACTTTTGATAATTCTCCTAAAAGATTAGAAAATCTAAAATTAGAATACATACATTTATCATCTCAAATAGAAGGTTACAATGATTTAAATGACGAAACTACTAAAATTTATTAAATTTTTATTAATTTGGATTAGCCAACAATTAGCTATACCTTTTTGGGTTGTAGGCCATATTCATTTATCTATACATGATTTCCATGATTTATTAGAAATTGCATCTTCTATTGGGCTAAATGTAATAGTAGCAATAGGATTTTGGTTAGATTGGTTAAAGACTTCGCGCAAATAATTTGGCTACTTAAAATAGAGTTCGTATATTTAGGTAATATTAATTAAAAAACGGTTATGATCAAAGAACTTATTAGAGAATTCAAAAAAGACCCACTACCAATTATAGTAGATTTTATGGCTTTACTTGCAATATTTGTATTTGGATATGGTTTATTATTATTTGGAGCAATAATAACAGGTAATTATTAATGTTTAATCCTAGTATACCTAAATCAACTATAAAAAAACAACTATCTAATTATAGAAAATTAAACTATAATAGATTTATGTGGTGGAGATGGTATGATGAAAAAAACAAACCACTTCCAAATAAAGCTGATTTTAGGGATAAAATACTTAATGGTGATTTTGATTTATCAAGTTATCAATTACAAGCATATTTATGTGAACATATGTTAGATGAATTACAAATAGAACAAAAAGGCGAACTTGACCATACTAGTGAAAAAGTAAGACTTTTAAAAGCTCGTAGAAAAAGATTACTTGAAGATTTTGAAAAAGATGAAAATAATAAGTTAGAATCTTTATATAAACATTTTGAAAAATATTTTGATATTGCAAAAGAAGAAATTATTGAAGAATGTTTAAAATGTAGTGGAGAACTAATAGATCTTTATTATATTATAGAAGATAAATATAGGAAAAAAATAAAAATAAGAAAAAAATATGTTTAAAATCTCTCACGAAGTACCCCGCTGTTTACTATCAGCATCCCCAGAGTTTAATGATTATGATTATTGTCTACCTCATCTTTTAGATATAGATGAAGAATATAAGCAGTATTTTATAGATGCTAGGGACAATGGTAGATATGTTATTATGGATAATTCACTTCATGAATTAGGAAAAGCATATAATAGTCAAAGATTATTATATTGGATTAATGAATTAAAACCTGATGAATTTATTGTACCTGATGTTTGGATGCAGTGTGGTCAAACAGCAGCTCAAGCTAAATATTGGAGACAATTTAAATATCCTAAAAAAACTAAAATTACAGCAGTAATCCAAGGTGAAGATAAAAATCAAGCATATTTATGTGCTACTCTATTACAAAATTTAGGTTATGAAAAATTATGTGTTTCTTATGGCGCTACATGGTATAATGAGTTTTTTCCTCATTCAAATGAAGACATGGGTAAGGCATTAGGTAGAATAAGATTTGTACAGGGTCTACTAAATATAAAAAACTTAAAAGATGTTAAATTCCATTTATTAGGATGTTCAATACCACAAGAATTTGGATGGTATGATAATAATCCAAGGATAGAATCAATTGATACTTCTAATCCTATAATGGCAGCATTAGAAGGTATAAAATATAAAGATCATGGTTTAGATAATAAACCAAAAGCAAATATGAATGATCATTTTAATGTTAAATTTAAAGATATTCAATATGAAGATATAATACATAATACAACACAATTTAGAATAATTAATAATTTAAAACAAAAACAGTTATGATATCACTTTATGATTACACAGGTCATGCAGACAAAAATGGCACCGGATTAAAAGTTAATGCCTATGCTATACTTAAAAAACAACCTTATAAAAAAAGATTATTAGAATTTAATAATCAAGAAGTATTTTTATACAGTAGAGAATTTTTAGATGAATATTTTAAAGTACAAGAAATTTTTAATAAATAAATTATGGCAAAATTAACAAGAAATGTAAATTACTCGAATTACAGATGGGAAGAATATGTTCTAACAGAAGAAGAACTAGCAAAGTGGAAAACAGGTGATGAAGATCTCCAACAAGAAATCATAGATGATGCAGATTGGGACTTGGTAAGAGATAAACCTATTGATGATTATGGTGACGTAGAATTTGTAGAAGAAGATTAATATGGCAGAAATAATAAAACATGCGTTAGGACTTTGTGGAGAGCACTTTCATCCAAACATTTGGCATCTTCTTTTAGGAGGATTTGGAATCACAACAATTTTTTCGTATATTAGATTATATATAAAATGCAAATTTAAACAAGCGTTAGCCTATACGCATAATACCTGGCAAAAAATTAAATTTAAATAGAATGAAAAAACATATAGTAGTTTCGTTAAGTGGTGGAATGGATAGTAGCACCTTATTGTTAAAAGCTATCAGCGAATATGATACTGTAACAGCATTGAGTTTTGATTATGGTCAAAAACACAAAGTAGAGTTAGAAAAAGCTCAATCATTAATTGATTATCTTGCAAGTAAAAACCACAAAGTAAATTATCGTCAAATTAAATTAGATGGATTAGTAGATTTACTCGATTCAGCACTAACTGAAGGTGGTAAAGATGTACCAGAAGGACATTATGAGCAAGATAATATGAAAGAAACAGTTGTACCTAATAGAAATAAAATGTTTGCTTCTATTACTCAAGCTGTTGCTTTATCAATTGCTAATAAAACAGAAGAAACTTGTGATATCGCTTTAGGTATCCATGCAGGTGATCATGCTGTTTATCCTGATTGTAGACAAGAATTTAGAGATGCAGATGATAAAGCATTTAGAGAAGGAAATTGGGATCATGAAAGAGTAGGATATTTTACCCCTTATTTAGATACTGATAAATTTGGTATTTTACAAGATGGAGAATATTTATGTGGTGTTTTAGATATTGAATTTGATGAAGTATATAAAAGAACACACACATCATATAAACCAATTAAACATTACCATAGACCAGAAACGAATGCTTGGAAATGGTATTCAGATTATAAATCAGCTTCATCAGTAGAACGTATTGAAGCCTTTATAAAATTAGGAAGACCTGATCCTATAAATTATGCAGATGAAACAGGACCAGTTACTTGGGAAGTAGCAAGAGAGAGCGTAATAACTTTATTAGAAAAATGGGAAAAATAAAATTATGAAAAATTATAAAGGAGAAGATTATATAACAGAATCAAAAATAGATAAATTACCAGATCCAAAATTACATCAACAAATAAGTTTTTTTAAATCTGGTGTTCGAATAATAGGGTATTTCTTTATCCCTTTTAGTTTGATTACTGCAACAGCTTTACTTATATTAAGTGAAGTAATAGGAATAATAGAAGAATTAGTATAACAATAAATAAAAAATATGAAAAAAATACTTTATTTTAGTGCATCATGGTGTGGTCCATGTAAAACCTTAGGTCCTATTATAGAATCTTTAGGTAATAAAATTAAATATGAAAAAATAGATGTAGATAATAATAATGAATTATCAATTGAACATAGTGTAAGAAACATTCCAACTTTAGTATTATTAGAAAATGGATTAGAAAAAAATAGGTTAGTTGGGTTACAAACAGAACAACAAATTTTAAATTTTTATAATGGGTAAATTTCAATCAAGTAAAGTTTTTGACGGATTTAGTACAGTGTTTCGTCAATGGAAAGCTGAAACAACACACTGTAGATTTGTACATGGTTATGGTATATCATTTAAAGTTTACTTTGAGGGTGAATTAGATGATAGAAATTGGGTTTGGGATTTTGGTGGAATGAAACGTGCCAAAACCTTAATTGATGGTAAACAACCTAAAGCTTGGATGGATTATATGTTTGATCATACTTTGATAGTAGCAGAAGATGATCCTAATCTTAAAGCATTTCAACAAATGGATAAAGCAGGAGTAGCTCAAGTAAGAGTAATTGAAGCTACTGGCGCAGAAAAATTTGCTGAATATATTTATCGTAATATAAATGAATTTGTAAAAACTGAAACTAACAATAGGGTTAGGGTTACTAAAGTTAAATTCATGGAACACGGAAAAAACGCTGCCTATTACAGCGAATAATAAGTTATAACAGTGAATGAAAAACCACTTAAAAAAATGAACATATGCACAAACAATTAAAAAGGATTGAGGATTATAATAAAACTCTTCCAGTATTAGAAGTATATACCGCAGTACAATCTGAAGGATCAAGACAAGGGTATCCAACTATTGTAGTTAGAACTACAGGTTGTACTCATAGATGTTATTTTGGTGAAGGAGGATGGTGCGATTCATGGTATACAAGTATCCACCCAGAAAAAGGAACATATTCTTTTCAAGACATTATAGATGCTTATGATCAGCATCCTCATATTAAAGAAATGATGTTAACTGGGGGTTCACCTACTATGCATCCTAAATTAGTAAATGAATTAACCCATTTTGCTCATGAAAGAGATATTTTTATTACTATTGAAACTGAAGGATCACATTTCCTTCCTACTGATTATCCTATTAATCTTCTTTCAATTTCTCCTAAGTTTAGCAATAGCGTTCCCGTTTTGGGTGCTGTTACTCCTCAAGGAAAAGATGTGGATGAAAAAATGATTAAAACTCATAATAGAAAAAGATTAAATTATGAAGCAATAAAACAATCTATCGAATATCATTCTGATTATCATATCAAACCAGTATTAGATAAAAATTTATCTATGGTAGAAGAAGTAGAGGAATTTATTAGGATATGTGAAGTACCAGATGATAAAGTTTGGGCTATGCCTGCTGGAGATACTAGAGAAAGTTTAATGGAGTCATACCCTGAAGTAATGAATTTTGTAAGAGATAGAGGATGGAGATTTACAGGTAGATCTCATATTATAGCATTTAATACCGAAAGGTGCGTATAAGGTTTGGATAAGCAAGAAGCCCTTCGTATATTGGATGATATAGAAGAAAATGTGGGAGTATGTTGTGCCATAACTATGGACCCAGATGAAGTATTAGTATTAATTGATAAATTAAAAAGTTATATAAATGAACAAGAAGAAAAATCTTAATGAAAAACTAGAAGTTGTACAAAAAGGTTTCGCAAATGGAGTTGCAACCAATTTTCCTTTAAGTGATAAACAAAAGGAAGAAATGATAAAAAAAGCTACTAAAGCTTATGGAGAATTTTTAACAGCATTAGATTGTGATTGGAAAAATGATCCAAATTCAGCTGATACTCCAAGAAGAGTAGCTAAAGCATATGTAAATGATTTATGGGCAGGTAGATATACTCCAATGTCTCCTATTACATCATTTCCTTCTGATGGTTATGATGGTATTATTATTGAAAGAAATATTCCATTAACATCAATGTGTTCTCATCATCACCAAACAATTAGTGGTGTAGTTCATATAGGTTATATAGCTGGAGAAGATGGTCAAGTAGTTGGATTATCTAAATTAAATAGAATAGTTGAATTATTTGGACGAAGAGGAGCTATTCAAGAACAATTAACATCAGCTATTCATAATGCTGTACATAAAATTACTGAAGGTAATAGAGGTGTTATAGTAACTATAGTTGCAGGACATAATTGTGTAAGTTGTAGAGGAGTAAAACATCAAGGAGCTGGTATGGTAACTACTAAAGCATCAGGTGTATTTAGACAAAATACTAATTTAGCAAGAAAAGAATTCTTTGATAGTTTAAAAATTAATAATGGAGGACATAATATATAATGGCATTAAAAATAGATAATAAAATACATTTAAGTTGGGATGATGTACAACATTTAACAGATATTTTAAGCAAAAAAATAATGTTAGAATGTCCACAAATAGAATCTGTAACTGGTTTAGCTAGAGGAGGTTTAATACCCGCAGTAATTATATCACATAAATTAAATTTACCTTATGTTAATAATGTATTTACAAATACTTTAGTAATTGATGATATTTGCGACTCAGGAAAAACATTAGAAGAAGCTCCTGGGTTATATCATGCTGTATTACATTATAAACCCCATACTTCATCTTTTGTGCCTACTTTATGGGCTAAAAAAATGGATGATGAATGGATAGTATATCCATGGGAAAGATCAGATGCCGCACCTATTCAAGATTATCTTCAAAGTGATGAATTTAAAGAATTTGCTAGCTGGGTAGATGAACCAGGACCATGGCCAGAAGAAGATGATAAAATAAATACTGTAGGAGGTTTAACAAATGATAAAGAAGGATCATTTATGAAGTTCCAAAATAAAATAAATAAAAAAAATAATGAGTAGACAACTAAAAATAGACTTTCAAATATTTGACCCAGAAGCAAATGGTCTTGTTCCTTTTGTTGATGAAGTTGAAAGATTTAATGACACTTTTAATAAACCCAACAATTATGAACCAACAATCCCCGCTAAAAAAGAATGGCAATTCGTCTATGATTTTATCCTCGAAGAACTTGAAGAGTATAAAGAAGCTTGCGAACGAGGCGACATTGTGGAAGTTTTGGACGCTTTGTGCGACATTACTTATGTTTCCCTTGGGAACGGTACTATGTTACATGGCCTTAAAAGCAAGATATGGCCTGCCTATCAAGAAGTACAAGCAAGCAATATGTCAAAAGCTTGTAAAACTGAAGAAGAGGCCCTACAGACCGTCAGCCAAAGAAGTAAGGAACAAGGTGAGGCCTGTCATTTTGAGAAGGTTGCGAAAGGAAGGTATATTGTCTATAGATCAAGGGATAAAAAAGTAATGAAAAGTATTAATTATTTTAGACCTAATTTACATCAATTTTTTAGTACTAGTGAATTAGCCAAATTTCAATAAATGAGTTATATTAAATGTTATGCAAAAAGATTAGGTAAATATGGTAGTAATCTTTATAAAATTGATTTATGGGATGAAAAAGATGGTGAGATTAAACATAATGTAATTGAATGGGAAGACACAGCTTATGTAGAAGATCCTAATGGTGAATATATTGGATTAGAAGGTGAAAAATTAAAAAATACATCAAATTACAATAAAAAAGATCCTGGATTACATTATCATGATATGAAACCACATCAAAAATTCCTTATTGAAGAATATGGAATTAATGATACTCCCTCTAAGGGACATAGAGAATTTTTCTTTGATATTGAGTGTGAAATAGGAGGAGCTTTAACTAAGGAATATATTGAAAGTGCACCTATGCCTATTACTTCAATTGCTTGGTGGGATAAAAAAGATGATGAGTGGGCTATTTTAGTATGGGATAAGAAAAACTTAATTCCTGCTACTACTTGGGATAAACAAAGAAAGAAGAAAATTATACCCTGTAAAAACGAACGTGAATTATTAATCAAATTCTTAAAAATATTTACAGATAAACACCCTGATATCTTAATTGGTTATAATTCAGACTATTTTGATATTCCTTATTTGTATTATAGATTATGTAATGTATTAGGTAAAGAGTATGCTGATATGTTATCTCCATTAGGAATAGTAAAAACTGAAAAATCATCTTGGTGGAAACATAAAGAAACACAAAAATGGATATCTAGTTGGACTAAAAGAGACCAATTTGTAGATATTGTAGGTATTGAATCTTTAGATTATATTCGTTTACATAAAAAATATAGTTGGAAAGATGAACCAAGTTATAAATTAGATGCTATTGGTGAAAAATATGCTGGTGTTAAAAAAATTGAATATGATGGTAACTTAGATCAATTATTTGAAACTGATTTACATAAATTTATTGAGTATAACTTCCGTGATGTTGAAATACTTAAATTATTAGATGAAAAATTAGATTATATAGCATTAACAAAAAACTTAGCACATAAAGGTAAACATAATTATAGTGAAGTTTATTCAAATAGTGTAACCCAAGATGGAGCTATATCTGCTTACTTATTATCCCAAAATATTATACCACCTGCTAGACCATATCAAGGTAAAAGAGATTTAGGTAAAAAAGAAACATACGCCGGAGGTTATTTATTTTGTCCTAAAGCTGGATTGTATGATCATATGTTTGATTTGGATTTAGTTTCACTGTATCCATGTATTATAATGTCACTTAACATAGGTAGAGAAACTTTAGTCGGTTACATCAAAGATGAAGATAAACGCAATAGTAGATTGGCTATTGACGATTTAAAAGAACGTGATCCTAACGAAGAATTAATAGTTGAAAACGCTAAAGGTCAAACAACTTACGTTAATGCTGGTAAATTAATACCTATGATAGAACAAAATGAACTATCAGTATCAGCTAATGGATGTTTCTTTAGACAAGATAAGGAATCAGTATTATCAACAATATTAAATAAATGGTTTGATGAACGTGTTGAGTATAAAAATAAAATGAAAGATGCCTATAAATCAGGTAATAAAGAAGAAGGTGAATATTATTATTTAATGCAATATACAATGAAAATTCTACTTAATTCATTATATGGAGCCACAGCTTTACCTACATTCAGATATGGATTGCCTAACTTTTTAATAAGTCAAGCTATTACATTAACGGGACAAAGAATTATACAAGAAAGTGCATTATGTGCTAATACATTTTTAAATAAAGTATTAAGAGACGAAATAAAATTAGAATTATGACATTAAAAAAACAATCAATTAGACAAAATATGCTAATTAAAGCTAATGGTAAATTAATTGAGAAAGAAGAATTAATAAAATTAAGTGAGTCTTGGAGTGAGTCACAAGAAATTATGTTTAAAAAATGTCTAAAACAAGGAGTATTTAGATTTACAATTAATAAAATAACTTTTCAAATAACACTAACAAACAAATGAAAATAGAAATATCAAACGGAGAACTACTAGATAAAATATCAATTCTAGAATTAAAAATGTTAAATATAACAGATGAAGATAAATTAGTTAATATTAATAATGAATTTAATGAACTAAATCCATTTGTACATGATTTATTTGACAAATATGGACCAGAAATTCAAGAATTATATTTAAATTTATCTAAAATTAATGGTCAATTATGGACTATTGAAGATGACATTAGAGAATGTGAAAGAAGTAAAGATTTTAGTGAAAAATTTGTAGAATTAGCAAGATCTGTGTACATTACTAATGATAAAAGATGTGATGTTAAAAAAGAAATAAACATTTTAACAGAATCAGGTTTAGTTGAAGAAAAATCATACGAAAAATATTAATGAGACATTTAGAAGATACTCCTTGGTGGATTTGTAATAAAGATGATGTAAATTTGTGCGCTTATGTTGACACGGATTCAAATTATTTTCATGGAGGTCCTGTATTAAAACATATCTATCCTGATTTTGATGAAAAATTTAATGATATTGAAAAAGATAACATTACAGAAAAACTAGCTGAAATAACTGAAGATGTTATTAATGAAGATTATAAAAGATTAGTCACTAAAAGCTTTGGTGTTATTAGAGAAAATAGGTTAAAGATGAAAACTGAATGTGTAATACGTGCTGCTTATTTTAGGGCTACAAGACGTTATGCACAATGGATAACAAAAACTGAAGGTATATCTAAAGAAACTTTGGATATAAAAGGTTTGGAATTTATGAAAGCTAATTTCCCTCCTATTTTAGGTAAATTTTTTAACGATATTTTACAACAAACTCTAAAAGGAGTTAAAGAAGAAAGTATTACTAAACAGATTAAATCATTTAAACAAAAAATATTAGATGGTACTATTCCTTTAACACAATTAGGAAATCCAACAATGATTAAAAAGTTGAATAAATATAGAGGACGTAAAGCAGCAGGTGAAATGTTTACAGAAATACTTAAACCACTTAGCCAGAAAAAAGAAGGCAAAACACAAAGAAATTTAGGAGCACCAGCTCCAGTTAGAGCTGCTATTAGATATAATGATTTATTAAGTTTATGGCAATTAGATAAAAAACATAACCTAATGACACAAGCTGATAAAGTAAAATGGATTTATTTAAAAGATAATCCATATAAAATAGAGGCATTAGCATTTTTTGATCATGATATGCCTAAAAAAATAAAAGAATTTTTAGATAATTATGCTGATAGGCAAAAAGTATTTGATTCAATTCTATTAAATAAATTGGAAGGATTTTTTAATGATTTAGAATGGGATTTATCATTAAATCCTTATGTAAATTCATTAAATTCCTTTGAAATATAAAATAATTTTCGTATATTATAAACTATGATAAATAAAAACACAATACAATCGGTTATTAACAAATATCACCTAAAAGGATTAAATAACACTGTTAAATGGAGAATTAAAGATAATACTTTAACAATTTATGCTGGTTCAAAAGGTAAAATATGTAAAGTATATTTAAATAATTTTCCATTTGAAGATTGTGAATTAGGAATTTTTGATACTGATAAATTAAACAAATTAATATCTATTACTAATGGTGATTTATTGATCCAACCTGAAAAATCACATAAAATTTATACTAAAATCAACATATCAGATTCAAATTTTGATTTATCTTATTCATTAGCTGATATATTAGTAATTGGTAGTAATACATGGTTAGAAGATCCTGAAAATGGTTATAATCTTGAAACAGATTTATCTATAAATGATATTGATTCTTTAATAAAGGCTAAAAATGCATTATCTGAAGTAGATCATATGTTAGTTAAAACTGCTAAGAGTATTGATGGAGTAAAAATGTGTGAATTTTTATTTGGTGATGATGCTAATTATGCAAATAAAATTACTTATCAAACACCAGGTAATTTTGAAGATGATTTATCAATGCCATTTAATTCTAATATATTTAAAGATATATTAACCTCTAATAAAGATATGGATGGAGGAGTATTAAAATTAACACAAGATGGTTATATAAATTTAAAATTTACTTCTGAAGGATTAGGTATAACAAGTGAATACTTTTTAGTAAGAAATGAACAGTAAAGAAAATTTATATATGTATAACAAAATAACATTGTAGCTAGGGCACAAGTTATGTTTTTAAATAAATAATTAATTAATCGGAAGCTTCGGCTCCACAAAAAAAAATGATATGAGTACATTAGAAATTTTAGAGAGGCATATTAGTCCTTTCGACATCCTATTTAGGAATCACTTCAATGCTGAATCGCAATTTGCACCAGCATTAAATTCAAAACAACCACATCCCCTTAATATTTACTTTGATGATAAAGGTCTTTATTTTGAAGTTGCCTGTACTGGGTTAACTAAAAAAGACGTTATCCTTGATATTGAAGGAGATATTTTAAAAATAAGTTATAAAAAACCAAAAGAGGAAAAATTCCATGAAGGAACTATCCATAATGGTTTATCTAAAAAATCATTTGATTTAAGATATAAAATTGCTCCTAAATTTGATTTAGGACAAATTGATGCATCATTAACAAATGGATTATTAGATATTTTTATACCTTTAGCTGAGGAAGCTAAGCCAAAATCTATTAAAATTAAATAAACAGTAATTGCAAAAAAACGTGTCCTAGCCACATTTTTTTCGTATATTGACGTCAATATTAATAATTTAAAAAGTTATATGGCAAGAAAACCTAAATCCCTAACACTTATTGAAGATCCATGGATGGAACCTTATTTTATCACTAAAGATGAAAACTGTTATACAGTTAACATTAAAGTAACATCTGATAAAAACCATTTTAGATCTACAGGAAAAAGTAAAACTTATTCAAAATCATTAACCTTTCATGCAAAATTTGAACAAGCATTAAAAAGAATAAGTGAAGAACAGTTACACACTAAAGAACATTATACTAACCTTAACGATTTTTTAGATCGTTTTAAAACAATTGAAAATAACATTAAAA
>JAAHTG010000242.1_pt4 | contig 12198 bp, 12 predicted proteins | sample 6116081 | NCBI WGS metagenome assembly JAAHTG01 (sample SAMN13939989, study PRJNA603662) | sponge metagenome | isolation source: marine sponge | host: Mycale hentscheli | place: New Zealand | collected 2005
CGAAGGAGTTTTCGCAAAAATTTGGAAAAATGGAGTAGCAGTAGAAGTACAGTTGATTTAGCAAGAAGTGGAGGTGGTGGTGGCGGCAGCATAGCATTAACAGATTTAAGCGGAACAGATGGCGTAGAATATAGCAACACAACTGGTGTATTTAATCTAACTGACACAGGTGTAAGTGCCGGCACTTACGGTAGCAGTACACTTGTACCACGTATAACAGTAGATGGCAAGGGTAGAGTCACATCAGTTACCACTCAAGCAGTAAGTGGCGGAGGTGGTGGTGGCGGATCGGGTGCCACTGTACAAAGATTCAAACTCAACTACACATCTGCAGGCGCTCTTGACAGCATCACAGATACCACAGGAGGTATTAGCAGTGTGAGTATTGACAGTGCATCGGGTGGTGATGTCACAGTCACATTCACAGGTTTTAATTTCCCTCCAGCATCTATTATGATATATGGTTATGTATATGCAAGTAACAAATATCAAATCACTCCTTTAGAATCATCGATGGGATTGAGAGAAGTTGCAGGCGGTGGTTCAGCAGGCGCACCAAGTTTATTTGGTGGCATGGGTGTTCCAACAACTAAACTCAGATTACGTGAAGCAGAAACAGGTGCAAGTAGAGGTTTTGGTACAACTACTCATGCTTGGGTTCAGTTTGTAATGTATGATTAATAGGAGATTTGCGTGGCTTTGATTAACTACAAGTCTAGTCAAATTAAACTTAACTATCCAAATAAAGTATTGGCAGTTAATGTAACAAGCATTGCTGGTAGAGACTACTGGCAACATGCCAACGGTTCTAGTGATCCTTGGTATTCAGGTTCAAGTTCTCCCAAATATTATCGTTGGGAAATAACATTCACTGTAACTGCACAAGGACACGGTTCCCACTTAACCAGAGATGATAGAACATACAACGGTTTAGACATTGTTGTAGGTGACTGGGTGGGCAGTGCAACAGCAGGTATTTGTTGTAAAGTAATCAGTATCACAAGTAAAACTTCCACAGAAGTAAGTTGTATTGTAGAAGATTGGTTACGTTATAATACTTTTGCAAACTCTACAGGTAATGGTATATTTGGTTTAGGTTCAGCCGCAGTGTTCTCATTGAATGAGAATGGTGTACCAATGCTTGATCCTCTACCTACCACAGTTTCAAGTTCATTCTATGCAACTGTAATGAGTAGATTTCAATATCTAAATCCTCAAACAAATTATGTGCTAGAACAAACAGCACACGGTTTTGACAAAGGTGATGTTGTAGTAGTTACCAGTAATGGATTCTCAAAAGCAAATTCAACTACATTAAGTAAAAGTATTGGTGTGGTAACAGAGCCTGGTCCTGGTCCAGATCAATTCATGATATTGCCTAACAACAGGATCATTGACTTTGAACCACGCATACCAGGAACACAAGGTCAATATGTTTACGTAGACACTGATGGTGATTTAACAACCAGCGAAACAGATGCTCCAACATTTTTAGTTATACAACCTGCAATAGAAACAGTATTAGAAGGTGACCAGGATGGGCCTGAGGTACCTCATGGACATACTTTAACAATTAACGGTTATGACACAGTTATCAGTGCAGGTTCAGGTTCGGGTAATGCAAACGTAAGTGAAATAGTTTCAAGTATTAACAGTCACACTGCAAATCATAATGTTGTAGCAAGTACAGTTGCAACAAAGACTATAGTAAATTCAGATCCAAGTGGCACAGTATACGGACTAGTAGGTGGCTATACACCATTCAGTGCCGCAATAGATAGTGGCAGTGGTAACACAACAATTAACTTTACAACCAGTGCCGCGGGTCAAGCCGCATACAGCCAAGCAGTTGCTATTCCACAAGACATGGCAACAGATATAAATGCCGCTGGTATTGCAAACTTAACTGCTACATATCATTAAAGTACATTAACATTAACAGAATCAAATGGTAATGCTATAACTATAGTTAATGTAACCAATGACACTAACAATAATCCTTATGTTGGTTCAGGTAATATTTCAGGCATGCCAGCATCAAGTAATGCTCCAGGCACAGAACGTATTAATCTCACACGAAGCGATGGCGGTGAGATTTTAATATTTGAAAGCACAGAATTCTTTAGAGTGAACACAGGTATTGCAAGTGGACACACAGGAATGTATCCATTAGCACTCAACGTTGAACAAGGTATCAGAGGTGGTACTGTTAAAGTGGTTGCAGATGTCGGTGCAAGAAATGCATTGAATGCACAAGTTGGTGACCAAGCACATGTATTAAGTTCAGACGATGGTGAATGGGCACTGTACTTATATGATGGTTCAAGTTGGGTTAAGATATCTGATAGAGATAGCAGTACAACAGATGCTAGAACACTCACAACAACATTCACAATGCCAGTTGGAGGGTTCGGCGTAAGCACAACAAACTTGCTTGGTAACATATCACCGGGTGGTAAAATTGTCAGTGTTGCGGTAGAAATCAACACAACATTCTCAGGACACAGTGGCGGTGAACCAAACATAGAAGTTGGTACTCTTGCTGATCCAGATGTGTATTGTGACTCTCCGAGCAACGACTTAACTGAAAGTCCAGGTGACACTTTCCTATGTCAACCAGAGTATGTGTGGCCAGCCACAGAGACACAAGATTTAGAAGTGAGAGCACGTTGTAATCACTACAATGCAACTGCTGGAAATGTTACTGTCATATTAACATACGTTTAATACTTTTCCCTTAATTTAGATAAATATACATAACGTTTAGCTCTTATGGCTAGATGTTATCGATAACACGCAAAAAATACGTATTATATATAGGAGACATAAATGGCTGACATTAAGAACTTTGGTATAAAGGGTCTTTCGTCAGATGTGCAACTCGGTAAGGGTGGCGGTAAAGTCAAATATGATTCTAGTAATAACAGATTCGATCTCACGCAGTCGGATGGTTCTACACTAGAAAATTTAAGACTTGGCGCAATCACTGCAGGTGCATGGACGGCAACAGCAATTGGTACACAATACGGTGGTTTAGGGCTTGACGGTTCCTCTTCAACTGGTATTGCAACGTTCTCATCTGGTTCGGCTAGTATTGGTACAATCGATCTAAGTGATGCAAACTTAGTAGATGCATCTTCGCAACTTCCAGTTGCACAAGGTGGTACTGGTGCAAGTACGGCAGGTGGAGCAAGAACAAACTTAGGTTTAGGTTCAATTGCAACGCAAGACTCAAATAATGTTGCTATTACAGGTGGCGCCATAGACGGCGCTGTCATCGGCGGTAGTACAGCGGCGGCAGGTAGTTTTACAACTATTAATGCTTCCGGTGCAATCACAGGTAACTTAACAGGTACAGCAGATGATGCTGATGGCCTTTCAAGTGCCGTAACTGTTGGTCTTTCAGGAGATGCAACAGGTACAGCAACTTTTCAAAATGCTGGTGATACCGCAACAATTTCCACAACTTTAGCCACTGTTAACAGTGACACAGGTTCATTTGGTAGTTCAACTGCTATTCCTGTACTCACAGTTAATGCTAAAGGTTTAGTTACAGCAGTAAGTACTGCTAGTATCTCAACTAGTTGGACAATTAGCGATGGCTCAAACACTTCTTCAATTGACGGTGGCGATACTTTAACAGTATCAGGTACTGCTAATGAAGTAGATGTTCTTGTAAGTGGCGACTCATTAACAATCGGTTTACCTAACGATGTAACAATAGGTAACAACTTAACAGTATCTGGTTCATTCCTTTCGGATGACATTACTGCGGCACAGGTTAGTGTGGCAGGTGATGCTGTTATTACAGGTAACTTAACAGTACAAGGAACGCAAACAACAGTTAATTCGACAACAGTTGAAACTGCTGATGCAATTTTCCGTGTAAACAGTAATGGTACAACAGGTACTGACGTAGGTTTCGAAGCCAACGTTGGTGGTACTGCTAAACAAATTGTTTATACAGGTGCTGGTAGTAAGTGGAGCGTAGGCTCAGAAACTTTTGTAGCGGCAACGTTCGAAGGTGATTTAACAGGTGATGTAACTGGTGACGTAACTGGTACAGTTAGTGATGTATCTAATCATGACACTGACGACATAAGCGAAGGTTCAAGTAATTTATATTACACTGAAGCAAGAGCAAATGCGGCAATCGATGCAAGAGTAACAGGTGATACTGGTATCACTGTAACAAACGGTGTTGTTGACCTAGACGATACAGCAGTAACTCCAGCGAGTTATGGTAGTAGTACAGCAATTCCAGTTATCACAGTTGACCAACAAGGTAGATTGACATCGGCTTCAACAGCCAGCATTTCTACATCTTGGACATTAACAGGTGATACAGGATCTGAGATTGTTAACGGTGGAGACACAGTTGACATCGCAGGTGGTACTAACATTACTACAGTGGCTTCGAATACTGACACATTAACAGTTAATCTAGATGCGAACATTTCGGTAACAAGTGTAACAGCAACTGGTGACGTAAGTGCTGATAATGTTATTGTTGGAACTGGATCAGGTGGTTCAATTTCAGGTGCAACTACAATCACAGCATCTGGTGCAATCACAGGTGGATCATTTACAGATGGTACAGCAACTTTAAGTTCAGGTGCATTAAGTGGAGCAACTACTGGTACGTTCTCAGGAGCAGTTACAGGTGGTAGTTTAACAGATGGTACTGCTACATTAAGTAGTGGTGCATTAACAGGTGCAACTAACGGTACATTTAGTGGTACAGTAACTGGTGGTACATTAACTGATGGCACATTAAGTGCAAGTTCAGGTGCTATTACAGGTGCTACAAATATCACAGCAAGTGGTACTGTTCAGTATGGTTCATTAAGTGATGGTTCAATCACAGTTACTGGTTTTGTCGATGAAGACAACATGGCTAGTGACAGTGCAACACTTATCCCAACGCAACAATCTGTTAAAGCATACGTCGACGCAGTTGCAACAGCGGCTGACTTAGACTTCAAAGGTGATGACGCAACTGCTTTAAGTATTGATCTTGATAGTGAAGTACTTACAATCGCAGGTGGAACTGGTCTTACAACAGCAGGTAGTGGTAACACTCTTACTGTTAACTTAGACAACACAGCAGTAAGTGCTGGAACATATGGTAGTTCAACTGCTATTCCAACATTTACAGTTGATGCACAAGGACGTATTACTAACGCTTCAACAGCGACAATTAGTACTTCTTGGACATTAAGTGATGGTTCCAATACTCAAACTATCGATGGCGGTGATACTGTAACAGTATCAGGTACTGCTAACGAAGTTGACGTAGCGGTTAGTGCAACAGATACATTAACAATTGGTTTACCAAGCGATGTAACAATCGGTAATGACTTAACAGTTACTAACGACTTAACTGTATCAGGTACACTTAACTCGGATGATATTACATCTGCAACAGTTAGTGTGTCAGGTGATGCTGTTATTTCTGGTAACTTAACAGTTAACGGTACACAAACTATTGTTAATTCAACAACAGTTCAAACAGACGATGCTATCTTTAGAACAAACGCCTCAGGTGCAAATACTGATGCTGGTTTTGAAGCAAACACAGCAAGTGGTGTAAAACAAATTCTTTACACAGCGGCTGGTACAGAATGGGACTTCGGTTCTGAGAATGTAAAAGCAAGTACGTTTGAAGGTAACTTAACAGGTGACGTAACAGGTGACACAACAGGTGCTCACAATGGTACAGTTGGTGCAACAACACCAGCAACTGGTGCATTTACTACAATTAATGCTTCAGGTGCAATTACTGGTGATTTAACTGGTGATGTAACAGGTGATTTAACTGGTGATGTAACAGGTGATGTAACTGGTAACTTAACTGGTGATGTTACAGGTAGCATCAGTGGTGCAACTGGTACGTTTACAGGCGCAGTAAGTTTTGGAACTTTAACAGACTCAGGTGAGAGCATTGCAATCACTAAGTTTGTTGATGAAGCAGATGGCATTGGCAATAACGACAATGACACTACTATCCCAACTTCAGCGGCAGTTGTTGATTATGTTGCAACAAGTGGTGGTAGTTTCAACCACATTCTTGTTAAAGAGAATGCAGGTAGTGGAACAACATTAGTAGCGGCTGATGACGCAGATGCGGCAACAGCAGGTACTTACATCATCGAGTTAGATGGTGATAGCACACTTACTAAGAATGCGGCTGTACAATTACAGTTCATGCAGGCAGACGGTAGCACAGCGGCTACAACTACTGCAGGTTCAGGTACAATCTCAGTACATTACAACTATGTCTAAGTTCAAATAGACAAATAAAAAGGGCGGTTTTACCGCCCTTTTTTTATGAATAAAATTTGTTATAAACCTCTTCTATATTTGTAACGGGTGTTGCCACCGATTTTTGTAAAGTTAATAATGTTTGCATTGGAGTATCTGTGTCTGCTTTCCAAAAATACACATGAATAACCTTCCACAGGGGCATTGGGACTATTAATATCAGGCATATTAATCACCTGTGCATTGGTTGGGTAGGCAAGACCACTTGACCAAATGGCACCTGTCGATGGCATGTAACTAAGAGGATTGCCTGAGCTTAAATCCACACCTACTATGTCACCCCATCCGTCTCTTATCGAAATGGCTGTTGGATTATAATCAGTAGTTGTACCCCCGTATGTATAATTTTCACCACCATAAAACATTATTGCATAATATCGTTTAGGTCCCGACAAGTAAAAAATATCTGTTATTCCACCTTCAGGATTCGGATCATAATCTGATAGATAAAAGTCTGGTTTGCTTGATAGACTATCGTAATAATTTCTAACTGCCGTAAGATACGAAGTTGCACTATCGCTACCTGATACCTCAGGTGGTTCTCTGAGTTGTAAAGAATTTGCTGGTGGAGTCAGTGTTATACCGCCTGACATTGTTACACCACCTGAAATGTTTAAGCCCATGTTGAATCCTCTTTATAGTATTTATCTATCAGAAAAGGAGCGACACTAGGCCGCTCCAGGATTTCAATACCAAGGATTATCTGTGATATACTTAGGCCACTCTGATCTTTTCTCCATATTGGGGAAACTCAAAGTAGACACTCTCTTTTCTTTCTTAAGTTGTTTTTGAACAGCACGTCGAACGAGTACTGTTTCTTGATACTTAGTCATGTCATTCTCCTAACGGAAAATGCGTTCCTTCGGCTTCATTGCCTACTTCCGTCCTTTACAGGATGAACGTAACAATGCGTTCCTTCGTCACATTTGACTACTTCCGCCCAATGATTGGGTGAACGTATAAAATATTTATCACTTTTAGGATTCTAATTGTACGATTTTAATGGCTTCTTCTGTGCTGTATGGACTTGATTCTGCCATTGGAGGCTTAGTTTCATAGATGTTTTCATACTTTTCTACCATGTCAGCATTGATTTGTATAAATGGCTTTTCTGCTTCTGGCACATCTATCTCATCAAATATTGCATCAACAGGACATTCTGGTACACACAATCCACAATCAATACATTCATCTGGATCTATGACCAACATATTTGGTCCTTCATAAAAACAATCAACAGGACATACTTGAACGCAATGTGTATCCTTACAACCGACACAAGCACTAGTTACTATAAATGCCATTTTACCCCTTCTGAAATTCTGGTTTTAAGTCTATGTGATACGTGCAAGAAAATACCAGTGTTCTTTTATCTGATAAGTTTGGTGTCATGCCCCATGGAATATGACTTGGCCAAAACATAACCTTTGCTGGTTTACCTCTTTTAACAACGTTGGATGGTGTCACTATAGGTGGCGTAGCCCAACGTTTGTCTCCAAAGTGTTCAAAGTATACACTTGAACTCTTATCTGCACTCTCATCTACATCGAGGAACACTAATGCTGAATACCATCTAAGTCTTTCAGCATTGAGTGGAAAATTATGTTTAGGATTAATTGATATAAATTTACTATTAGCACAGGTTATATCTATTTGTGCTTGATTCAACTTATAGTAATCAAAAACTTGCTGGTGAAAAACATTGCCAAGTATCTGTACTAGTTTCCTAGTCTTGTCAACTGTGTTGTTTTCTCCTGTGATAAATCCAAAGTTAGTTTCAATTCGAGGAAGTTTTGTATCTACCTCAGTAATAATATCAGATATCATTTCGCTATCTAATTCTAGTTGACCATCAAAAACCAAGTCTGGAAACATAGGAGTGATATTCCACCCTAGCGATTTCCTCATACTACTATTTACCGCACTACTTTAATATGCTTGACATATAATGAATGTGCTGTATAATATAGTTTTTACACATAGTAGGTATGAAATGAATAAGCATTGTTTATTGTTAGGTACAATATTATTAGCCAGTTGTGGAGGCGGAGGAGGTACATCTCCTTCTATTGGTTTGCAACCGTTGAATCCAACACCACCTGCACCAACACCACAATTCAAAGAAGAAGCAGTTGTATTATCAAATCCCAATACATATTTTACACAAAGTTGTATGGAGCCAAACGTTCAATTTGTTTTGCCCACTAAACTTAACAGTGATGAACATGTTGATTTCATAGTACACTATTGGTGTTCTGCTGATCCATGGGGAGAGTCTAAACGTGAACCCACACCAGATACATTAGTAGCATGGGCAAGTAATGGACTAGGTGGATATGATGTTGTTAACTATGAAGTGTTTGGTGACTCGTATCCAGAGATAGGTTCCGCAACAAGAAAAGTATCTGTCAAAGACATTAACAATGACGGCTTACCTGACTTTGCATTTGCCACAAACATGGAAGATGGTAGAGCAACAGGTGGTTCAGATAATCAAGAAGATGCATTGAGCAATGGTGCCTACCCTGCTATCTTATTAAGTTCTGCTGATTACAAATACACAGTCCACACCTTAGGTGAAATTGATTGGGGACATGCTGTAGACTTTGCACCCAACGGTGATGCAGTTTTTGCTGGTTACTTATGGACGGCAGAGCAACAAGCATTTAGATTACAAGACAGTTCTTTTGTAGATGTATCTGATCAATATCCAGTTGTGCAAGGTAACTCGTTTAGGTTTGGTGCAGAATTGTTAGTAAACACTAACCGATTGGAAAGTGGTAATCACTCAATCGAATTGTACAACGGTCTAGAACTCTTACATGTGTGGGAAAGACCTACACTGTTTGAAGTAGACATAGACAACCAAATGTATCCTGTAGCAGATATCAATGGTAGAAAAGCAGTTGGTGGAACAGTGCCTGAGATATGTGTAATGGATTACAACGGTAAAGAAACATTTGTGATGTCTGTGCTGTCTAGTCAATTAGTATCCGGTGAGGACTTACAGGAAGATTATTACTACACCAACAGCGAATTTCTAAACGCATTACGCATAGAGTTTTTCCAAGTTGAAAACGACCAGTTAGTCAAGATAGACGACCCTGTTGATGTAGAGTTAGACACAGCAGACTTTAACTTCCTGCTTTGCGATGACATAAACGGTGACGGCTTAGATGATTTGCAAATACAAAAACACAGCAATCGCTTTGACCATGACAGAGACACTGGCGGTATTCCAGATGTATTACTGCAATCTTCCAGTGGAATGCATTATGTAGACACATCTGAGTGGCCTCAATACAGCAGTAAAAACATGTCCACATGGGGCATGTTAGTAGACACTAACAACGACGGCTACAGTGATCTCATGCTGTGGGAAGAAGCAGTAGACTTGGGCGATATAGAAATATACTTAGGAAACAAAGACTTATAAAAAGGTTGACAAATATACAAAATTTGCTATACTATATGTATAGATTAAATAAGAAGGTAGGAGTTTTTATGTATATTTTGGAAAACAAAGAAAGTGGTAGAGTATTTGGTGCTAAGAGTTATTACATCAAATCACAGTTCTCAACCGTAGCATCTGCAAAAGCGGCAATGACTAGGTATGAAAAGAAGCACAGTGACATCTTCAAGAAAGATGAACACAAAGTGACTGCTTGGAGTGACTATGTTGAGCCTGAAGTAGAAATTAGTTTTACTAATTTGCACGATGGTAGTGGACCTCATACAACAACTATTGGACTTAACTCCGTAGGTACTTGTGTAGATCCAAGGACTGAAACTTACTGGGCTATGTAATTAAGCAGGCGGCTGTAGCTCAGTTGGATAGAGTATGTGGCTACGAACCACAAGGTCGGGAGTTCGAATCTTCCCAGCCGCGCCAAACGTGTAAGGAGAACATTTTATTAAAGCAATGATCAAGAAAAACAAAGTAATTTTAACAGACGTAGATGGAGTCCTACTCGATTGGGAAGAGGGCTTTTCTGTTTGGATGGAACATCATGGACATAATACTGTTGAAGGATATCAGTTTATGTATAACATTGGTGATCGTTATGGTGTGAGCAAAGAGCAAGGCTCACAAATGGTTAAGGTTTTTAACGAGAGTGCCGCAATTGGCTTTCTCCCTCCACTTAGAGATGCACAATACTTTGTTAAGAAGTTGGCTGAGCAACACGGCTATAAATTTTTAGCAGTTACTTCTCTGTCCTTGGATCCTTATGCCAAAGAACTTAGAACTAGGAACTTGCAAAAACTATTCGGTGATGCGTTCATTGATGTTATCTGCTTAGACACAGGTGCTGACAAGGACGAGATTCTCATGGAATTGAAGGAAACTTACCAAGGTAACTACTGGATTGAGGACAAGCCTGACAATGTTATGGCGGGTGTTGATGCAGGATTTACAGGTATTTTGCTGGAACATGGGCACAATATGGGTTGGGAAGATACCTTTGTTGCTAAGAAGTGGGAAGATATCTACAATCTTATTACAAGGAATGAAAAGCAAGAAGACTACTCTCGTTAAGTATCTCAAGTTTAGATTACCCACTGGAGGTGCAGGGTTACCAGCTCAAATGCACAAGAATAAGATAGCAAAATGTGTAAGAGGTTACGCAGAACCAGTTGGTATTGATGTTAAATTTGAAACAGAAGGATACACATTGAACGTGTATTTTGAATCAAACACAGATTTAGCACAGTTTTTATTGCTGTACAGCAACGAATACGGCAAACCCCGTGTGCTAAGTTATTGATTTTATTAGCAAAAAAAGTGGTTGACAAAGCACGTAAATTTGCTATAATATATACATATTAACGCAAACAGGGTAGGAACTATGAGCATAAGTAAAATTCAACAACAGATCGCAAGTGGCGGTTTTACAACAACTGAGCTGATGGGTTTAGTAACATTCATACAGGGTGTTAAGACTAATCAAGTAAAGCGTTCTATTGCAGTGGGAGACAAAGTCTTCGTAGTGCAAAAGACCAAGCGTACCTTAGGTACAGTTGAAAGTATCAAGATCAAGAAGGCTATCGTTATGTTGCCCGAAGGTCGATACAATGTACCTCTTTCAATGTTGGAATCAGCATAATGAAATTCCCAGTAATAGAAGTTATATCAACGTCTGTAGCAATTCACAAAATGAATGGTGGCTTTGTAAAGACGCACAATCTTCGTAAGGAAGATGAGGCCAAAACACCAAACAGCAAATTGCTGTATTCTTATTTCCTTGATTCAAAGAAGAGGCCTGATATAACAATTACTCAGGACGACACCAACAAGGCCATGGAGATCATTGAGTATCTCAAAGGCTTAGGCTTCAAAGCAATTGAGCGTAAGCTCACAGATTTTGAGAGCAATGTTCTCAAATTGGTCACGTCTGAAGAGATAGACAAAGACAAAATTGGTATTGCCGCTAGTTTACCAAAGGTATACCAAAACAAACTTGATCAAGATACTTGGTCTGTACGTGAGAACGAACTTGCTAACCAAAGCGAGTTTGAAGGCGAGTTGCACAAAAGGGGTAACTTTGAACTCACAGTTGAGAACGTTAGGTATATTGCATCAGTTGGTAGTACACTGTTTTGCACTTGCTCATCTAAGGGTAACATTGTCAAATTCTTTAATGACAATGAACGCAAGATCAAAGTTGGCGACAAGATTCATGTTACTGGTTACATTAAGTCTCATGAAGAAAGCAAGTATCATGGCGGTAAAGAAACCATGATCAATCGCATAAAATATTGCGATAAGTAACAATTTCAGGTTGACACACAGGACAGTTCCTGTATAATTAACAAATATTCACAAGAGGAGTTCATCCTTGAACATCGGTATTGAAGGTCCACGAGGCGGTAAAG
>JAAHTG010001835.1_pt1 | contig 12198 bp, 4 predicted proteins | sample 6116081 | NCBI WGS metagenome assembly JAAHTG01 (sample SAMN13939989, study PRJNA603662) | sponge metagenome | isolation source: marine sponge | host: Mycale hentscheli | place: New Zealand | collected 2005
AGAGCAAGTGATCCAAAAATACCAGCACCATACGCTTGTATGTCACCATTTTCTTCGAACCAGAAGCGTTCTCCAATATTATTAAACGAAATGCCCATAGTAGAGCGAGAGTTCCGTGTCTTGTGGAATACTGATGGGAAGTTAGCATCAGCCGATGTGTTCTGCAAAACGATCAAGCGTTGCTGTGCAGATTTAACTTCAAGAGGATAATTTGTGTTATTGAAGATTGCACTATCGCCAGCCTTAACAGATTTCAATCGTGTCTGACCTGCCATGTCAGCATAGAACGCCGTGTTGTTCGAATCTTCAAATATTGGCGCTCTCATTCTGTTAGGAGCGTAACCATAACCATTTTCAGCACCAATTTGGTGGATGTTATTAGAATACAATCTTGTGAAGTTGTTTCTGTTGGCAAGTAATGACCATTCGTTATCTGTTTCGTTATACAGACCCATTTCTGTAGCACCACTAGATATAAAGCCCCAGTCATTACTAATCATGTAACCTGCATAGCTGTCTCTTTCGCCTTCAACCATAATAGTCCCTTTAGGACCTGATGGTGAGTCAATGGTTAGAGATGTACCGTCCATCTGGATTTGGTTTGTTCTCAAAACATTTACGATAGATGTGCTTGCTGGGTCTAGGTAGAACGCATTATTGTTTGAGTCGTAATAACGTGGTGCGTAAACATTTACTGTGAAATCGGCACTATCGTTATCAATACTTAATCTATTACCATTATTTGTATTTACTCTAAATCTCTGGTTTTGATCGAAACCGAATAGAGTAGTAAGATCACCTCTATGACGAATATAATCATCAATGTTGATGCTATTCAATTCAGAAGAAGATGCTGGGTTTAAGAAATATGCGTTGTTGTTTGAATCATAATATGCAGGGGCATATACGTTCTGAGCAAAGTTAGCAGAGTTAACGTCAATATTAACTTGCTGTGTCCCATTAACGAATACTTTGAAAATGTCAGCGGCAGAGAAACCGAAGTAGCTATTAGTATCACCATTGTGGCGAATGTAATCGTCAAGATCAATTCTATTCATCACTGAGGTTCCAGCGAAGTCACCATAGTAAGTATTATCATCACCATCTAAGTAGCGAGGTGCGGCTACATCAACTGATGCTGTGACAGCGGTGTCAGTTATAGTAAGTCTTGCTGTACCACCAGTTGTGAAAGCGATTTGATCGTTTGCTGGGAAACTAATGGTTGTGTTTGTATCGCCATCATGTCTGAGTGTACCAGTCAAGTCGATAGTATTCATTCTTGACGCCGCCGCAAAGTTACCAAAGTAAAGTTGGTCATTGTAGTCTTCGAATTTAGCGGCTAACATATCACCAGCAGTAGAAACATCTTTATCACCACGTACTTTTACAGTAGTGGTATTGTTCATATAGAAACCACCACCTGATCCAAAGCCTAGCTCATCACCCTTAAGGAATGTAGCTGTGCCAGAACCAACTGCAAATGCGTCGTCGCTACTGTTTAGTTGTACTGAGCCAGTTACGTGAAGGGCGTTGTTTGTTTTCGAACCAACTACTGGGGTTGCGTCCATAGTTGCATATGTAGCTGATTGATCGCCAATGATAACGTCACTATCAGTTGCATTAACTGAGAATAAGAAGTTTGCACTTGCGTCTGCTATAGAGAAAACTTTATCGTTGTCTATAACTTGATACATATTACCAAAAGAATCGCCTCTAAGGGTAGTTGCAACAGTTCCACCAACTCTAGTTTCGCTAATTAGGTTACCAACTGCATATGGGTTGTTCCCCATTCCGAATTTATTTAATGATGTTAAAGGTAATCCACCTGCACCACCAGAAATTGAAATTAAAGGATTTGAAGTTCCAGCAGTTGCACCATACGGGGCAAGTGTAATACCACCTTCGCCTGTTGTGTCATTTGTTCTTACAGAGTCGCTAACGTTACCAATAAGAACTTTAGCATTAACTGCCATAGAGGTTGTAGTGCTGTCAAGGTCTAATCTGTATGTAGTTCCAGTTGGGCTGTAGTATACTGGCGCACGAAGTTGTACTGAGGATAAAACTTCTGTATCACTAATAGCAACCCTACTAAGTCCATTAGTAGATAGGTTAATAGTATTCGTACCAAAAGAAAGACTTGTTCCTGTGTTGCCATTGTGGAATAGGTTGTCGTTAATTCCAAGATCATTAAATACAGAAGTGCCAGCAGGATCAGCGTAAAAATTGTTGTCTCCTGAGTCAACAAACCTTGGTGCAAATACATCATTTGTAAAGGTTGCACCGCCAGTTGTGACACGCAATTGCTCTACACCATTAAGATGTAGTATGTAATTGTCTGGCGTGTCAAAACCAAAGTAGCTATTAGTATCACCACGGTGACGAATGTAATCGTCAATATCGATACGACTTAATACAGAAGTAGATGCTGGGTCAACTAGATATGTGTTATCACTAGAATCTAACATTCTTGGTGCGATTAGATCAACACTAGCAGTTACAGCCGTATCAGTAGCTGTCAAACGTGCAGAACCACCTGTCTCTAAGGCAACAGAGTTTGTACCAAAAGAAAGTTTTGTGTCTGTATCACCATTGTGGAAAAGATCACTATCAATTCCAATTGTGTTCATTACTGACGTCCCAGCGAAATCGCCAAGATATGCGTTATTACCACTATCTAAATAACGAGGCGCACTAACATCATTAGCAAACAAAGCACTAGTGTTAGTAATTGTCACTCTAGTTGTTCCATCAGTGTCAAGTTTTATCGTATCCGTATCAAAGGATAGTTTAGTATCAACATTTCCATTATGGAACAGATCAGCGTCAATACCAATAGCATTAAATATTGAGTTCGCTGCTGGCTCTACATAATAGTTAGCGTCATCTTTATCGACAAATCTTTCGGCAATGTTATATCGACCTACAGTCCAATCACCATTTATATCTGAATATGTCTGATATGCGAAAGCACCATCAAGGAAACCAATTTTACCGTTATCTGATGAAAGAACTCTATTATTACCTGCACCTCTCATTGTGAGTAAAGCAGAGCCAGTTTCATCACCAATAGCAACAGTACCTTCGAATTCTAAGTTACCAGTCGCAACGTCATTAACATCTGAGCGAATGAACTGCGAAGCTTGTAACCCGTCAACTGTATCAGCATCAAAGTTGTTACCCGATCCTTCATCAGCCGTTGTGATAATACGACCTAAATCTGAACCATTAACGTTTAGTTTCCACCAATCATTTGTCTCATCCCATACAAGAGATGGGTTTGTTAGTGTGCCACGTTCCACTTCAATACCAGCGTTTTCGCTAGGAGCAGAACCAGTGTAATTGCTATTAAGTGTAATTAAATTATCAGCAAGTAGAATTTCTTCTGTATTAATAGATGTGGTAGTACCTGATACAGTTAGATTGCCAGTAATGACAAGGTTACCGTCAAACGTATCATCTTCATCACTTCGTAGGAATTGGAGTGAATCAATTCCATCAAGTAGGTCAGCATCAAGTCCAGAACCCGAACCATCATTACCAGAATACCAAATAACATCACCATTAACTGTAGGTGCGCGTTTGAAGTCGATACCAGATGAATTAAATTCAAGATCAGTAGATGAATTGTAAGTAACTTCTATACCATCAGTTGATGCATTGAACGTAAGACCGTTGTTACCATTTATTAATGAATAATCGCCTGATGTTGGATTAGTAACTTGTAGACTGTTAGTGTTGCCTTCAAAACTGGCAACAACTGCGCCATTACCACCATCGTTTGTGATTGATAGTGTGGGTGTTGCTACTGTGCTTTGCGTAACTTCTACTTTACCAGATAGCTTAGAGCTTCCAGTTACTTGTAGTTTGTTAGTACCATCATCAGTTGCTGTACCAATAAGTACATTTTGGTTGGTCTGTAGACCATTCTTGACTATAAATTTCTTGTCATTTGCCATTTGGTTCACTCTCCCCAGATTAGGCTTATTCGTGCTTTATTGTATTTATAACAAATTAAGAAGCAATTAATGTTCCTGATATTTTATATGTTGTAGAAGTTGCAGATGCGGCTGTAGCTTTGATCACAAGCGTAGGACCTGATATCTCTACATCATATGAAGCAAGATCAGCCCCAGATGTTGAAATAGAACCAAACTCAGTACCCATAGCAGTCGCACCATCATGTGTAATCAATAACTTAGTTATGTGTCTATCAGAACCTGTTTTGGCTTGTATCACAATGTCGCCACTTCCGAATACTGAATGTGGTACAGTTAAAATATCAGTTTGTGTTGTAGATGTTGTCGTAGCTGTTTTAGAAATAAATGTAGAATGTTGTTGCTCAATGTCATTATTAACAATAAGCTTACCAGACATTGTATCACCAGTAACATCTACAAACTTTGTATCTGCTTCTGTTTCTGTGTAGTACCTACCATCAAGCTGTCCACCATCTAATTCAGTTTCAGTATAATAACGATTATCTAATTGACCTGCATCCAACTCTGTTTCAGTATAATAAAGGTTATTAAGTTGACCTGCATCTAATTCTGTCTCAGTATAGTATCTATTGTCTAACTGACCGCCATCTAATTCAGTTTCTGTGTAATATCTGTCGTCAAGATTAGTAGAAGAAACAGACTGTACGTGTCCGAATGTGTCGAAAGATGCGTCTTGTAATACATTTCCATTTGAGTTATCAACATCACCAACAGAAGATGTATCTGAGTGTTCAATTGATATAGATGTATTAGCATTATCGTTTAGATTAAAATTGCCACTACCTGTTAGTCCGTTACTTGCACTAATAGTAACCAATCCATTGCCAATATTTGCGTTAGCTTGACCAACCGCCGCCGCAATAATTTGCGATGCGTGTTGTCCATCAAGCAAGTCAGCATCTAATCCAGTCCCTGCGCCATCAACTGTTTGGATTGCTGTCATGATCTCAGCCGCTGTTTGATCAGCCGTAGCACCATCTTCAATCAGATCAAGCTTAGCACCATCAACCGAAACGTCTCTACCATCGACATTCCCAGTAACAGTAATATCACCTGTCACATCAATGCCAGAACCAAAGTCAGTGTTTAAATCAAAACTAGTAATAGGTGCAATATAGGATGAACCATCACCAGTTTGAAGAATTATGCTATTATTAGAAGACACGTAGCTAAAGTTGGAAACACCAGCGACAGAAGTTGTTGTCGCAGTAGTGATACGACCATCTTCGTCAACTGTAATAACTGGAATAGATGTGGCAGAACCATAAGTATCTGCAACCACGCCAGTATTAGACAATTCGGTTGTGATGGACATTACGCCAGTGTTTGAACTTGCTGTACCTGTAACTTTACCAGTTAGAGTTAGGTCAAAGCCATCTTCAAGCAAGTCAAGTTTAGCACCATCAGCCGCAATATCACGACCATCAACCAATCCAGATACAAATATATTATTGGCACTGATGTTGTTAAAGGCTTCTATTGGAGTATGGAAGAAACCACCATCAGCCGTACCAATAGTAAACGTGTTATTCGCTGTAGTGAATAATGTACTGTCAACACCAGCAACAGAAACTGTACTTGCGGCTGTAAGTCTACCATCTTCATCAACTGTAAATACAGGTACAAGAGAAGCAGAACCATATGTTCCAGCAGTAACCGCCGTGTTGGCTAGTTCAGTTTGAACAGTCATTACGCCAGTGTTAGAGAATGCCGTGCCTGTTACCTTACCTTCTAATGTGAAGTCAAGGGTTGCAGGTGGTACGTTAGTAAAGTTGTTGTAATCTAAGTAGTACGTTCCTTCTTGCCCATCAAGCAAGTCAGCGTCTAATCCAGATGAAGCTCCGTCAACTCCTTTGATAAGAGTGAGGATAGCGTTTGCATCTAAATCAGCAGAAATGTCAACTATGGATTCAGTGTTTGCAGAAGCATCATACTTCTTAAAGTATAACTTACCATCTTGCGTGTTAATCGCAATTTCGCCCAATTCCAGTTGGGAAGTCGTAGGTATACGACCAGCTACAGCACTACGGCGTAGTTTAATTGTTGTTGACATATCTATGCCCTCTCTATGTAAAACCTATATAGGTTTAGAATGTTCCACCATCTAATTCATTAACAGCAATTGAGATGTTATTATCAGATACAGTCGTATCAACGCCTTCTCCACCAGCTATAGTAATCGTCTCACCTAATACAACTGTATCAGTGGAACCATTATCAGCACCAAACAAAATGTTTGGGTTAGTGATAGAGAATTCAGTACCTGTTAATGTCAGCCCTTGTCCAACCGAGTATGTACCCGCACCAGAAAATTGTTGCCAAATTATATCGTCTGTGCCGAGAGTAAAAGTCTCAGCGTCTGTTACTGTCGCAACAAAACCAGTTCCGTTATTTGTCGTTCCATCAGTTACGAATTGGAACGAACCTGCGATTTCTGAAGATTCATTGAAATAATCACCACGAGTAAATACCCATGTAGTATTCAAATCACCAACTTGGGTTAGTAAATACGAACCATTTTGTTCTGCGTTGGTTTGATCTTTAATCAGAACCCTATAGCCAGTTGCCCAAGCTGTAACACCATCAATATCAAGTGTTGGATTTGCCGCAATAGTGAATGTCCCTGCACCATTATTGTACGAACCAACAAGATTTACAGTTGTAGCTACGAGTGCTGCTGGAATAACTCTTAGACCCTGTGCAACAGAATCCACATATTGTTTATTTGTTGCATCTTGGTTATTTACAGGATCGGCAACATTTTTGATAATGTTTTGACTTATATCTATTTCATTTGTATCTGAATTAAGTATGAGATCAAATCCAGAACTAGCCAATGTTGAAATAGTTCGTCCAGCAATGTTGACTTTATCGACTTTAAAGTTTTCGTCAATTTCTAAAGCTCTTAGGTAAGAATCTGTACCACCTGGATGTAAGAAGTATGAAGTAGAGTCGCTATCTACAAATCTTTCAGCTAATACGTCACCATTTTGAACAACCCAGTTTCCCGTTGATCTTTCAGAATAAGACGCATAGTTAAACGTATTGTCAAGGAAACCAATTCTACCTTGGCTTGCGTATAGAGTAGACTGACTTCCTACCCCATCCGCAAATCCAATTTGTGAGAATGTTAAACCGTAACCAACCCTTAAATTGTTAAGTCTTGTTTCTCCAGCAAAGTCACCGTAGTAATTATTGTTATCGCTATCAAAGTATCTTGGAGCAAAAACGTTACCAGAAAATGTAGCACCTTCAAGTTCAGCATAAACTGTGTCAAGGTGGCTGTAATCTAAACCAATAGCAACGTTTGCACTTGCACCATTTGGCTGTGTAATACTTACGCCAGAGTCAATACCATCAGGGTAAATGAAGCGCACATATTGTGCAGTAATTTCGGCTTGGATAGTTGTATTACTTGCTCTTGTTACTTCAGCAACACCTGCAAGATCACCATCTAATTCGATATTAAAGTTACGAACCTTGAGGTTCATTACATCGTTAATATCGTCGTTTACTGCAATAATACCTTCGTTATTGGCATTACCGTCTTCAAACATCAAACCAATTATGTCACGAGATGTTTCTGTAAAGTTAGGAATAGCGTTGGCTTGTAGCTCTAGTGGGATGTCTGTAGCGAAATCGATACGACCATCTTCTGTAATACGGATACGAGGTGTAAATCCATCAGTACCGTACATGTCTGGAGTAACGCCCGTTACATCCAATCCAATTTTTAATTCGTTGTTTGCACTATCAATATCCTCAACTTCAAGACCACGACCAACTGAAAGTGTTGGGTTTTGTAGTAGATCAATAGAAGATGGGTATGTATTAGCGTTATCAACAACAATCAGTTGAGATGAGAACTGTGTATTAAGATACTCAAGGTTAACTGCGTCTCTTGGATTTACAGGAGCCGCAAGGTCTGTGATTGTATTGTTACTTACATTGATAACATTGTTTGAGTCAAGATATAAATTGCCATCTGATGTAACTTTACCATTGACAACCATATCACCTGTGTTATAATAAAGCTTAAGCGAATTAAGATTATTACCATATAATAGATTACCATCTTCATCAATCTGTAGTCTCTGAGTACCAGATGTATAGAAATCAAGTTCGTTGTTATCATCACCAGATGCTGTTTCAGCAATAATATAAGTGTTACGATCAAGGTCAATAACAGAACCTGCTAGTCCAGCCCATGCCGTACCATCATATCCTTCAAACCTAGCGTCTTCATTATTAAACCTCAACATACCTATTTGAGAAACTGGTCTTTGCGCTTCAGTACCAGAAGGTAGGACAATAGCACCATTAATATCAAATTTAACTATCTGATCATCAGCACCAATGTTATCAACATATAACTTTCTCCAATTTTGGTTAGTTGTACCAAGATCGAATGTATTAGCTGTAGAAGGATGTGCATCACTTCCGATTGCATTTAGAATTATGTTACCATAACTAACATCTACATTTCCATAGAAGTTTGCTGTATTGTTTAAATCATACATAGCGGCAAGAGAGCCACCAGTAAAGAATTTAAGTTGGTTGTTATCAGCACCTGGACTATCTTCAGCGGTAATCTTAGTGTTTTGATCAACATCAATAACACCACCAAGACCTGCCCAAGCAAGACCATCGTATCCTTCGAATTGACCATCATCTGAATTAAATCTAATAGAACCAGTAGCATCTGTTGGTCTGTCGGCTGTTTCGCCTTGTGGAAGTATTAAAGAACCTGTTCCACTTATAGTAAGAGCATCTCCAATAGGATTAATCTGTGATAATGGCAATATGCTATTAACACTAAACTGTGTACCATTAAGAGCTAATCCATCTCCAGCAGTGAAAGTACCTTCACCTTGGAATTGCGCCCAAACAACATCATCTGTATTTACATTAAAGCTTGATGCGTCATTAACTGTAGTAACCCAACCTGTACCGCCATTGACAGTACCATCTGTTACGAATTCATATGAACCTGGTAGTTCTTTGTTGGTAGAGAAATTACTTCTTTCGAATACCCATTCTGTGTTTGCAGAACCAACTTGAATAAGATCATACGAACCGTTTTCACGAGCATTTATCTGATCTTTAACAACAAGGTTTTTACCAAGTGACCAAGTAGTAACATCGTCAACGTACAAGAAATTTACTGGTGGGATAGTCAAAGTTGCAATTACAGTAGTATTACCAGCCTCAAACGTAGCACCCAAGTCTTCTGTTGTAGCCGCAAGTGCTTGTGGTCTAACAACGAAACCTTGAACCAAATTGTCAACATACCGTTTGTTTGTCGCATCAGTTCCAATAATCGGATCGTCAACAATCTTAACTGTGTTCTCTACACGTTCTAATTCAAATTCAAGATAACCTTTGTTGATAGCATCTTTACCATCAATCGGATCAAGAAGATTAGTAATTCGTGACTCACCTACGCTTACAACATTGTTCGCTGCTGGCTGTAATACTATGTTACCTTGGCTTGTGATAGTATTGAGTTCTAATACCAAACCACCTGCATCTATTTTGTCAAGACCAATGATTTCTGTAGTAGTTCCACCTAGCGTAATAGCTGTATTACCAAACGTAATATCATCTGATGATATTGTATTATTAGCAGATGTGAAGTTTACTGGATTAAACGAATTGTTTCTAAACTGTGTGATGTGACCAAATGTGTCAAGATCAATATTACCAGCGAATGTCAATCCATCATTATTAGAACTTAGCTGTGAAGAAGTGTCTGCGTGACTAATTACGAGGTTTGCTGTTTCAATATTATTTTCTGGGGATACAACAATACCAACGCCGCCATCAATTTGTGCTACGTATTTGCCTACTGTATCAATGCCCAGTGTAATTGAATCAGGAACAATTAATGGTTTTTTCTCAGCCGCCGCGACTATTCTAATATTCTTAGTCTGTCCAACTTTAACTTTAATACTCACAAGTTATACCTCCGTGATGGTTGGAATAACAATAGCTAATCCTTCAACTATCTTAGACATCTCACCACTGGACTTTCTCATCAGTACATCATATTCATATTTTCCTGGCCTTAGATTAGCAGTTACTTCTGCCTCTAAAACCAAGGTGATATCGTTTTCGTTTTTTTCTATCGTAAATTCTGCTGTTCTCTTGCTAGAGTACATTTTTCTTAGGTCAGCAAAGAAGCTGAAGGTGTTGATTACCAAATCATCATCATCACCGTCAAACAACTCTAACGAGATACGGAAGTCTGTTCCCTGATCGATGTAAATATTTGCTTTTGATCCCATTTTAAATCTCTTTACATATGTGTGCTTTATTCTATTTATAAAAAATAAGGGGGTACTAAAAGCTTAGACCCCCCTATTTCATTCATAGATACAAAAATCTTACTGCTTAATGTCTTCTACTTTTTCATTTAAGTCTTTAATCGCTTCAATTAACAAGCCAACCAATGAACCATACGCAACAGACTTGATGTGTTCTTCAGATGTGTCTGTTGTTACGGCTTCTGGTATTATTGCTTCCACTTCTTGAGCAATCAGACCAATCTTCTTAATATCAGGTGCATTTTTCTTATTGAAGTACACACCTCTCATATTAGTTACCTTTTCAAGTGCTTCGCCAACAACTACAATATTCTCTTTAAGTCGTACATCAGAGTTTGTAGTGACGTCACCTGTAGCAGTAAAATCACCTGTTACTGTATCGAATGTGAATATAGCATTACCTGAGCTTCTTTGTTCAATGATAATATTATTAACAGTAGTAGTGTCAATATCTACCAAGAAGTTACCAGCAAAAGATTCAAATCCAAGTTTAGCAACATTGTTAGTACCAAACCCAAAGTATACGTCATCTGGTAAGTTCATGTCAGACGTAATGCCAGTCAATGACCCACCTACTGTTACAGAACCTACAACGTCTAAGTTACCACCAACAGCAATGTTTTCAACACTAAGTTCGTCAACATTAGATGTATAGAAGAAGTTTTGTTCACCACCTGGATTAGGACCTAGTGTGGCAAGTAGCTGTCTTTGATCAGCCCCCGCTTCAAAGAATGGAATGAACAATGCTGTGTCTTGTAATGGAGATGTGTGAATGTTTTGTAAGTTACCAACCCCACCTTCATTACCTGGCCCTTGAACACCTTGAGTACCTTGGAAACCATAATCCCCTTGGAAACCGTCTGTGCCTTGGAAACCTTGAACACCACCACCGATAGCACCTTGGATACCTAAGTCACCTTGAACACCCTGGTATCCTTGCATACCCTGTACGCCTTGTCCAGTAAGACCTTGCGCACCCCTTTCGCCCAAGTCGCCTTGAATACCCTGTGTACCCTGCGCACCACCGTCACCAGAGCCACCAACAAGTCCTTGGAAGCCTTGTGCGCCTTGGAAACCAGTAAATCCTTGTAAACCAGTTCCACCATCGCCACCAACAAATCCTTGTGTACCTTGGAAACCACCGATACCTTGAAGACCTTCATCTCCAATACCAGCAGCACCTTGGAAACCTTGAGTACCTTGGTTACCAGCCCCAGTTGAACCTTGGAAACCATTGTCACCTTGGAAACCTTGGAAACCGTTTGATCCTTGTGTACCCTGATTACCTTCACCAGATATACCTTGGAAACCACCTGCGCCTTGGAAGCCTTCTGCGCCTTGGAAACCCTGTGTGCCTTGAATACCCTGTACACCAAACCCAACAGGTCCTGTAATACCTTGTATGCCTTGTGCCGCTTGGGGTCCTTGGACACCTTGGAAACCATCATTACCTTGAATACCTGATGCACCGATACCATCAAGTCCTCTGTCACCTTGGACACCTTGAACTCCTTGGAAACCGTCGCCGCCTTGTAGACCAAAGCTACCTTGTACACCTTGCGCTCCATCGCCACCGACTTCACCTTCATCACCAGTTTGTCCATCAGCACCTTGTAAACCACCTGCGCCTTGTACGCCTTGGGGTCCTGAATTGCCTTGGAAGCCTTGTGCGCCCTGTAATCCTTGTACGCCTTGCGTTCCTTGCGCTCCAACAGAACCAACAAATCCAGAAATACCTTGAACACCCAAGTCACCTTGGACACCTTGTACTCCTTGGTTACCAACAGGTCCGACATCACCAGTTCTTGCAAATGTGATAACGACATCTTCTGCATCAGCGAATCTGCCACCGATAGAACCAGATACGTAAGCAC
>JAAHTG010001754.1_pt2 | contig 12189 bp, 4 predicted proteins | sample 6116081 | NCBI WGS metagenome assembly JAAHTG01 (sample SAMN13939989, study PRJNA603662) | sponge metagenome | isolation source: marine sponge | host: Mycale hentscheli | place: New Zealand | collected 2005
AACTGTAGTGAAGATTTGATTTATATTGCCCACGGCAGCGGCGATAGCTGGATTGAAATGACTGCTGATGGAAAAATTGACATATATTCTAAAGATAGTATAAGTGTACATAGTGAAAATGATATTAATTTTGACGCTGGTAGGGATATTAATCTTACTGCTAAAGAAGATATTAATATTGTTGCTGATAAAGATATTAAAATGCATTCTTTAGAAACTATGACACAACATACAACTAATTTTAAAATGCATGTTGAAGAACAATCTGATATTAAAATTGATAAAGACTCGTTGGTAACTGTAGGCGGAGACCTTGATTTACTTGTAGAAGACAATTATAAAATTACAGTTAAATCTAATATGGAAACAGCAGTTGATCTAAAATCTATTTTATCAGCAAATATTATATCTGAAAAAGCAGACGTAGATCATACAATAGGATCAAATAACACATATATTGATAGTAGATTAGAGGTTAACGGTACTGCGGCTATTAAATTTATTACTACAAATGCGTTAAACGGAACAAATGCAGGAACTTCGTGGGCAGACAGGTCTCCAGGAGATAACCAAATATTAGGTGATAATAATTTTAGATATAATGGAGGTAATCCTACTAATGCGTTAGGAGCTGAAGAAGCGGCTGAATATGAAGATGAAGATTTTGCATTTTATGTAAAGCGTATACCTTTGCACGAACCTTGGCCGCAGCACGAAAACTTAGATCCTAAAGCAGTACAACCAGACGAAACACAATCAACTGAAAAAGAAAGACCCGAAGAAGAAGAAGTTGAATTTGTTTTTCCAGCAGTCGACGATACATTTAAAAAGGCGTAAGTTATGAGTACATTAGAAAAATCTTTATATCAACAAACTAAAGTAGCAGTAGGATCGAAAAAAGATAACATCTACGTAAAAAGTCCAACATACAAAGGATTCAGTACAGCAGATGATTCTCAATCGAGTAATAAGTTATACGACATTGCATTGATTAAACAGGATATTATAAATCATTTTCATATTAGAAAAGGTGAAAAACTTAGCGACCCAACATTTGGAACTATAATATGGGACGTACTATTTGAACCGTTAACTGATCAAACTCGCAATCTTATTATTAAAGATGTTTCAGATATTGTAAATTATGATCCTCGAGTTGCAGTTAATCAGATTACTGTTGACACATACGAGCACGGTATTCAAGTAGCATGTGAACTAGTATATAAACCGTATTCTATTGTTGAAAAAATACAGTTTCAGTTTGATGAAAATGCTGGATTTTTTACAGGATAATTATATACGCGGTTATTTAATACTGCTAAATATTACAAAGATATAAGGGAATAAAGATGTCCTCAACTGACAGACAAAATAGATTGTTATTATCGGAAGATTGGAAGCGAGTCTACCAGTCATTCCGTAACGCAGACTTTCAGAGTTATGATTTTGATAACTTGCGTAGAACTATGATTCAATACCTAAGGGATAATTATCCTGAAGATTATAATGACTATGTAGATAGTTCAGAATACCTTGCACTAATAGATCTTATTGCATACTTAGGACAAAATATTGCTTTCCGTATTGACTTAAATGCTCGTGAAAATTATATGGAACTTGCAGAGCGTAGAGAATCAGTTCTCCGTCTAGCAAGATTACTTTCTTATAACCCAAAACGTAACCAAGCTACTAACGGACTTGTAAAATTAGATAGTATTAAGACTACTGAACAAGTAATTGACAGTAACGGCAATAATTTACAAGAACAAACTATTGTCTGGAACGATGTTTCAAATCCTGATTGGTACGAACAATTTATTAAAGTAATGAATACAGGATTACCGTCAAATTCAGAGTTTGGAAAACTAAACAAAAAAGAGTTAATATCAGGAATATCAACAGAGCAATATAGATTTAATTCTGTTAATTCAGACGTTGCAACTTACCAGTATAATAAAATTATTGACGGAAGAAACTTACCGTTTGAAATAGTGTCAACTGATGTTACAGATACATCTATTAAAGAGGAAGCACCGTTTCCTGGAAACAAATTTGCATTAATTTATAAAGACGACGGAAAAGGCGTTGCTAGTAACTCAACAGGTTTCTTTAGTCACTTCCGCCAAGGGTCTTTAGACCAAGGTGTATTTACAATAAGCAATCCTAGTTCTAATCAATCAATTGCAGTTGAAGCACCGGACATTAACGATACTGATGTTTGGTTATATAAATTAGATTCTGAAGGAAATGAACAAGAACTTTGGTCTAAGGTTGATGCATTACAAGGTAATAATGTTGTTTATAATAGCTTATCTAAATCAGAAAGAAATATTTACAGTGCGTTAACAAGAGTTGACGACAGAGTAACTTTAGTGTTTAGTGACGGTGTCTTTGGTAATTTGCCACAAGGTACATTTAGAGTATACTTTAGATCTAGTCAAAACGAACGCATTGTTCTTACGCCTAAAGACTTTAGTAATATTTCAGTTAGCATTCCTTATATTTCTAAATCAGGAAAAACAGAAGAATTAACATTATTGTATAGTTTGTATTATACAGTTGATAACGGCGCAACGAGCGAAAGTACTGATACTATTAGATTTAATGCACCGTCAACATATTATACACAAAATAGAATGGTAACTGGCGAAGACTATCAAGTTGCTCCACTTGGCATTAATCAAAAAATTGTAAAAGTAAAAAGTGTTAATAGAACAGCAAGCGGCATTAGTAGATATTTTGATTTAATTGACGCAACTGGAAAATATTCTCAAACTACACTTTACGGAAACGATGGTGTATTATATAAAGAGTATCAAAATAAGTTAGAAGGTTTTACTTTTACAACAAAGACTGATGTAGAAGGCGCTACTGAAAATACTATTGTTCCGTTATTGTCGGATAAGAAACTTCGAAATTTTTACTTTGACCAATTTCCTAAAATACTAACAGACGACTTAGGCATTAACTGGAGTCGAACAACAGTTGAAACTAACTTAGTAACAGGATTATTTAAAAGTGCAGACGGTATTGATATTAAATTAGGTTCATTTACATCAACAATTATGTCTTTGTTAAAGCCAGGAACTTTAATTAAATTTATTCCTCCAACAGGAAAACATTTTGATAAAAAATTAAACATAGTTGATGGTCCATCATCTAAAATTGGTGACTTAGATTATAAGTGGGTAAAAGTAATTTCAGTTAATGGCACAGGCATTGAAGAAAGACCAGACGGAACAGGAGCTGTATATTTAAATGACGAAATTCCTACTGGCGCTTTGTTAGGTGAAATTAAACCTGCATTAGCAAATAATTTAATTGACAGTGTTAAACAACAGGTAATTGATCAAATATTTGTATATAAAACATTTGGACTACGCTTTGATCAAACAAGCGGCGAATGGAGACTGGTTACTGAAAATAACTTATCAATAGGCACTGAATTTTCATCTGGAAAATCAGGAGATACTACTAATCAACAATTAGATGCTAGTTGGACACTACTATTTGAAAATGATGGTGAACGTTATACAATTACATACCGCGGTATGCGTTATGTATTTGAAAGTGATAAAGAGATTAAGTTTTATTACGATCCTAAAGAAAAAATTTACGATAGTAAAACCGGTAAGATTATTAAAGACGCAATTACAGTTTTAAACATAAATTATAAACCAGATGATGTTAATGCATTTACAAGAGATTTTGATTGGGAAATTGTTGATGCATATAGAGATTTAGAAGGTTATGTTGATAGTAAAAAATTAGAAATTAGTTACTTTGATGCAGACGAAGACGGTATTGTCGACGATGCAGATTTGTTCGAAGAAATTGTTTCACCAACAAATAATGTAAAATCTAAATATGTTATATTTCAAAAAATAACTTCAGTTGATGGAGTTGAAGATTTTAATTATCTAAACAATGATGATGATGCAGTTATTATATTAGCTACAAAATCTGAATTAAGACCATTTAGCGAATATAAAGACGAACAAGTATTTTATTACATTGATTCTGATGTATTTGAAGTGCTAAGCCAAACAGCATTAAAGTTAACTATTAGTGCAGATTATAAAGCACGCCTTGGTCGTAATAATTTAAAGTTTAGATATTATCATGCAGCGAGTGCAGAAACACGCATTGATCCTAGTGCAAGCAATATTATTGATATGTATATTCTTGATAGAACATATGATGCAAATTATCGTGTATGGTTATTAGAAAATTCAATTAAACAGCCGCTGCCGCCGAGTAGTGACGAGCTGTTTATATCTTATGCTAGTGAGTTAAATAAAATTAAATCACTTACTGATGAAATAATTTATCATCCAGTTAAGTACAAAGTACTATTTGGTAATAAGGCAACAGAAGATTTGCAAGCTACATTTAAAGTTGTAAAAAACAAAGACAAAGTATTAAATGATAACGAAATTAAAACACGTATCATAACAGCAATTAATCAATTTTTTGCTTTAGATAATTGGGATTTTGGAGAACAGTTTTATTTCTCAGAACTTGCAAACTATGTTATGTATCAACTTGCTCCAGATGTATCTACATTTATTATAGTACCAAAACAAGAAGAACAAAGTTTTGGTAGCTTATACGAAATTAAAGCAGAAGCTGATGAAATTTTTATTAGTGGTGCTGATGTTACTAGCATTGAAGTTATAGACGCAGTAACAGCTTCAAGACTTAAAGCACAAAATACAATAATTACACAAGCTACTTCAGTAAATGCGGGAATACAAAGTTCAGCATTAGATGATGCTTCGGCAAAAGTTACATCTACTAACAATGTAATTAATAATACTAACACAGGGACAACTTACTAATGGCAAAAAATGACCAAAACGAATTTCCATTGCCAAATGGTTCTAACTCTAATAAAAGAGAAAGTGCTAGACATTTACCAAAGTATTTTAGAACAGATAAAAACCAAAAGTTTTTAAAGTCTACATTAGATCAAGTATTGCAACCTGGTGTAGCTGAAAAAATTAGTTCATTTGTTGGTAGAAAAACTGCAAAGTCTTATGTTAAAGATGACAACTATTTAAGTGATATATCAGAAGACAGAACTAACTATCAATTAGAACCTGCTAGTATTATACAAGACTCAAATGGAAACGTTGATTACTATGCTGATTACCGAGATTATATAAATCAAATTGCCAACTTAGGTGGGTCAAATATTAACCATGGTAGAAATACAAAAGAAGAATTCTATTCTTGGGATCCACAAATTGATTGGGATAAATTTAGTAATTTTAGAGAATATTACTGGTTACCAAACGGGCCAAGATCTGTAATTGTGCCTGGCGAACAGAAAGAAATTAAAAGTACATATACAGTTGAGTTAGCAGAAGCGTTAGGCGACTATTCTTATATTTTTACTCCAGATGGGCTAACTAACAATCCTATACTAAAATTATATAGAGGTGTAAAATATAGATTTGAAATTAACACTCCTGGGTTACCATTAACATTTAAAACTCAACGAACTTTAGATGATGCATTTTTATTAGTAGACGGAATATCAGCCCAAAAAGTTGATGAAGGTGTTATTGAATTAGAATTAGGAACAGATGCACCTGATGAGTTATTTTATGTTTCGAGTGAAGATATTAATTCTGGCGGATTAATTAGAGTAGCAAATCAAAGCGATGCTCAATTTATTGATGTTGTTGCAGAAATTATTGGTAAGTAAGAATATCAAACAAGAGATAATTGGTCATTAACTAACGGATTAAAAGTTAGATTTAGAGGCGATGTACAACCAGAAATATATCGAGATAAAGAATGGTATGTTGAGGGTGTTGGCGAAGAAATTCAATTAGTATCATCAGATGATGTAGAAGTTTCTTTTCCTGTAGGTGTTGATCTTGATGTTCCATTTGATGCAGACGAAGGATTTGATCAATTTCCTTTCTCACAAGCAACAGGGTATCCAAAAGATAAAGACTACATTACTATTAATAGAGCAAGTATTGATGGAAATTTTTGGTCAAGATATAACAGATGGTTTCATAAAGATGTAATTGAATTAGTAGATACAATTACAAATAATTCTGTTGTAATTGACGAAAATTCTCGTGCAAGTAGACCTATTATTGAATTTGAATCTGGTTTAAGATTGTATAACTTTGGATCATACTCTAAAGGAAAAGTTGACTTAATTGACACATTTACTACGGATGCGTTTAGCACTATTGAAGGTAGTTTAGGTTATAATATTGACGGCATACAGTTATCAACAGGCATGCGTGTTGTATTCTTAGCAGACACTGATCCACTAGTAACCGGTAAAGTATTTGAAGTAAAACTTATTAATTTCAAAGGAAGCGGAACAGCCGGCCAGATAACTCTAGTACCAACTACAGACAGTGAGCCGTCTAGCGGCGAAAACATACTTGTAACTCGTGGCATAGAAAACGGTGGCAAAATTTGGTATTATGACGGTAATAAATGGAGTATTGCACAGGAAAAAACGTCAGTAAATCAACCACCAATTTTTGATGTATTTGAAGAAAACGATATTAGTTATTCTAACATAAATGTATATCCTGCATCGTCTTTTAGAGGAAGTAAGATATTTGGGTATAAAGTTGGAACAGGGGCAAACGATGCTGCATTAGGATTTCCGTTAAGCTATAAAAGTATTGAAAATGTTGGAGATATAGTATTTGATTTTAATTTTAATACAGACACTTTTCAATATCAAACTAATGATACATTAAATGTAGTAGATGTTAAACAGGGATTTTTAAGAAAATATAAAGATAAAACTTTTACAATAACAAATGTTTATACTAAAGCCAATACATTAAGTGAGCAAAAAGTTATTCTTCAATATGTGAATGATAACACACGCATTACGTATCCAATTAATTGTTATGATCGAAGTGCCGAGCTTACTGATTTATCTATCACAGTGCTATGTGATAATATTATAAAATATGAAAATATTGATTACGAATTTGAAAATAGCGTTGATAAAATTAGAAGTATTAAATTTAAATATGATCTAAAAAAAGATGCATCGATTATTATAAAATGTTGTTCGTCAGCTATAAAAAATAATAATGGTTATTATGAAATTGCTAATAACCTTGAAAAGAATCCGTTGAATGAAGACTTAACTTCATTTACACTTGGCGAAGTTAACGATCATGTTTTTAGTATAACTGAAAATGTTCCTAACTTTAATGGGATATTTCCAGGGCCGTCTAATTTAAGAGATCTAGACGGTTTAAGCAAATACGGAAGAAAGTTTATTAAACACAGTTCGCCGTTAAACTTATCAATGTACAGTCTTATCGATAAGCCGTCAAATATAGTTAACGCTGTTAGATATTCTAAAAAAGAATATTCTAAATTTAAACGTTTGTTTATTGAAACAGCCGAAAGTATAGGCTATTCAGGAAATGTAAAAGGGCACGTTGATAAGATTATTACTGAGATAGTAAAAAGTAAAACAAATGTTATGCCATTTTACTTTAGTGATATGATACCTTTTGGTACAGCAATTACAACTAAAATAATAGTAGAGGATATAGCAACTCAGTTCTATGCTTTAAATACTGAATTTACACTAGAAACATTAAGCACTCGAGCAGTAACAGTATATTTAAATAGTGAACAATTAACACACAATAAAGATTATACATTTAATACTGAAGGCTTTTTAGTAATTACTGCTACTAAGTCCATTGGTGATATTATTGAAATAAATGAATACGATACAACTAACGGGTCGTTTATACCACCTACACCAAGTAAGTTAGGGTTATATCCAACATTTGAGCCACAGCTATATCAAGATAATTCATTTAGTAGTAATCCTACAGTTATTAAAGGACATGATGGAAGCATAATAAAAACGTATGGCGATTATAGAGACGGTCTAATTTTAGAATTAGAAAAAAGAATTTTTAATAACATTAAAATTAAGTACGACCAAACACTCTTTAATATTCATTCATATGTTCCAGGACTCAATCGTAATACTTCGTTTAATAGAAAAGAAGTTAATGCTCCATTAACTACAGATTTTTTACAATGGATGACATTAGTTGATAAAGACTATACTGTTAACTCTTACTTTGAGGCAGATAATCCGTTTACTTTTAACTATTCATTATTGATGGATAAGAATGGAGACAAGTTACCTGGTTGGTGGAGAGCAATATACAGATATTATTTTGATACAGATACTCCGCACTTAACACCATGGGAAATGTTAGGATTTACAATTGAACCAAACTGGTGGAAAGATCAATATGGTCCTGCACCTTACACAAAAAATAATTCCTTACTTTGGGAGGATTTAGAAAGAGGAATAATTAGAGATCCTAACGGTTCATTTAAAATTAATAAATTATATAAACGTCCTGGATTAAAAACGTTTATTCCAGTTAATGCTTCGGGTGAATTATTAGGTCCTTCTAATTGTAATATTCCAAAACGATTTGATACACAGTTACTAAACAGAGGATTTGTTTTCGGTGACGGAAGTCCAGTTGAAGATGCATGGGTAAACAGTTCAGAATATCCATTTGCAATTTTAACTAGTTGGCTGATTAATAGTACACCGTCTGCACTTGCTACTGGATTTGATAGATATAGACAAGTTCGTAATTCTGTTGGACACATAATTTATAAAGATACAAAAAATCATATTAAGTTAGAAGACTTATGTTTTCCAACAGGTATTAATGAACCTACACAAAAATTAACATCAGGCTTTGTAAATTATATACAAGATTATATGTCATACAATCTTACTGATAAATTCGTTGAATATCAGAATAATATAAAATCAATCAAAAACAAACTTACCTTTAAACTAGGCGGATTTACTGATAAATCTAAATTTAAATTAATACTTGATAGTAGAACACCTACAAACGAAGGTAATGTTTTTATACCAGAAGAAAATTATCAAATATTTTTAAATACAAGTACTCCAATAAAAACTATAAATTATAGCGGTGTTATAGTTGAAAAAGTACAAGGCGGCTTTTCAATTAGAGGTTATGACAGCGAGTTACCTTATTTTAAATATTATCAAGCATTAACGTCTTCAAGAGACATCGAAGTTAATGTTGGCGGCGTGTCAGAATCATACATAGAATGGAATGAAAATAGAACCTATGCTAAAGATACTATTATAGAAAATAACGGATCTTATTATAGGACAAATGTTACCTTTACCTCCGGTAATGTATTTGATCCTACCGAACCTACAGAGTTAACAAAACTTCCTAAACTTCCTGTTACTGGTGGCCGTAATGCAACCTTTAAAGATAGGTTTAATAAAGATAATGTATTAACTTTGTCTTATGGTACAATTCTTACATCAATACAAGATGTTATTGACTTTTTGTTAGGATATGAACATTGGCTAGTTGAACAAGGATTTAGATTTCAATACTTTGACGGCACAGAAAATATAATTTCAGACTGGAAAAATGCTTCAAGAGAATTCTTATTTTGGACAGCACATTCTTGGGGAGAAGGCGCACTTATATCTTTAAGCCCTGCAGCAGATCAAGTTTGGTTTAATACTGAGTATGCTAAGGTTGATAGTGTAACTGATAATTTCTTTGGGTACGGATTATTAAAATCAGATGGCAAACCTTTAAAAAGTAAATTTTTAAAGATTGACAGAATAGATAGAAATAATTTTAAAATAACACCAACTATTACAGCTGACGGAGTTTACTCTATTAAAATTCCGTTGACGCAAACAGAACATATTGTAATGATTGATAATTCGTCAGTATTTGGCGATATAGTTTATCAACCAGCTACAGGATATAGACAAGATAGAATAAAAGCATTTGGATATCGTACTACTGATTGGAACGGCAGTCTTGACATTCCAGGGTTTATATATTCTGAAGTTATTATAAAAGATTGGCAACAATGGACTGATTACTCAGTAGGTGATATAGTTAAGTATAAAGAATTTAATTATACAGCCGATGCAGTTATTACAGGATCAGAAACTTTTGATTATAATCAATGGGTGAGGTTAAATGAAACGCCTCAAAGTAAATTAATACCAAACTTTGAATATAAAACAAATCAATTTGCAGACTTTTATGATCTAGACACAGATAATTTTGATCTAGTACAGCAACAACAAGCTCAACATCTTATTGGCTATCAAAAACGTAAGTATCTTGAAAATATTATTAACGACGAAGTTAGTCAGTACAAATTTTATCAAGGAATGATTCAAGAAAAGGGAACTCGTAATAGTCTCGATAAACTGTTTGATGTATTAAGTGCTAATGACAGAGAAAGTTTAGACTTTTATGAAGAATGGGCAATTAAACAAGGGCAGTATGGCGCAAGCGAAGGATTTGACGAAGTTGAATTTAAATTAGACGAAAAGAAATTTAGATTAAATCCGCAGCCAATACAGTTAACAAATAGTGATGATGTTGACGGACTTGTATATAATATTAAAGATTTTGAAGTTTATAAAAAACCATTAACATATAATAATAATTTTCTTCCTCCAAAAACAGATTTAAAATCATTTACTCGCAGCCCTGGATTTGTTAACTTATCAGATGTAAGTGTAGTGTTATCTGATTATAATAGTATAGCTAATTTAGATATTGAAACACTTAGTAATAAAGATTATTTATGGGTTGGATCTAAAGAAAATAAATGGAATGTATTACAGTATATTGCCTTAGATACTACTATTACTTCTATTGAAACCTTACAACAAAAAATTACCGACACTACTGCGCCTTATGAGTTAGAAGTAACATTAGATAATTCACCCCCAGGAATTAAAGCTGGCGATATATTAGGTATATTTAATATACAAATTAATGACGATGCTGAAGACGGATCTACTGAGACTGAAACAGTTAACACTAAGTTATCACAGTTAAAGGGATTTTACAGAGTCACTAAAAAAGTACTTAATAAAATTTATTTTGAAAGTGATGCCCAGATCGAAAAAATACCTTCATGTGAAGGATTAATTACAACTTTTAAATCTGTAAAAGTAAGCGATTATGTTGAAGCTAATAAGATAGCACAACAAGGTATTGACGAAGGATCGTTAATATGGATTGAAAATAATGAAAATAATTGGAAAGTCTTAAAGAACTCTCAAGGATTTAATCTATTACAACAAATACCTGCAGAAGAAACTGGCGAAAATAATTATGGCGGATCAATTACAGTTGATAACAGAAACAGTATTATGTCAGTGTCGTCGCCGATTGCTAGTAATAACGGAAAACTTTTTATATACAGTAGAGGCGGAAACAGTCAAAACTATCAATTTACACAAATAGTAGAACCAGTAACTAATGCATCAGTAGAATCAGGACAACTGTTTGGTACAGGACAAGCTATTAGTGCAGACGGGAAATACTTAGTAGTAGGTGCTCCAGGTGCTTCAAATGTTAAATCAAGATACAACGGTGAATTTGTACCTTCGCAAGATTATGATAACAAAGATATTGTTCAATACGACGGACTGTTATGGGAAGTAGTAGTCGATATTCAAGGTGCCCAGGCACAGCAACAATTTGGAAGTTTTGGGTCTATAGCAGAAGTATTACAAAACAACAATATTTTTGCAAATGAAGCATTTTTCAAAAATATGTTAACAGGTAATTATCCATTTACTGAATCTGAAGAAGATACCCACCCTCAGCATATTCTTGTAAGAGCTCCTGCGGACCAGTATTCGGGAACTACAGCCGGTGATGTAGTTTATATGGAATGGAACGAATTTACAACAGCAAATCAAGATATATCAAACACAACAGCAAGACTTCCATTTAATAATGAATTCCCTGCAATTACACAAGAATTTTTAGAATCAGGATTAACTATACAAAAGAAAGTTGACGTAATTTTAGAGATTCCAGTATTATCAATATTGCCACAGATTGGCGATCAAGTTGAAGCAACTGGTGTGTTTGGGTATGTTAATTATGTATATGTTTCAAACAATAGAGCAGTAATTTATATTGAAAGAACAAACGGTGTTTGGCCTCTTATTGGACAATTATTTAAGGAATCTGGAGAAGTTGTTGGCGCATTTCAAAGAGCTGCACCTACAGATTCAATTGATGTTGATGCAGAGCTTGGCGGTTATTGGTTCTTTGATACTGGTGCTGATATCGAACTTTCTGCAAATAA
>JAAHTG010002060.1_pt1 | contig 12162 bp, 11 predicted proteins | sample 6116081 | NCBI WGS metagenome assembly JAAHTG01 (sample SAMN13939989, study PRJNA603662) | sponge metagenome | isolation source: marine sponge | host: Mycale hentscheli | place: New Zealand | collected 2005
CACCACTTGAATTAGCACAAAAAATGTGGGATAAATATAATGGATTTAAACAACAAGGTAAAACAGGGTAAACAGGGTAACTACAAGGTAAAATAAAGTTACCCTGCTTACATTATGTGAATTATTTTATACATTTATTACTATTTTTATTACTGTTATAGTCTTATTATTATTATTATTATTATTATTATTATTATTAATGTTATTGAAAGCAGGGTAAACAGGGTAAACAAGGTAAAAAATGAAGTTGAAAATATTTTAGTGTAATTGTAAATGTAAAAGAGTTTTTGGGTACTATGTTACCCATTTACCTTGTTACCCACCCATTATAATCTCTATATTATTAATATCCTTATTTTTTATAATTGGATTTCTTCTTATTTACTTTCTTTTTATCTTTTTTCTTCTTAGATGTGGACTTTTTTTTATTATCCATTTCGAAGATGTCCTTCATTTTTGGTTTCTTTGGTTGGATATCTCGCTCAACTTCAAACTCTAAACTCTTTTTGTAATCAGCGGCCTTCTTTGGTGGCTTCATGTTTTTACTCGCTTTTTTAGGCATTCTAATATATTATTATAATTATTTTTAAAAATAATTGATTAAAATTAAAATATTATTATTGTTATAAACAATATGAGCCTAGTAGTGCTATCGAATCAACCACAAGACGCACAGTCTTCAAGAAATCGTAATAGTATATCTAAACCTTGGTCATTCAAAAATACCTTGACATCAACATATGAAGTCCCTGCTGATGCACAAGTCGCATTGACTTCTTGTAAAGTTAATATCCCAGAACGTGTAATCGTCGGTGGTAATGGTAATAAATTTTATCAATATATCGGTGTAAAACGTGATTTGGGTGGCGCTAATGATCAAAGCTTTTATTCAACATCTTGGCCTGTACAAGTACGTTTAACAGAAGATGATTCTGATTCAACAGTATTTGAAGAATTAAGCCCTGCAGATTTTGCTGCTCGTCTCCAATCAAGAATTAGAGCAACAACATATCATCCAAACTATAAAAATAAAGCAATTGTAACCAGAGCATTAGAAGCATCAACAAATAAATTTACTGGATATTCTATAACTTATGACCAATCTAATTCAGCAGCAAATGCTAGTCATATCCCAACATCTGCATTCAAACAATGGTTTTCTAGTGATTCACCATATACTGATACAGCACAATTTAAATATAATAATGGTACTAAATCATTTTCTCGCATTGATACATCTGGTTCATCGACTCATACTGTTTGTGCTGGTATTAATCCACAATATCCTTTATCCTTGACATCTGGTGAATTTGTAGTTAATGTATCTGGAACAGCAGCTGGAAATGCTAATGCTAGTGCTGTTGAATGGCACGTTGGATTATCGAGATATGTTCATAAAGCTAATTTTTTTGGAGAATATAAACCAGCATATGATCAGACGCAGAATTTACCAGATGGTTCAGCGGGGGATGTTCTTCATTTAGACCAAAATATATATGCAGATTTTGCTGTCGCAAGAAATACAGAAGGTGATTTAGTTGTATATCAATATGTTGTTGATGACCAATTCAGATTTAGAAGACAAGAAGTTAAGTATTGGTTGAATGCTAGTTCTGTATTTGCTGGTACTGAACGTTTCTCATTAGTTGGAGAACCATATGGACGTGTTAAATTTGAAGTTGAAGGCGAAGTTGTATCGTGCTACTTATATGATGATGTTGGCAAAAATTATGATTTAATTACTAAATATCAAGTTGGTAAAAGAGATGATTCATATTTTAAACCAGTTAATCAATGTTGTTGGACTCTCCATCCAGTATTAGCAATTGGACGAAAAACTGGTGCTGAATCATGTACTCTCCAATTCAAAGAATATCAAGGAATGGATATAACTGGATATGACCCAACTGTTAAAAATGGCGGTGGATGGTATGAGAATAATCTTGTTATTAATAGAGATATAGATTCAAATGCTCTTGATATTAGACCAGTAAATGGTAGTGGTGGTGGTTCATCAAAAGGTGCATCATATGTTCAAAAAGAATCAAATGCTTCTGGTGGTATTGACTATAAACCTGTTTTAATACTTGGACCAAATTTAATATACAATAGAGATGCATCAACTGAAGGGGCAAATGCACAAGATTTATTGGGTTATGATAAATCAGTAGTAGAAACAGCAACCACTATTCAAGGGTCATTAGATACATTTAAATCAACTATAACTCCAGCACTCGGCCCTCAATATTCTATGTTTTGTAGATTAAATAATTTTGGACAAGAAACAACTAATGGATGGATTGGTAATAGATCCAAAATAATCGCACATCTAACAACATTTGAAAATGCGACGGGAAAATTAACTCACGATCCTGCCAATTTAATATATCTTGATTTGAATAATTCAATGCCATTAAATATAACCGAATTTGATATATCATTTTGTTATGTCAATGAACAATTTGCCGAAGTACTAACCGGCCAATCAATATGCACATTACATATACGTAAGAAGCCTAAGGAACTACAATAATTTATATTTTAATATCTAAAATGTAAATTAATTTAATTTTTTTATGAAAATTTTTATATTATATAAAAAATATAAATTATAGTATAAAATATAAAATGCCACAACCACCACGCGTTATTTTCAATTTCGAAGTAGATGAACCAATAGAAGATACCGAAGTTGTCGTCGAAGATGATTTTTCTGATAATGATGAACAGAGTGTGGAAGAAGATATCTTGCCAGACAGAGTTCAAAGCCCCCCTCAAAGAGAAAAGATTACCGACGACATCTTTGAAAATATACCATCACAAATAATTTCTGATTTAGAATCTAAAATAAATAAGGCTAAGCCAACTAAAAAAACACAAAAACCTAAAGACCCTAATAAACCAAAACGCAAAAGTAATCCTGAACACATGGCTAAGATGAGAGCCAAGGCTGCAGAAACACGAGAAAGAAAGAAACGAGAGAAAGAAGAAAAATTAAAATTAGAAACAGAAGAAAAACAATTAATGAATGCTAAAAAGAAGATTGAGTTAGAAAAAATGAAGAAAGAATTAAATGGTGAATCAGAGCCAGAACCACCACCAAAGACAGAACCAAAAAAAGAACCAGCAACAGAATCAAAACCACCAACTAATTATAAATCATCTTTTACTCAGGAAGATTTAGCAAAAGCACAATTTGAAGCCATAATCAGATACGAAACTCTCCGTAAGGATAGAAAAGCTAAGAAGCGTGCAGCACAAAAAGAAGAACGAGATAAAAAGGAACTAATGGATAAGCTGACTGGTAAACGAACTAACCAGCCTGGAAGAGTAAGAAACATATACGATGGATGTTATTAATTTTTTTTTAATATTATTATTTAAAATATATAATCTATGAATATTATATATTATGACAACAGCATTAGTTTTGGGTAATGGACGATCATTAAAAGGATTTGATTTTAAAACTATACCAAAAGATATTCATACCATTGGATGTGGCTTAGCATTCAGATATTGGCAAGAAATAGATTGGTATCCAAATATATATGTTAATGTTGATATTATTGTATGCGAGCAAAATAAATCAATATTAGAATTTATAAAACAAAAGAAATGTAATTTATATATTATTAGTAAATCAATTATTAATGTATGGCAAGATTATCCAAAAGATGGTTCAATAATATTTTTTGAAGATATTAAAAACGTGCCTAACTTATCAATAAGTAATATTAAATATTGGGGTAGTGGCAATATCGCTGTATATACTGCATTGGATATATGTGATAATGTATTTCTCGCAGGATTTGATTGTGATTATATTGAGATGATTCCTGAATGCAAACAATTAGAAAATGGTACATTAATTATTGATAAAACACCAGAATATAATCCAAACTATTTTTTTGATAGTTATCAGAGAAAAGGCGATATATATAATGTACCAAATGGCAAAACAGTTCATTTAAATAGTTGGATAGAATTATCGAATAATATACCACCAAATAAAGAAGTAATTAATTTTAATGATAAAAAAACATTATATCATCTGTTTAAATCTCATCCATTAAAATATTTAACTGATTCATTTGATACATCTATGATTTATATTAATCCAAATAATTTGTCAGAAATTTAATAATTTTAAAAAATAAAAAAATAAAATTAATTTATTATAATATTGTATATATATTATAGTATGCCGAAGAAAGCAAAAAAAGATACTAAACCAAAAGCAAAACCAACTCCGCCCAAAATTTTTAAGGTGAAGGATTTAGATGGTGATGAAAAGTTTAAAGATATACATCCGAATCTCCCAAGGCCACCGTCGTGCACTTTGCTAATTGGGGCCATAAAGAGTTCTAAGAGTAATCTTATAATTAATATGCTTTGTAATCCTTCATTCTATAAAGACCGATTTGATATTGTACGCTGTCTAAGCACAACGCTCCATATGGATGATAAAGGAAAATTACTAGATAAATTCTTTGATGCAGATGATCATTATGAAGATAAATTTATTGATGATATAATTCAGAGTCAAGGACAATATACAAAAGCTGATAGACCAACGTATTGTCTTGTACTGGATGATTGTTTGGATGCTGAATTTTGTAAAAGAAATAATAAGCTAGCATTTTTTATGACAAAAATGAGACACTACATTGATATGTGTATTATCTCAGTTCAGTCAGTGAATCATATACCACCCCTTATCCGCGCCCAAGCACGAGACGTGATTATAGCTCGCCAGCAAAATGCCAGAGAAAAAAATAAACTGATGGAACAATTTTCTGGATTACTTGGAGATAATGGTGATAAAGTATTTATGGAATTATATAATTATTGTCATAAAGAACCATATCAATTCATGTATATAAAAGCAAGTGAAAACCCCGCAGAAGTATATAAGAATTTTGAAGAGAAGATATGGCCAAAATAAATTATTTTAAAAATAATTAAAATGAATATATTTTATTTTTTATATTATAAAACAATGGACCTTTATGGCAGTAATGGATTAGCGATCGCCCAGGGCAATGCCCGTCGTCAACAAGTTAGAGATTTAAATGAACGCATACAACAGCATAACACTGATGTAGCTAATCAAATATCAAAAATAGCAGACCAAAAAAGAACAACAGAAACAGTTCGTGATGCTCAACAAGCAGCACAAGCTATGTGGGCTGGTTCTCATATGCCAGATAAAATTAAAAAGTTTAATGAATGGAAAACAAAAAGAGATGCAAAGGCCAATCCTATTGCTAATGAATCAGAAGAACAAGCTCAAAGAGTTGAAGAAGCTGGACCACCAGCAGAAGCAGCAGCCCCACCAGAAGAAGCACCAGCAGCAGAAGAAATAGCATCTAGAACTGGAGCAGCAGCACCTGAAGCAGAAGAAGGTTTAGCGAGTATAGCAAGAAGCACTGTTGGCAATGTTGGAGAAGCAGCAGCAGTCGAAGGATTAAGTGGAGCAAAAGCAGCGTTAAAAGAAGGAGCCGTTAAAGCTCTTGGTAAAGTAGCAACGGCTGGTGGTGGTCTTATGGCAGCCGCACAAGGTGGTATTGATATATATGATGACATTAAAGCCGGTGGTATTGCTGGCAATAACAATTGGGAAAAGGCTGGTAATATTCTTCAAATTGGTGGTTCTATTGCCGATATTGCTGGTACTGTATTTCCGCCTGCTGCCTTACTCGGTGGTGTGTTAGATTTGGCTTCTATGGCATCATCAACTGTTGGAGAAAAAGAAGAAGAATCTCAAGAAGATGATAAAGTTAAGCAAGAACAAGAAGCATCAAAAGTTCAAGAAGTCGCAGCCCCCGTTCAACAAACTATTGCCACAGGCCGTGTTTCTTAACTTTTTTTTTTATTTTTTAAGAATTTTTATTATATTATTTATGTTATAAAATAATAATGTCGTTATTCTGGTCCGCAGATGACAGTGTTAAAGTTGGAGAAACCAAAATATCCGTTCCGTCCGAGAATGGTCTCAGTTATTCCGCTGGTCAAAAAATCCAGATATTTGTTGATCCATCCACCAAGTTTATGGATGGTCGAGAATCATATCTAGACTTCAATGTTAAACTTGCTTTACCTTCTGGTAAAACACCAACACGCCTTCAATTAGATAAAGTAGGCGGTTCAATTTTGATTCGTAATATTAGAATCTATGATGGTTCTCGTGGCAATCTTCTTGAAGAAATAAATGCGTATGATACATATGTAGCTGTCAAATATGATTATGATAAAGATAGAAACGCCGAGAATATGCGTGCCCTCCGTGAAGGCAGTAGCGTATATCAGCCTGGCAATCGTGGTGATTCTGGTAATGTTCAGACTCCAATGGCTAATACTCTAACCAATCCATACTTCAAACAAACATCTGGTAATCAATCCACTCCATATTCTGATACTGATTTCCTTACTGCCAAATGTTGTATTCCCCTTCATACTGGTATCTTTGCTAATTCTGATACTATCTTCCCTGTCATGATGACTGGTGGTTTATATATAGAAATTGATTTGAATGATGGCCCTGCTGTTATTAAGCAGTTAGACAGTGTTTTATTGGACCGTAAGCTTTCGCTTAATCCAGTATTCCATTCTCTCAATGGTCGCGAAACACCAAATCAAAATACTTGGGCAAAAGCCACAGCAGCAACAACATTTTATGTTGATACTGATAACAGCATTGATGGTGCAGAAAGAGTTGCTAAATTTCCTTTTGTTGTTGGTGAGACCATCAATTTTGCTCTTAGCAGTAATAATGGCAGTAGAACCACATTATCAGCAGCTGCGACAATTAGTCAGATTAATTCAAGCACATCAGCCAGTGGTGGTGATGGATTGGTTGAAGTTGTATTAAGTTCATCCATAACAAATAACAGTGGATTTGATATTGACCAGAATTGGGCTATTTATTCGACGGCTGTTTCTGACCAAACTAGTTATGATGCATCTTATACAGTATCAGATGTTAATTTAATTATTAGTCAGATTCATTTAGATCCAGCATATGAACAAGGAATGATATCAAAGGTTAGAGATGGTAAAGCAATTGAATTTGATATTGAATCTGTAACAAACTATAAACATTCTATTCTGGCATCTGATAGACAGACAACATTCCAGATATTCGCACAGAATAGCCGTGCTCGCTCTCTTCTTGTTGTACCAACTGATTCAACTGTATATACATCGGCACAGCAAATATCTGGTTCTGGTACATATGTTATTACTGGTACATCATACAAAGATACAGATGCAGCAACAAAGAACCCTGATGATGTTGCTCTATCTAATAATAGAAGTCAATACACTGGTGTTGTTGATGAATTATCTGATATAAATTATACGCTTGATGGTATGCGTATATTAAGCCGTGATTGTTCAACTAGAAAAATCGCAACCAAAAACAGTTTAGATGCATTCCATCTATTCGAATTAGAAAAAACATTAGACGCCGCAGGAATACCACCAAAGAGTTTTACCGAGTTTATGAACAACTTTTGTTTTGGTCGCTCTTTTGGTGGTGGCAGTCAAAAGGGTGTTATGGATTTACGTGGCAAAGATCTTGCGGTAATTCTAAAATATCAGACTTTGAAGCAACCAACCGTTGGCAAGCTATTCAACTCATTTGTGGCTCACGTTAGACGTTTAGTGCTCAGAGACGGCGGGGTAGATATACTTCCATGATTTTGTTTTATTAAATATAATTTTTTATTTATTTTTATGTTAATTATATTATAATTATTATAGTATAAAAAAATGAGTACTTCTCGCTACGTACAGATACGCCCAGATAATATTCCAGCAAATGGTAAAGTTTCGTTTAAGAACGGCTTTCCGCTCCTATCTTTTACCATATCAGCACAAGATGGATTGTTAGACCCATCCACAATTCGTATAACTGGTAAGTTCGCAGCATACAAAGACAATTTAGCAACTCCAACCCCAATTCAACAAGCGGATGAATTAACAATGAACAACCGCCTCGGTATATACAATGTTATTGAATCGCTTACTGTTCGTTCGCAAAAATCTAAATTAATATGTGAGAATATTAGACACTATTCAAAATTTATGAACTCATACCTAGCAATGACTAGTTCGCTCCAAGACCAGATTGGACATCTTGGTGAGACGTGTCTAATTATGCCTAACAGAGAAGCATTCCAGCAATCTGTTATGAACAGCCCAACAACAGATGTTGCTCAAACTAATAGTTTCAGTTTTCATCTTCCTAGTGGTTTCTTATCTTCTGGTAATATGGTTGATTTGAGACAAGACGCATTTGGTGGGATTGTTGTTGAGATGCTTCTTCAGCCAGATTCCAATGTTTTATTTGAACTTAATGGAGATACCACGGGCATTGGTGATGCTCATTATGAATTATCTGATTTATTCCTTACGTGTGAAGTAAGTGATTTTGGCGGTGATATGACTAAACCAGCACCACAGGGAGCATATGAATTTAATACGATTACTTCTCTATATACTTCTGTTAATTCTACTAATGCACAAATCCAATATATGCTTGGATTAAGAAATGTACAATCTGCATTTTTAACTTTTGTTCCTGTTGCTAATATTAACACTTTAACGCAAGATGGTCAAGCTACTGTACAGCTATCTGGTGATGGTACTTCTGACACAACTCTTGCCCCAATAACAAAAATACAATTCCTAAAAGGTGGTGTTAAATATCCAGAAGATTTTGACCTTGATACAAATGTTGTTAAAGATAAGAGTGTTAAACTTGTTGATCCGCAAGTTATCAAAAACTTTGTTGATGCTGTGCTACCAGACTATACTTATGAACGTTTCTCCATCTCACCAGTTAATACAAACCGCGATTATGATATGAGTACGACTGTGGCCGGTGAATCAGCTTATATGAATATACCAGAAGGTGGAAGCTGCTATGGTGTCGGTGTTAAATATGGCCTTGGTTCTGCTGGAGAAGATTTCAGTCAGGAACAATTTGGTGTATCGATTGAATCTGATCTTAAATCTGATAGACCAATGGGGGTCTATTTGTTTGTTAAGAGCCGTGCGACTCTTGCCTTTAACCAAGGAAGTGTGCAATTGATGCAATGATTTATTTAATTTGAAATATATATAAACTAATATTATTATGATTATATAATATGGTATTGATATATTGTATAGAAGATATCAATGGCTTAAAATATGTTGGTAGTACTAAGAGAAATATGTATGTTAGATTTAGAGAACATTATAGTCAAAAAAAAATGAATACGTCTCATTGTACATCTAAAAAATTAGATTTATTGAATTGTGAGATATATGAATTAGAATGGTGTGATGATTCTAATCGTAAAGAGAGAGAAAAACATTGGATAAATAAATTAGATTGTGTCAATGAATTAAAATATAATTATGATGAAAAAGAATATAACAAATCTGATAGACGTAAAGAAGTCCATAGAAAACATCGTAATAAAAATAAAGATAGAAATAAAAAAAAACTACAAGAATATGATAAAGAAAGAAATTTATTTAGACGCAAGCGGGTTGTCAATGGATGTTATGAGTTTATTCAAATGTTAAATGAATATTAATCTTTCTATAAATATAACTTTTTTAATTAAATTTTTTATTTTTTTATTATATTATATTTAGTATAAAAAAAATGGATATTTCTAGCGACTATGACGGTGGCACGGACATACCAGACTTTATTAAATTAGACCAAATTCCTGCTAACTATTCTCAACGTGCTGAAACGGATTTGCTCGAGACCGTGGTGTTCCAGCAGGGTGCTGGCACCACTGGTGATGGATTCGCTCGTTGGACCCTTCAATCGAAGGGTTTCCTTCATTCTCATTCAAAAATATTTATGTCATTAGCACCACAGACAGCTGGCACAAGTTATTTCTTTGCTCCAACTGTTGGTATTGGTCAAGTTGTTAAGAAGGCTGTATTGAAGATTGGTAATAAGACTATTAATGAAGTTGATTCATGGCGTCATCTTCACGCTGTTAAATCATCTTTGATTACTAATGAGAACAATAAAGAACGCGAATCTTATCTTACTGGAAGATGGCTATCTCATAGTTTTGTATATGATGATAAATCAAGGGTTGTGGCTTCTAAATATGGATTAGATAATGGTTTAGAATATCTCGGTGATGAATTAAATACTCCTGCATGGGCTATTATGGATGCTAATGCATTAACTGAATGCCCTAGTTATTCTATTGATTTATCAGATTTATTCCCTTTCTTGAAGGTTCATCAGCTCCCTCTGTATCTTATGAAAGAAGCTGTAACAATTGAACTTACATTTTACCCGCCTAAGAGAGCTCGTGCTCAAAAAATTTCTGGAACGGCTGACAGTGAAGTACATATTGTTAGAGATGAATTAAAGTTCTGTGCCGATTATATTTTCTATGGGTCGGGTGATGAAATGGCTAGATATGCAGAAGCAAATAAAGATATGTCATTTAGTTTTGTTGATTATCGTGTCAGTGAGAACACCATATCATCGACTGCTCTTGCGTCTGGTGTTATTCGTAATATTGGCATGGCAAACAGACTTGTACCTAGGGTTATCACGTTATTAAATGATAGTGGAGCAGATGAAACAAATATATTAAATGATATTGTTTCTATTGGACCACATAAATCAGCAGCTGGTGTTTCTGGCCCTGTTAAATTTAATGTTAGATATAATGATAGATTTGAATTTACTTCTGATATTGATAATAATGCACGTCTATTCTCTATGACTACACATTCGGAAGGAGTACCACCATTTTTGACACGTGAAGAATTCTCTGGTGAAGCTAATATAATTAGCACCAAAACATATGAAGGAGTTGCTCAGAGTGGAGCGTTGGGTGGTAAATTCTTCAATCTATCTACTCGACTATCGAATGGACGTGTTGGACAGCGTGGTCTTGAAGTTCATATATCTGGCAACTTCCCTGCTGGTTTCCCTGATTTACTAAGATGCTACTCAGAATTCATTCGTGTTGCTCGTCTCAATCAAGGCTACGTTGAAGTTTATAACAGCTAGTTTCACTCATAACCACCAACTCTTAATAATCTCTTTTTTTAATAATTTTTGATTTAAAATAATAATCATATATTATTATATAAATAATATGGATATTAAAACCGACGATTTGAAATCTGACATTGAAGAATCAAGACCAAACGCAAAAGAAAGTACTGTCAAACAATATTTAATATTGATTAAAAAACTACAAAAATTATTTGACACTAATGGATATGATTTTCTTGCTGACCCCGAGGGTGTATATGAGAAAATAAAAAATAATAAATATACAAGTATTAGAAATACATATAATGCTATTATTATCACACTCATGGCTCTCAATAATAAAAAGGGCGATTATGATGAGCTTATTGATAAGTATGGAGAACTTAGAGATGAATTGAATCAACAATATGAAGATGAGCAAAAGGCTGGTAAAATTAGCGAGAAACAAAAGGGCAACTTTGTTAAATTAGAAGAATTAAAAAATATGATTAATAAAATGGCTGATGAGATTAAGGAGAAGAATCTTAAAACCAAAAAAGAATTGACGGCCAAGGACCGTGAGCTATTGATGATGTATACATTGTATAATATGTTAATTGAGATACCAACACGCAATGATTTTGCTGGTATGAAGTATATTAATAAATCAGCATATAATAAATTAACAGATGATGATAAAAAGGAACGCAACTATTTAGTTAATCAAAAAAATAAATTATTCTTTGTATATAATAAATATAAAACATCAAAAGCATATGGCGAGAAAATAATTGATAGTCCAAAAGAATTATCAAAAATATTAAGGATGTATATTAAATTAACAAAAAAAAAGAATGGTGATTTTATGTTTACCACATCAACCGGCAATCCAATATCAGCAAATGTTGGATCACAGATGTTGCTAAAATATAGTAAAAGATATCTTGGTAAGAATATATCAACCACACTCATCAGACATATTGTATTAACAGATAAGTTTGGCGACGTTAAAGAACAAATGGCTGATATGGCACATAAAGCTGGTCATTCTACGGATACTATGATGAATATTTATGTTAAGGATAAAGACCAGATGATTGACGCCGACGAACCATCAAAAGATGAATAATGTAGGGGCAAAT
>JAAHTG010002061.1_pt1 | contig 12159 bp, 10 predicted proteins | sample 6116081 | NCBI WGS metagenome assembly JAAHTG01 (sample SAMN13939989, study PRJNA603662) | sponge metagenome | isolation source: marine sponge | host: Mycale hentscheli | place: New Zealand | collected 2005
CCTGAGTTTGAAGACGAAGAAGCCATCAACCCATTCGACTTCTGGGAAGGCGCTAACTTCAACCTCAAGGCGAAGAACGTTGCGGGATACCGTAACTACGATTCTTCCAGCTTTGGTAAGGTTGCGCCCCTCCTAGGCGGCGATGACGACGCCCTAGAAGCACTATGGGCTAAGGAAGCCTCACTAGCAGCTCTAGTAGCAGCAGACCAGTTCAAGGACTATGAAGTACTCAAGAAGCGCTTCAACCAAGTCCTAGGTCTATCCGGCACCTCCCGCCCAGCAGTTGAGGAAGACTCTGGTGATGAGGATATTGAAGCACAGCTCCGCTCTGCCCGTCCTGCCTTCCAGAAGGAAGCAGCAGCATACTCAGAGCCTGAACTACCTTCAACCACTATCCCTGAGCCAGCCTCGTCTGATGAAGACGACGCACTAAGCTACTTCCAAGCACTAGCTGACGACTGATAGCAGAAAGCCCCTCTTGCGAGGGGCTTTTTTCATGGGTTTTCGTTTTTGGTATTGGCTACTCTGATAGTCCTGGAGTCAACAAACTCCGAGTTGAAGCCGTATGTTGAGATGTCTCTCATATCCTTAATGAACTGACCGAGGTAGTCTCCCTTGAGAACATATATCTCGCGTTTATCGTCATTAATTCTCCCTTCATATTCAAAGTTAGTCACACCTGTTACAGGATTTAACTCAGCACCGGGAATATCTGGGTTGGGAATAGTGAAGTCATTATCAACAGTTTGACCTGGTGGTAAAATGAGTCTATTGAAGCGGTCTCTCACTTCTCTAGTCTCATAGTAGTTGATGTTATTCACATTCTCTTCACCATACTTCTTATTAACATACACCCACAACTGCTGTGATGATAGTGGGTAGTCGTTCTGGAAGTTATAGATATTAGCATTGATGAGAACAACCCAGTCAAGTTGTGGATCATTATAGAGTTTGTTTGCTATTTGATCTGGTCTCTCATCACCATAGATTGTGTACTTATCGAATATGGTAAAAACATTCTGTAAGTCATCACGAAGTTTGCCTCTAATAAAGAGGTTCTTCATCAAAATATAGTCCTGAGAACCACTTGAGGATGCTAGGAAGTTTTGATATTCAATATTTGGAAGTTCTCTAAAATAAGACATTAGAATCCTACTCCTTCATTTGCGCCAGGTAAGCCATCAGGATAATCCTCATTATAAACTGGCTCTAGTTCTTGAAAACTCAATGTCATACGCATTTTGACAGGAGTTGCGTCATCGTATGTCATATAAGGAGTACCATCTGTATATGATACTCTCATATTCTTCAAAGCACAGGGCTTGAGTTTATATAGGAATGGATGATCCTCGCCACCACTCATAAACTTAATGCGGAAAATATCCGGGGCTTTGATGAAGATGCCATCACCTCCAGTACCACCGGCTTCTTTCCTGGCTGCCATTCTTTTTTTGAATGTGTTGATGATAGATTTGACTTGGAGTGACTCTGTGCGGTCTCTGGGGGTGAATGAGAATGAATAGTCAAAACCACGTAGGGTGACTCCTTTAAATAGGAGTTCCATGTTTGGGTTCAATACCTGTCCAGTAGTTCTACTAACAATGTTAGATGAGTTGACATTAGCACCAAGAACGTTTACGCCGTCAGCTACAAATTTCTTTTTGACGGCATCTCTGATTGCAGGATCCATACCCGCAGCTCCAAAATCTGATAAGCCTTGTTTGATGCCTGCACCGGCACTTTTAAGGGCTTCGCCGATAACTGACAACCCATCAGTACTTTTGCCTGCAGTCGCAAGTTTCGCTTTCGCCTTTGCGAGGCTTGCGTCATTTACAGCCCCCAACGCAGTACTGAATGCTGCGGCACTGAGGGAGTCTAGTTCATCTTTCTCCCAGTTGACAGCATTGGAGTCTTCAATATTATCTGGCATAGGCAAGATAATAGCACCTTTTGGCTCTACTCTTGCTGCACCTGCGGCTGCTGACGTTAGCTGAAAACCTTGTCCTTGTAATGCATTTCTATTTGGAGTGTACTCTACTATTTCTATAAACATATAGTCGTAGTCTGCATCAATTGGTTGGTTTGGATACCTTAGAGTGGTGTAAGCCATAGTAGTTTTGTTCCCCCCGGAGTATTTAGTTGATTAGGTTGTTAAAAATTGAAACTGCATCACCAATAGTTAAATTATTGATAAAGTTTGACGCATTAGATAAGAGGTTGTTACTACTGCCTAGAATATAATCATATGACCTAATAGAACCAGCAATATAGCGGTCATATACAAAGGAACAATTTATTTCAGTCAACTCACTATTAGGTCCATATCTTACGGGAGTAGAGCTTAACGACTTTGGCAAAAGACCAACAAAGTTATACTCCATTACCTGTTTATAGTTATTCTCAAACTTAATGACTCTAGTAGACTGTGACTTATATCCAGTGGCAGGGTCATTTGGATATCTTAATCTATAGTTATACTGTGGAGAAGCATAGAGATTTGAGCGATGATCATCGCTGCCACTCACCGCATACTCCATCCAATGTTCTAGGAACTTCAAGCCCCTATACTCGTCATCACAATAGAATGACAAGGACATTTCTGTAAAAATCTTTTGATAGACGAAGTTTTCTGTTACTCCGTGGAAGTTAGCACTTTCAACTGTTCCTAATGATGAGCCAGGTAGTTCTGCGCTCTTACACATAAGCCCAACATCATTTCCAATAAAGCTTCTATCGACTCCCCTTGATGATAGGAAGTTTGAGAGGGCTCCTGATAGTCCCCCGAACTGAACTTGGTAGTAGTTTGCTCTAGATAGGTTTCCGAGTAAGGGACGGATCTCTTCTAGTGTGATGTTACGTACCTCTGCCACTCTAAATACCTAGTCGGGTGCTACTTCTATTTATGGCTTATCGCGGAGTGTATAAACCAGAGAATCCTAGGAAGTACATTGGAGACCCTGGTAAGATAGTTTACAGGTCACTCTGGGAGAGAAAATTTTGCCGATATTTAGATACAACTGAGAATGTTTTAAAGTGGGCTAGTGAGGAGATACAGATTCCTTACTACAACCCAGTCAAGAAGAGAAAGGCTAGGTACTTCCCTGACTTCTATATGGAGTATAAGAATACTCAAGGTCAAATTAAGAAGTGCTTGATAGAAGTTAAGCCACTAAAGGAGACAAAGCCTCCTACATATAAGAGAAGAACTAAAAGCGTTCTTATTGCGGAAGCAATGTTCTCTCAAAACCAAGCCAAGTGGGCAGCAGCACAAGAGTTCTGCTTAGACCAAGGTTGGGAATGGAAAATACTCACAGAAAAGGAGCTTGGAGTCTAATGCCTAGAAAACCTATTAAAGCACAAGGTGTTAGGTCACAGAAGAAGAGTAACAACAGACTAGCACTTGTTGAGAAAAACCTAATTGGCACAGAGAGTGCTGATGATATGATGGCGGAGGTTAGTAAGGCACTAGCCAGCACTCAGTCTGAAGTTCCGATGGTTGGAAACTACTACATCTTCACCTATGTGGCAGCCAAAAGAGGTCTATTAACTGACCTATATCCATTAGTTGCTGTTACTGGAGTGTATGGTTGGGGCTTCACCGGTATTAACTTACACCTAGGTGAGCAGCGCAACTATAACTATCCAGTTATGATGTCACCTCTATATGAAGTTAAGTCAACAGAGCTAGATACTGCCAGGAATCTACCTTTGAAGATGCTTGTTAAAAATCCTGACTAAATAAAGTAGCTCAAGAATTATTATGTCATTACCAAAGATTGCTAAGGTGACTCATGAGTTGACCATTCCGTCAACTGGTAAGAAGATTAAGTATAGACCTTTTCTTGTAAAAGAAGAGAAAGTTCTTATTCTAGCCCAAGAGTCTGGAGCACAACTTGAGCAAGTTCGTGCTATCAAAGATGTTATTTCTGCTTGTGTACAAACACGCGGTTTTAAGGTCGATGAACTAGCCACTTTTGATATTGAGTATATTTTCCTCAATATCCGTGGCACCTCTGTAGGTGGTGACGTTGAGTTAGTCATTACTTGTCCCGACGACGGTGAAACTCAAGTAGAAGTCCAAGTATTTCTAGATGAGATTCAGGTTCAGTTTGATGATGATCACTCTGACACCGTTGCCATTGACTCCGAGTATTCCATTAAAATGAAATACCCATCAATGGAAATGGTAATGGCTACTGACATAGAAGCCGTATCAGTTGAGCAAAGTCTAGAGCTTATTGCTGACTGTATCGACCAAATCTATACAGAAGAAGAGTCTTGGGCAGGCACTGACTCCACAAAAGAGGAGTTGGTTGCTTGGTTAGAGGAGCTAGAGCCAAAGCACTTCCAAACTATTGAGAAGTTCTTTGCTACTATGCCTAAACTATCCCATACTCTCGAAGTTCTAAACCCCAAAACTGGAGTGAAGAACGAGATCGTACTTGAGGGACTAGGCTCTTTTTTCGCATAAGTATGGCTCACGAGAGTCTTGAGTCATACTACAAAACAAACTTCGCTTTACTTCAGCATCATAAATGGAGCTTGACTGAGATCGAAAATATGTTCCCTTGGGAACGTGAGATCTACATCACTCTACTTAAGAACTGGATAGAAGAGGAAGAAGCCAAACAATCCGCACAACAGTAACTTTAAATGAGTCTATTCGGTGCCGCCAGTAGTGGAGTTGACCCAAAAACTGGGTCATATCTCAACAAAGAACAGCGCATCGCTATGTTCCAAGCTTCCCGTGGTAATGGGGGAGACGGAGGATCAGGCGGTGGTGGTGGTGGGCGTCGTGTAGCTAATCCTAAGACTGCTATTGTCGTAGCCAACAGAATGACGTCTGTGGTTCAGAAACTACAGACAAACTATCAAGCATCAACAGAGGCAGTATCAGACCAGGTAAGTACTAATAGACAGTCACTTGAGAACCTAGCGAATACTGTCGCTAATAATAGACAACAGCTACTGCTTAATGAGAAGCAGGAAACTAGAAACGATAGGCTAGAAAAAGAGAATAGGCTAAGAAATGCGAAAGAAGGTTTAATTGAAGGTTTATCTTCTGCTGCCGCAGGTATTGTTGCTTCAGGACAAAAGGCTGCTGGCGCAATAACAAGACCAGTTAAGAGTCTCCTTCAGCGCATACTAACGGCATTTGGTGCTTTAGCTGCTGCTTGGGCTATTGACAACCTACCCACGCTATTAGCAGCTTGGGAGGACTTTACAAACTCTCTACCAGACTTTAGAGAAACCACAATAGAATCTCTCAAAAATATGAGAGGTGTTTGGTCTATTATTGACGTTGGTTTAAGAAGAATACTACCAGGTATAAGAAAAGCAGCCGGTACGGCTGGTCGTGCTGCTAGGTTTGTTGTTGTTAAGACAGCAACGATCACGTATAAGATATTCAACGCACTTAGGAAATTCGTTGTTAAAATAGCATCGAGCGTTATTGGTAAAATTATTGACCTAGGTAAGGCTGCCAAGAATGCAATTGGTAATGGTCTTAGAGGTTTAGCTGGTGGTGCTGATGATGCTGCCAGGGGTGCTGATGCTGCCCGTGATGCCGCTAGGGCAGGTGATGCTTTATCAGAAGCTAGACCAAGGGGACTCTTTGGTAGAGCCATGGATAGTATCAGGGGCGGTCTTTCAAATACTAAGGATATGTTTACTTCTGGGGTTGATAAACTCAGGAGTATGGGTGGGTCCATCAAAGATGGTCTATCGAATCTTGGTGGACCGAAGAAAGATGCGCCCATTACGGGAAAACAGAAGAGCTTTATGAAGGGCATTCTGGATAAAGTTGTTGGTATTGCTGAGAAAAATAAAACTGTTCCTGCCCCCAGGCTAAAGGCTCTAAAGGGTCTGCTTGGTAATGCTACAAACTTCCTGCAAAGACTGCCTGGAGTTGGTTTTGCTATTGACTATGCTCTAAACAACGCCCAAGGTGTGGAATGGCAAGAAAACCTCGCTAGGTCATTGGCATCATCTCTCCTAGGTATGGTTGGTGCTACTAAGGGTGCTCTTGTTGGTGCGAGTCTTGGTGCTACTGCTGGCACATTGGTAATGCCTATTGCTGGTACTGCCGTTGGTGGTGCTATTGGTGGTGCTCTGGGTGCTATTCTTGGTGGTATGCTGATGGGAACCATCGGTGATGGAGCCGCCGCCCTAGCTTATAGTGGAGTCACTGGTCAAGATGCTACAGACACTGGCATAGTCGGTGGTGAGTTGTTTAACAAGGGTGCAGACCTTTTGTTAGGTAGGGATGGTCAGACAGAAAGTCAGCCTGCTACTATTGAGGGTAGTGGTGACAATAATAGTGACGCTGAACTTACAGTTAAGGTTAGTCCTACTTCATCTGCCGTAGTTGCCAGTGGTTTAAGTACACCAACTGGTTTAAATATGCCAGGTTCTTCTACCGGTGGTAATACTACTGTTACAACCACAGAACTACCGGCAGATGACCAAAGAGTTGAAAAACAAGAAACTCAGGTTGCCGAAAAGCAGACCGTTGAGTTAGAACAAACTCCACTCATCTCTGCTTCTAACCCAGAGACAGCCTTCTATAGGCAGATGGCTTCTGACTACTACGGCATCTTTGCTTACTGATTATGGCATTACCCTTAGCTGCTGGTGCTTTAAGAGTTGGCTCTTCTATTCTTCGTAAAGCGAAGATATTTAAGAGGGGTATTGATGCGACTGCTGATGTTGGTCGTGGAACTGTAAAGAAAACCATAAGTAAAATTCAAAGCACCAATAAAAAGATAAAAACTGAAAAGAAAAAGCAAGCTAGGTTTGATACTCAAATTCAAGAAGAGGTTAGTCGCAGAGCAAAAGAAAGTGGTCTTGAGAAGAAGAGACTGACTAAGAAATCTGGTGGTTTACTTGAGAAAGTAATTAAAAGACCACTAGCAGCTCTATTAAAGCTACTAGCTGCTTGGGTTGTTGACAACCTACCTAGAATTATTGAGTTCGTTGAAAATACTACAAAGCGCATCCGTATATTTGTTGCTGCCATTAAAAACTCTTTTATGAAGATTGGCTCTATTATTGCGAGTCTTGGTAGGATTATTGTAGCTTATGCTAAAAACATAAAAGAGCTTGACTTTAATGACACTAGTGGCAGGATTAAAAAAGCTAATGAGGAGCTTGGTCAAAATGTAGAAGACCTCAATACTAGTTTTGCTGAACTCAAGAATGTCTGGGGTAGAGAGGGTAAGGAACTTGATAAAGTTCTAGAGTCACTTGAGAATGGAGAAAGCCTAGATATCGCACTCAAAGCGGTTGACAAAGAGTTTGCTGTGGATGTTGCACCACAAACTCCTGCTGTGGGTCCAGGTAGTCGTTCTGCTGGCACTCCCGGTACAAATAAGTGGGGGATGTCTACCAGCGCCGTAACCAACACAAAATGGACTCCATTATTGAACCTTATTGCTTCCGCTGAGGCAAAGGATGGCTCATATGATTCAGCATATCCAAGCAAGATAATTCCAGGTCTATCTGGTATGTCTATCGCTGATGCTATTGAGAAGAGTGGGGGCAAGGACAGTACTGGCAAGCACTATGCTATTGGTAGATATCAGTTTACCAGAGCAGACGAGCAGGCTGCTGCTGTTGGTTTGAAACCCACTGACCCATTCAGTCCAGTAAACCAAGATAAGATGGCTATTGGTCTCATCACTAAGAAGAGAAAGATTAGTGCGGATACTTTGAAAAATGATCCATACAAAGCCCAAATGGAACTTTCTAAGGAATGGGCTGGACTTGCCGCGCCTGATACTCAGAAGAGTTTCTATGATGGTGATGGTGTTAACCATTCTTCCAGAACTACCAACCAAATTAGAACTTCATTCAGTGAAGTCCTCGCACCACAGGTACAACAACAGCAACAACCCGCACCTGCTGCTGCACCCAATACACAACAACAGGGAGGAGCAGACAACAGGGGGATGACATTAGGTAGCAGACTAACATCCAAAGACTTCAACACGATGGATAAGTCTGTGCCTTCCCCTATCGTCAAAACTTCTGGTTTTGGACCACGTGGTGGTAGGATTCATAGGGGTATTGACTTTGCCCCACCAAACGGTGCCAGAGGGTGGTACTGTGGTCTTAATGTAAATGGTAAAGTTAGTTTCGTAGGTACAGGTTCAGGCTACGGTAACTTTGTAATTGTCCAAGTTGGTAATGTGGACTTACTATTTGGTCACCTAAACCAAGTTTCTCCTGGTATCCGTGTTGGTGCTAAGTATACCGCAGGACAGCCTATTGGTGAGGTTGGTAGTACTGGCAGAAGCAGTGGAACACACCTACACTTTGAGGCTAGACCAGTCGGTGGTGCTGGTGGTAGTGGTTTTAATCCAGAGCCATATGTAAAGTATCTTATCTTTGGCAAACTAACAAAGCAAACAAAAGCACAGAAAGTTGCTTTGACTGGAAACAGTGGTGCTAAGGCTGAACAGTTGGCTAGTGCCGCAGCTTCTAACCGAACAGGTGCTGGTGCTAAGCAACAGGATGTCGCAATTATTATCGCAACACAGCCTATAATAACGTGAATAAATAGTAATAAGGAATGATGTTTCTTTGTAATGTCCCTCAGACCATCTATTTACAGTACTATTGAAATAGCAAGTTCTGGTGGTAGAACGGCAGATATCCGTTTGGGTACTGTCTCCGTTGACTATTATGAGGATATCCTCTGCCCTACAATAAGCGTCAAACTACAGATTGTTGATGCTGGTGGAAACTTTAAGGCTTCAGGTGGAGGTGAGTCATTAGCTCTATATGATGGAATGAAACTCCGTGGTGGGGAAAAGGTTTTCATTCGTATTGAACCAAACTCCTCTGCAAATATCCCATTAGACTTCACCCAAGATGGTCTATATCTCCGTGGCATTAAAAACATAATGCGAGATGGAGATAAGGAGATATTTGAGATGCATCTAATTTCTAGAGAAGCAACTGATAATGAAATTTCTTTCCTTAAGAAGTCTTATGAGGGAAGTAAGCGTATCAGTGACCACGTAACAGACATTCTTAATGAGTTCTTCCCCGAAGCTAGGGGAATTGATGTTGACCCTACAGCAAACCCACTGGGTTTTAATGGGAACCAAATGCATCCATTTCAAATGATCACTAGCTTGGCTAGTAAGTCAGTTAGTGGTGATGGTATTAATGGGTCTAGTGCTGGTTATTTCTTCTTCCAAACTAAGACTGGTTTTAAGTTTAAGTCTATTGACTCACTTATCGCACAAACAGAAGTTCCTGAGTATTTCTACACAGAAAGAAACTACACCCCAGCAACATTTAAACCATCACCTAACCTACCGTCACTAGCTCAAAAGATTGTTAGTTATGAGGTATTGAGAAACAATGACCTCATTGACAACTTAAAGAAAGGAGCGTATTCTACTGAGAAGAGATTCTTTGACCCATCAAACTTCCTAGTTACAACTAGTAAGAGGGGTGGCGCTAAGTTTGGTCTTGAACAGTATGCCTCCAAGATTAAAAACTTGGGTGACTTATTCAACCCAGACACCGCTAAGTTAATTGACTCAGCACTCTCCTTTATGGAGCAGCCCAGTAGAATCATCACACAGAATATTGATAGGGGGACAAATGAAAAGGGAGTATCTCTAAAAGAGAACCAGGAAATTGAGAAGATCTATGCCCAGAGATCGATGAGGTATAATACCTTATTCACTCAGGTAATATCTATTATCGTTCCACTCAATAGTAATATTGAGGCTGGTTCTATTATTAAGATAAATGTGCCAAAGATCACATCTGACTCACGAATTGAGAATGAGACCGAGCAAATTAGTGGACTATATATGGTAAAGGAAATGTGTCATCATTTTGATCCAAAAGGTTCTTGGACTTCTATGACCGTTGTTAGAGACAGCTACGGCGCAACTAAACCTAACGTATAGTATTATGAGTAGACTTTTCTTTGGGCGTGTCGCTCCAATAAAACCACAAAAAGAGCAAGTCAACGATGGTTGGTCTTGGAGATACAAGGTACGCGTTTTTGATAAGCATACTGAGGATAAAACTGTCCTGCCTGATGATAAGCTTCCTTGGGCACAGGTTCTATTACCAGTCACCGCAGGTTCTGGTGCTGCCAACTATGCCGTATCACCTATGATTAACCAAGGTGATACTGTAAGTATCGCCTATTATGATGATGATGAGCAGATGCCTATCATCACTGGTATATTGCCAAGAACAAAGGCTGTATCAATAGCAGACCCAACAGAAGACGACGCATATATTCCACATACTGGTTTTACTGAGGGTAGACCTAAGTCTCCATCCGTTGATGATAGTGAGTCTAACGAGCAGTCTGGACCAGAAAGTCAGCCATCCCCTAAAATGGCTAAGTTTAGTAGTGCCATTGGTGATACGACTGTTCTGGCTAATACTTGTGACCCAAACGAGTATAAGTCTATGGCTATTAACTCGGAAGTTAATAACCTATTCAACCAAATTCAAGACTTTGTAGGGAACGCTCAGCAGACTGAAGCTTTTATTGCTGGTACTATTGACCGTATTCACGCCCTAGTCAACCCATATGTGGGTCAGATGTTTAGTGGTCTGTTTGACGCACTCATTCCAGTATTGAATGCTGGTCTTAAAGCACTCTATAAGGCTGTATTTGCTGCTGTATTGGCTGCTACTGGTGGTAATGTTGTAGCGGCTAGACTTGCTGCTGAGGCTGCTTTGCTGGCATTGAGACCCGCCATCCTAGCCTTACAGGACGCTATTTCATTGCTTGCCTCTCAGGTTGTTTCTAACCTATACAGTAGAGTTAATGACCTAGTTAGAGATACAGTAGCAAACAATGACAACTTCACTACTTGTGTAGGAACTCAGTTTAATGGAGCCCTAGTCAACTCTATCATTGGTGAGATTGATGACAACCTAGGACCATTGCTTAATGCTGTAGCCAAAGTATTGAGTGGTGGATTCAATGCTGCCAACCAGATACGCTCTGGTATTGATATTGTTAAGGACTTAGCTGGTGGACTATTGAGTGCTTCCCAAGATGCTAATAAGTGTAGAGGAACTATCAAAGAATATGCTTTCGGACTAGGACCACTTTCCTCAGTCGGTGATGTTCTAGAGGAGATTCTTGATGCTGCTAATACGGCTGCTGGTCTAGTTAGTGATGGTGCGGAGTTGGTTGCTGACTTGAGTGGCTTGGCTACTGAAGAACAGAAAGAGTTCATTGAAACATTCGGTGACTTCCCCTTTATGTCTACTGACTTGGGACAAGACTCTGAACTAAGAAACTGCTCTACTAATAAACCAGATACTTGCTTTGGACCTGAGGTTGTAATCTTCGGTGGTAAGGGCTATGGAGCATCAGCAAAGGCTATTGTTGGTGACTATGTTGCTTCTGATGATGATAGAACTATCAGTGATGTTCAGGGTGGTGTTGTTTCTATTGAAGTCTTAGATGGTGGTATTGAGTATACTTATCCCCCATATGTTGAAATTAGAGACAACTGTGGCTTAGGCTTAGGTTGTGTTGCTCGTTCAGTCGTCAAGAAGGGTAAAGTTGTAAGAATCTATATCGTTAAGCCAGGTGAAGGTTATCCATCTGATGAAGGTGAGCAGCTACTAGCTGTTGGTGAGGTTGAGGTTGTTGATAGTGGTAGTGGGTATTCCCCAGGAACATACCCAGATGAATTTGGTGGTGAATATGAAGTCATCACTGGACCAGGTGGAATCGTTGTTGATGTTATTCCTATCAACATTGTCCCGGTTCCAAGACCCCCTGTTATTCAAATACCCCAATATGATCCACCACTTCCTCCGGGTTCGACTGTTGATATTAGTGATCCTGAAAACCCAGTCATCATTGACATCAATGGTAATAACATAGGTCCGGTCAGTATTGGTGTTGGGTTAATATATAAACCCATATTACTACCACTACCAAGCGCAGAAGACCTATTAACTGGAGAAGGTATTGCTCCACAGTTCATAGAAAGAGTATCCAAAGAAGAGATCCAACAAATCATTAGCTGTATCGAGGCATAACCATGGCAGAAAAGAACTGGGAAAGAAGAATGATAGAGAGCAAAGGCTCTCACTTTCGTCTAGATGTAAACAATCCAACAGTCACTCCAGGTGGAGAAGAAGTATACACAT
>JAAHTG010002062.1_pt1 | contig 12158 bp, 17 predicted proteins | sample 6116081 | NCBI WGS metagenome assembly JAAHTG01 (sample SAMN13939989, study PRJNA603662) | sponge metagenome | isolation source: marine sponge | host: Mycale hentscheli | place: New Zealand | collected 2005
ACCATCCTAACTCATTAGCCCTAGTGCTGTCAAGTAGTTTGCGTGGATTTCCATTGGGTTTTTCAGTATCCCATAATATCTCTCCTGTAAATCCAACAACCTTTGCAATACTCTCGGCTAGATGTTTGATAGTAATATCCTCGCCCGTCCCAACATTGACGTGACCATAGTCGCTGTAGTTATCCATAAAGAACACAGTAGCTTCTGCAAGGTCTTCAGAGAAGAGGAACTCGCGCATAGGTGTACCGTCACCCCAGCAAGTTACAGTGGCTTCACCAGCCACCTTGGCGTTGTGGAAGCGATTCATCAATGATGCGAGGACGTGCCCTGATTCCTCGTGGAAATTGTCTCCAGGACCATATAGATTAGGAGGCATAATACTGATAGCATCAAATCCGTATTGCTCCCTGTAGAAGTCACACTGTTTGATTCCTGCGATCTTTGCGATTGAGTATGCGTCGTTAGTAGGCTCAAGAGCCCCCGTAAGGAGTTCATTTTCTTTTAGTGGGTGTTGGCGTCCGGCTGGATAGATACAAGATGTTCCTAGGAATAGGAGCTTCTTTACACCTGAATAATATGAAGTGTCAATTACATTACACTGCATCATTAGATTGTCGTGTAAGAACTCCGCTTTGCGAGTCTTGTTAGCCATAATACCACCGACTAGGGCAGCAGCTAGGATTACATAATCAACCTTATTAGCTTTGAACCAAGCACGAACATCTGCCTGCTCTCTTAAATCCAAATCTTTGCTGCGAGGTAAGAGTAGTTTATGTCTTTTGTTTATAAACTGTCTGGTGATTGCCCCTCCAGCTAGACCACCAGATCCAAAAATAGCGATTGTAGAATTATTGTCCATTAAGTACCATCTCTTCAACTAGTCCATCAAATGTAAATTTAGGTTCCCATCCTAGTACAGTTTTTGCTTTTGTTGGGTCTCCTAGTAATGTTTCTACTTCTGCAGGTCTGAAATATTTAGGATTGACCTTTATAACTGTTCTATTGGTATTTAAGCAGTAACCAAACTCGTCCAATCCTTCACCACGCCACTCAATATTAAACCCAAAGTATGGTGCTGATGCTTCAACAAAGTCCTTTACAGAATACTGTTCGCCAGTTGCGATAACATAGTCATCAGGCTTCTCCTGTTGGAGCATAAGCCACATTGCTTCAACGTAGTCTTGTGCGTGTCCCCAGTCACGTCGGGCATTAAGGTTTCCAAGTTGGAGATCACTTTGGAGTCCCACACTAATTCGGGACAGGGCTCGGACGATCTTGCGCGTGACGAACGTCTCTCCACGGCGGCTGCTTTCGTGGTTGAATAGAATACCGCTAGAGGCATGTAAGTCATAGCTTTCTCGGTAGTTCTTAATGATCCAGTACCCGTATAGTTTAGCAACTCCGTAAGGAGAACGTGGATACATTGGAGTGGTTTCTGTCTGCGGAGTCTCCTGTACTAGCCCGTAAAGCTCACTGGTACTCGCTTGATAGATTCGTACTGAATCCTCCATACCAAGCAGACGAACGGCTTCTAGGACACGTAGGGTGCCTAGTGCGTCGGTATTAGCTGTATACTCTGGCTGATCAAAGGAAACCTTTACGTGACTCTGGGCTCCTAGGTTATAAATTTCTTCTGGATTGACTTCCTTAATGATCCTAACAATACCCAAGGCATCCGTTAGGTCTCCGTAGTGGAGAGTGATGCGGTCAAAAATATGATCAATTCGATGGGTGTTAATCATAGAAGCACGGCGGACAATACCGTGAACTTCATAGCCTTTTTGAAGGAGAAGTTCTGCTAGGTATGATCCGTCCTGCCCGGTGATACCCGTAATAAGTGCTACTTTCATTGCAAATGGAATACTTAAAATATATTATAGCATAAAAAAACCCCTTTCCGAGGGGGGTCATCAAAAAATTGATAGGGTATAATGTATGCTCGCCATACGATCTTTAGATGGAATCGCAAAACCATGCGATGAAATCATCCGCACCAACCATTCTTTAAGGGAGAATGATAAACCTTTGCCACGACGCGCCAGTCGGCATATTTAATGTGCCCCCGACAGGCACAACTGACTATGAAGTTATAACTTGAATTAGTTTAGTAACATCCATAGAACCAAAGACCAACTCCAAAGCAACTACGTCCCATAAGCCTAAACCTATAGCAAAGGGAAGAATAAGAGTGCCGCCAATAATTTTGATCATTAAAGCAGGCTCTGTACTTCCCCATAGTAGTGTGAAGTGTCCTATTACAAGTAATGTATTTCCAATGTAGCGTAAAAAAGATGTAGACTTCATTGTGAATACTATAAAGGGACTCGGTTAGGTCTCTTTTAAAGTCTTACCGAGACTAATTGTATTGATTGACAACCACATCCTTTACATATGCGGGATCTCCGCATAACCATTTAGCATACTCTAAGTCTTCCATAGCGATGCTACATTGCATCTGATTATCAAAGAGATACTCATCGTTCCACCGCTGTGTATAGAAGTTTTGTTTTTGGAGACGATAGTCTGGCATACCGTTTAGTTCGATAATACCAGCTTCAACAAACCTGTAACCTTCACGCTCTAGTAATGTTTTCATTAAGCAACACCTGCGGTTAGATCTTCTTGGATACACTCTAAAATAATCTGGTAGTCTTCAACAGAGTCGCCAGTAAAGCGGACTCCTTCATCCTCATAAAATCGTTTTACCTTCTTATATAGCTTTGGTTGAGAAGTGTCTAACTCTACGGTTCGACTAACAGCATTTTGTAAGATTCCGATGGACTTACGAAACTTTGATCTGAGTTGACTCATTGTCTTGTTTGATTACCTAATTATTATAGCAGGTTAGTTGGGGTTTGTGAAGGGGGTGTGCCAGTTTATGAAGCGTTTACAGTGAGCTAATCGCTTCATTTTAGGGGATCATCGAAGTGTGGGTCTTCACCATACTCTTCCTTGAAACGTGCTCGCTGGTCTTCCATACGGTCGCGCTTTGCTTCGAAACCAACTTTAAGGTCACCCTCACGGACTTCCCAGCTATCACCACTATCATCACCACGTAGTGGGTTGATGCACTGGGAGTCACCTAGTTTGTTGCAGACAAGACCGGCGAGGTCTGCTTCATTTCCTTTGTTGCCGGTGTACCACATGTGCTGACCATTGATCCAGGTAGCGCCGCATTTACCGCACTCCTTACGCTCCATCTTCAGGTCACTAAATTCACGTTCTTCCATTTAATTAATAATAATGGTATAAGTATTATATAGTATAGCATAAACTAAGTCTATATTCAGCCATAATCTTCATATCGAAACTCAACACAATATGATCTCTCTAGGTGCTCAAGCCTACCACGAACAGTGATACTCTCGGCACCGTCATAATTATCAGGGACAGTTTCCCATTCCTCGGTTTCTAATTCCCAATAACTCATTGTCGTTCAGTCATCAAAATACCTTCGAGATGATCATACTCGTGTAAGAACACACGCGCATCCATTTTACTAAGACACCAATACCTGAATTCCCCCTCCTGTGTTTGAAACTTCACACGAACTTTAGATGGGCGATCAATCCACATAAGTTCATCAGGTATACTCAAACACCCCTCTTGAGTTTTTTTGCGATCTTCGGAAGTCCAACTAATCCTAGGATTAATCATCTCCTGTATTTGACCAGTACTCAATTGAATAACGAGAAGTCGGATGTTATGACCGACTTGTGGTGCTGCTAGTCCAATACCACCCCACTCAACCATCTTCACTTTCATTCTTTCCGAAAAGTCAATGATGTCTTTAGTTATATCCTCAATTGGGATTGATGGTTCAGTTAGACAATTTTCACCTATGATTTTAAGAACCAAACCCATTTTTTCCTTCCTTAAGCAACTGTTGCTTATTTTCAAGTAGATTTCGGTACTCCGTTTTCATATATCGGATTTCCTCATCACTATACAACTGAGGATTGCTTAATGCTTCTTTCAAGTCTCTTAAAATTTGATCGTAACGTGACATAATAATTAATTTAGTTTGTTGTTCCAAGGAGAACTGATTTTCATTTCGCCCCCAAGAGGAGTTTCTCCTTCCTCAATCTCAGTAAAGAGTGGAGAGCTATCATCAGATACTACAGGGTAGTCTTCAATAGCTTTATCAATTTCTCTATCAATCCTATTACCCAATAGTTCTGGTACACTCATTACCAATTTGTTGATTACACTAATATTGTAGTGCCTTCCAACTTCATCAATAATAGACCAAAGATTTTTTTCATCACCTTTAGTGTAACGTGATAATATATTAACTGCCAAACTTAAAAAGATAGCAGTAACATACAAGTTGAATGTGCTTACTGGTCTAACACCAAAGTAAAATTCAACATCATACTTATTTTTCATATGTAGAATTGTTCTACATTATTTATGTGACGGGAACCTCAATGCTAGTAAGTCTTGTAGCATATTGAATAGCGTAAGTAGTACGGTTACCATGTATACCCCAGCCAAGCCAATAATATGCTTTTCCCATATAGAAGTTAATAGATCTTCCATTTGTTTTAAGTGAAGGCTCAATGCTTCTCCACTGTCTTTCAGTGAACAAGAAAGATACTTGGGCTTCTGTTGTTGATGGATCAAGACCGATTCGGTTAGCGTGGATTCCAAGACCTCGGTAGCGGTTGATGGATGTCCATTGGATAAGACCATACCCACCGCTACGACAGCCCCGGTAAGAGACCCTAGCACCACCTTCGCAAATGTTCGCATTAAATTTGGACTCCTGCTGAATGTTTCCCATAACAGTAGCTATGGCATTTCGGTCTTCAATACCACGATCTTGTAGTGCTGCAAGAACCTTTTTTTCCGCAAAAGAAGCTGTAGGTAAAACCCAACGCTCTTCAGTTTCTATTACGGGCTCGTCAATTACAGGAGCTGTTACAGTAGTATCAATCTTATTGGTTGTTGCAGGAACTGCCTGAACGAGTTGAGATGATAAAAGAACAGATGAAGTAACTGCTAAGAGTGTAAAAATTTTCAAGTTAGTTAATAGAATTCGACATAGGTTTGAGGCAACGATGCCCCTACCTCACACAAGCTCAAATTACAAGAGCATATAAATAATAGCACATATATTGACCAAGAGTCAATGGATGTGCCACTTACATAACCGACTACTATGTTAGTTTCATATCAAGATATAAAAAGTTTAGACGATTGTATAGAATATTTAGAGAGAAAAATTAGGTTCTATCAAACTCATAAAAGTTGTCCCCGTCAAGACCCCAAAGTTGTTTCCCAGATTTTAAATCAAAGCCCTGATCTTTGACGTGGTAATAATTTTCACCTAGGTATGCTTCATTGATATAACGAATACCTCGACTAACAAAATTAGTTTTAGTCACAAAGCAACCATTCTGAACATAGAACATAATATCGTGGATGGGGTTTTTTAAAATAACCTGACCATCGTTATCGTGTAATGTTGCCTCAAAGTATCTGTACGGATGCCTCTGTCTCTTATGTCTATAAGAACATAGATATCGGTCAACATCAAATTCGTGAATGACGCTAACATATGCTTGACCACGTAGGTTGCTATAGGCTTGACGTTGATTGTTCCAGCAGCCCTGGAACCTCTCTTTAAATAATGGTAATAACATTTTAAGAATTCCAAAGATCACCTTCGGCAATGCGTCGGCGGGATAGTCCTGCCTCTACACTAGTGCCTGGGTTACGATATAAGTATAGCGCATCGGGGACCTTATTCCACTCTTTCTCCCTCAAAACACGCGAGATTGTGCTGAAATCGGGACTTCCGTAGAAGTTTGCCCCTAGATTATATGCGAAACTAAGCAGAGCGCCGTGCTGATTATCATTCATAACATCCCAATAGGGGATAGTTTTTTCTAATGTCGCAAGGTAATTATACTTTAGTTGTTGATTCAATAGTATCTCTGCCTTCTCACGAGTAATCTTATCACCCAGCTCAAAGGGAGAACCATCAATATCTTTTGTAGAACCATAACCTATTGTATAAGGTAGTCCACCTGATAGGGGATCTGGGTAAGCGTGGATCATTCCATCACCAGCTAGTTGATGTAGCCCCTCAAATTCTTTAACAAGCTCTACACCAGCCTGTGGGAGCTTACCCAAAGCACTCTGCTTCTTCTCCACAGAGGCATCAAAGATACGCCCCCAGCCGCTCGTAGGACCATCAGGGGTCCATCTAGCTTCTAGCACATACCTTTCGTAGATAACAGACTTACCGTTATATACATTGCTAGTGTATCCATCGTATAGATCGCCATAGGGATCGTGGATAATATAGTTGCCCTTGGAGTTCTTACCAATAACTACAACCATATGTCCGCCAGTAGGATACTGGAGAGTGCCTCTATGGAGAATACCAATAACAACTGGACGCTTGGCTTCTAGCTCTCTGTCCAAATCATCAAATGATAGTGAGTAATTAAACTCTGATGCTACCCCATAGCTAGCTAGAACTTCAGTCTGCACTGAATGGTCTGTAGTATCTCCAATAGCAAATACTTCACGAATATATGCATCATCACCTTTAGGACCTTTTAGAGTACCTGGGCGGAAGTACTCAAGAGCCATAGCACAGGAGGATGAGTTACACGTTCTATCTGGTTCAATGTAGTTATCTGTCTGTGGATAGAAAGGAACTGGAAGAAGTAACTCTGCAGGTTCTGGTTTTGGCTCTGGCTTGTTACGATAGGTCTCCACCCATTCGGCAGAATCTTCAAGTAGTTTTGGATCCAGCTTTAATATAGCAGCTTCCAATTCTGCTATAGATTCTCTATGATGAGCAAGCTTATCGTCATAATACTTAAAGAAATTTGATAGTTCTATTCTCATAATATATCCGAGATGATTTATTTAGCTTGCCCAAGTAATTACAGAATATCTAACCCCAGATGTGATTGGCTTGATTGCGTGGGGGTACATAAAGTTGGATGGGAATATACAAAGATCACCTGTAGACAGTTCGTTTTCGCGATGTACAGTAACACTTTCTCCAAAACTTAATTGTCCACCTTCATAACCATCATTTAAATTAATGATCAGAGTGATTTCTCTATTATAGATATTGTGCTGGTCCGTATGATAATCATACTTACCACCAGGTTCATATTTTAATATGCCATAACCACAATCTTCAGTAAGGTTTATCCATGAGAATTCATTAGCATATTTATGTATTGCTCCCATAACATATTGCTGGAGTGTACTATCAATATAAGTATCACCAGCTTCAATAGGAAGAATACTACACACTCTCGCATCGGTTTGGTCTATTGTTGAAGCAGCACGCCACCTATCATCGTATTGCTCAGATGAAGCCATGTCAATAATATCACTACAAACATCTGCGGGAACTTCATTTTTGTAAACTCTAATGTAATGCTCTAAAGTAAACAGTTCTCTGTGAGCGTTATTGTATATATGGTCTTGATAATCACCATTAAGGAAGACATAATGATGGAAAGTCTGAACATAGTTCTCCCCAGTATATTTCCCCTTCCTCCAGTGTGCTGCGTGAATGGCATCATAAAGAATAGCATCTCCTGGTTCCAATATTATTTCAACCGCATTACCATCAAGATCATCAATCACAAACTCCCAATCTTTATCACCATATAAGTGTACTGACAATGAAATCTCACACGAATTTTTATCTTCATGTCTTTTTAGTTCAGACCCATCACGATAAATTCTAGTAAATGTATATGATGGAACTACCTTTTCACCTAGAAGTTCATTTAGATAAGCTACTTTTTCGGTCGCAATAGCAGTTGCTTCTGGGTAATCTAATTCGTCAATACAATTATCTATAAAGTCTGTAGTTAAGGTTGTATAATCATGTTCAATTGAATCAGCTATAAATTTATTAGATATTCTATCTGCTTCTTCTCTGGGAATATAATTTTTAATAACTTTGTATGTTTGTCCAAGGTAGTCTGATAATTTTTTCATTAGTCTTCCCAATAATGTTTTTTGAAATAACGTCCAAGTATATTGTCATTATAATACATTGGGGTTCCATTGTCCAGCTTTTCTGTTAGGACTTTGTATTTGAAGAGTGCTTCTGTCTCCGCAAAGTTTGTCTTACCAACAGTCTTATGTAAGGAGAGAATCTTACGGGTGAAGTGCTCTGATCCGTGCTCCTTTACATCAGCTTTTAAGTATTGATTTGATCCGTAGTACTTCTTCCAATCACTTTCAGAAGTTACTCTTCTCTTACCACCTTTAGGTTTTCTCTTCTGGACAAAATACTTTCTTCCTATGTACTTCTGACCAGTCATCTTATTCTCAATAAGGTATAAGAACCCATAATAATCTTTTATCTTTTCAGATGTAAAAGGTCTTCCTTTGTACATCCATGGGTTCTCGTAATCGACCAAGATACTTGTTAGTTGCTATAGTATCTATAAGGTTTCTTATCACCCTCGACAAGGCTGATTCTACACAAAAAAAGACCCCCTGTCAAGTAGGAGGTCTTAATTCAACGGTTCAATCGTTTCCACTCGGCTTCTGTCTTACAGTATCCAGAGTGTTGTATCGTATGTAATGTTTGGATAAGAGTAACAGGAATCACAAGGACTCCAACCATTATCCAAAGTTCATAGGGAAGTTTCATTCAGTAGCTTCGGTGTCAGAGAGTAGATAGTCAGCAATAGTATCCAAGTCAGCAGCCGCAATGGACATCTTGGCTTGGACCCACGCTGGTAATTGTAGCATCTTTTCCCCACCAATGTAGGTCTTGATGCGTAAACAAGCATTCTCTGCGGTGGCTATTTGGCGTAGCACCATATATCCTTCTGGGTCAGCCTCTAATCCCTGTGCGATGGCTTTAGCTGCTTCAGAGAGCGTCCGAGAGCCCTCTACGGTGTCTAGAATGCGACTAGCGGACTCTACGGTCATTCCCTTTAGGATAAGGTCAATCTCGCTAATGGTTGATGCGTGTCCGGCTGCTAGTAGGTGCTCTGCAATGTCTACGTAGACATCTGCAGACTCTTCAGTTTGCTCTGCAATTACAGAACCTTGTAACGCCAATTCAATAAGTTCTTCCCTAGACATTATTTTAATGAATACTTTATACTGTTATTTAGACATAAAAAAAGCTCCCCAGAGGGAGCGTATATTTATAAGGAGAAACCAGAGAACTGATCCTCTTTCATATCCTGTTTTAGACCACCAACAATGTAAGAAGTAATCTCTGTTTCTTGTGGAGCAACCTGCACACTCTTGGAGTTGAGCCAGTGCTCTGTCCAAGGTAGTGGGTTGTTATTAGCTGGGACATCAAAGATAGGATCTAAACCAATCGCCTTCATACGACGGTTAGCAACCCACTCAACATAATTAGCTAGTAGCTTTTCGTTAAGACCGATCATAGATCCATCTTTGAATAGGTACTCTGCCCATTCCTTCTCTTGCTGAACAGCAGCACGGAATGTATTGATAACCCATTCCTTTTCTTCCCGTGCGATCTCAACCATCTCGGGATCATCACCCTTATCCCAGTTTTTTAGGATATTCTGAGTGATGACAAGGTGTTGTGACTCATCACGTGCAATTAAACTAATGATTTTTGCAGAACCTTCCATCTGCTTTAGCTCACCAAAGGCAAAACTACAAGCAAATGATACGTAGAAACGAATACCTTCTAGGATATTCACATTAGCAACGGCACGATAGAGCTTACGCTTCAACTCACGACGCTCTGCTTGAGCAGAGGGTACATCTTCGTTTGCCTGTTCCCAGATTTTACGTACATCATAATCGTGAGCAGCATTAATAAACTCGTTATATGCTCCTGTAACTGCAGTGGCACGTTCTAGGATACGATCATCCTTAAGGATAGTATCAAATACTTCAGATGGATCTGAATAGATGTTCTTAATAATATAGGTATATGAACGTGAGTGGATCATCTCCATAAACTCCCACGCTTTCATACAACCTTCTAGTTCAGGTAGGGAGCAGTATGGAGCAAAAGCCATACTAGGACCACGCCCTTGTACTGAATCAAGGAGGATTTGATATTTTAGATTAGATGTAAAGATATGCTTCTGCTCTGGGCGAAGCTTTTGATAATCAGCTCGGTCTTTCTGGAGGGACACTTCCTCAGGCTTCCAGAAGAAACCAAGCTGCTGTTGAGTTAGTTTCTCAAAAATAGGATACTTATAAGAGTCATACCTCTGGACCCCCAGAGGTTGCCCAAAAAACATAGGTTGCTTTTTGGTATCAACTTCGTTGGAATTGAATACGGTCATTCCTTCGATATTACTCTGGGTTGTCATATGTTTCTACAAGTGTTGTTATTATAGCAGTAAGGGTGCGACCCCGCAAGACCTAGATCTTACAAGAGTCACAATCATCGTCCATTGCGTCGATTTGAGCTAGGGCACTATCCATCGGATTAGGCTTTACTTCTTCTTCTACTCCGTCATTGGATGTATCATATGTATTTTGGTAGTAAGATGTCTTCCAACCATACTTATATGTAGTAAGCCAATCTTTTACCATAACAGATACTGGAACTTCCCCATCTGGATAATTCTTTGGATTATAGCTCCAGTTACCACTGATAGCTTGATCGAAGAACTTTTGCATCACAGCAACGACATTGATGTAACCTTCATTACTCTTCATATCCCATAGAAGAGTGTAATGATTCTTCAATGTTTGATATGAAGGAACCAACTGCGTAAGGGGTCCTTGCTTGCTCTTCTTAACCGATAGATATCCACGGGGTGGTTCGATACCGTTAGTGGCGTTACAGACGACTGAAGAGGATTCAGACGGCATCTGTGCGCTTAATGTAGAGTTGCGTACCCCATACTTGATGCAGTCGGCACGTAGGGCTTCCCAGTCAAGTTTTAGATTGTTTGGAACTAGACCATCAACATCACTCTTGTATGTGTCGATTGGAAGAATACCGTGATGATACTTGGTACGATGAGACCAACCACAAGCTCCTTTCTCTTTGGCGAGATTAGTTGTAGCTTTGATGAGGTAATACTGGAAGTGCTCAGTAAGATCGTGGACGAGCTGTAAGGCTTCTGGGTCGGCGTAGTTGGCGTGATGCTTGGCTAGGTAGTGTGCTAGACCAATGTAACCAATACCGAGGCTACGGCGGTTCTTAGTGGCGATCTCAGCCGCTTTGATTGGGTATCCCTGGAAATCAATCAGTTCATCAAGTCCACGAACAGCTAGATCACATAACTCTTCCATCTCTTCTAGGTTACGTAGCTTACCTACGTTGACGGCGGAGAGAATACAGAGAGCAATCTCACCTTCTTCGCTATCAATGTGGTTGAGTGGGCTTGTCGGAAGTGTAATCTCTTGGCAGAGGTTAGACATCTCAATCTTATCTATGAAAGAACTATGACTATTACAGTGGTCAAGGTTCATGATGTAGATACGACCTGTCTCGGCACGTTCCTTAAGGATGTCTAGGATAAGTTCCTGTGCCTTAACGGTCTTCTTAGGAGTCATATCATTGAGCTCATACATCCTGTATAGAGTATCAAAGTCTTCTGTACCAAATGCCTCATACAAACCAGGGGCATCGTGGGGAGAGAATAATGTAATAACACCATTCTCAATAAAGCGCTCATAGAAGATCTTACTCATCTGAATAGAGTAATCTAGCTTACGGACTCTGTTGTCATCTGTGCCCTTGTTGTTTTTGAGGACCATAATGTCCTCAATTTCCTGGTGCCAGATTGGGAAGTGAACAGTAGCAGAGCCCCCACGGATTCCGTTCTGTGTACAGCAACGGACGGTAGACTCAAACTTCTTTAGGAACGGAATAACCCCGGTATGGCTGACCTCGCCGCCACGGATTCTACTGTTGAGACCACGGATTCGCCCAGCGTTGATCCCGATGCCAGCTCTTTGCGCAACGTATCTGCCAATAGCCATATCAGAGCTAAAGATAGAATCGAGACTGTCGTCGGAATCAATAAGAACGCAGCTAGCGTATTGCCTAAGGGGCGTTCTAACACCAGCCATAACAGGCGTTGGGATATTGATACGGTGCTTTGATGTGGCGTCATAGTAACGTTTTACGTAAGATAGTCGGGTGGCTTTAGGATAGCGGGAGAACATAGTCGCCGCAACCAAAAGGTACATAAATTGGG
>JAAHTG010002066.1_pt1 | contig 12132 bp, 7 predicted proteins | sample 6116081 | NCBI WGS metagenome assembly JAAHTG01 (sample SAMN13939989, study PRJNA603662) | sponge metagenome | isolation source: marine sponge | host: Mycale hentscheli | place: New Zealand | collected 2005
CCCCCCCCCCCCCCCCCCCCCCCCCCCCCCCCCCGCCCCCGCCCCCCGGCCCCACCCCCTTTCCCTACCCGACGCCCTTCCGATCTCTCTCGCGGATACGGGGGCTCGGCGCGCACAACCAGTATGGCCGTCGAAACAGCGCGCAGAGGCTTCCGCCAGCTAGCGGCTCAAGAGAATGAGGCGGCGCTCTCTACGTTCGAGCGCGCAACCGCGAGCGCCCGTGATCTGGGTCCTGCGCACTACGGGCGAGGGCTTGCCCTGCAGCGCCTCGGGCGGCTCGAAGATGCGGCCGGCGATCTTGCTCGTGCCGCCGACCTCGATCCGTGGTTGCCGGGGCTCCGGCAGAGGCTGGCGAACCTGTTGCTGGACCTCAGGGACCCCGAAGCGGCGTGGGAGCATGCGCTGGCCGCGCGCGAAGCAGGCGCAGACGTGGAAGAACTGGTGAACCGATTGCAGGAGGTCTCGCCGCGCACCCTGGAGCCGTTGCCGCAGACGGCACTGCCGCGCGTGTGGCTGAGCGCTCGCGGCGCTGACGACCTGCTGGCACAGACGACGGCATTCCCGGCGCTGCTAACCGCGACCTATGACGCGATCTGGAGGTCTTCAACGTTCGCAGTCGCGACTTCCCCGGACGCCTATGAGCTGAGCGTGGAACTCGATCTCGACCGCGTCCGCCGCCGAGGGGCTGCGATAGAGGCCCGCGGCAAGCTCGTCCTCCGCGACGCCGACAACCGCAAGCTCGCGGAGGCCCGTTTCGAGTTGCGCGATGTGATGGACGAACGCCAACGCGCAACGGTGCTTCGAGTTGCCGTCGAAGAGCTCGAGGCGGCGATTCGGACCCCCTGACACGAAGCGGGAATTTCAGACGGCGGGCCAGTTGTTGGACAACCTCGACTCCGGGAGCGCAGATCCAGATCCGCCGACCTCGCAAGCAGCATGTCCGGCCTCGGAACGTGCGGCTGATCTGCAGCCAATACGCGTTGATCCAAGCTGAGTCCGAAGAAGCAGTCGGGCAAGTCGATCGACGCGCTGGTAAAGCTGTTGGTCGTGCTCGGAGACGACGTGGATCGGCGGCTAGGGGGCTAGCCGAGCCTGGCGTCCCCTCCCAACCCGCGGACAAGTCCGTCTAGATCTGTATGCACGCTGGGATTGCTGGCGCGGCGCCGCACCTGTGCACGGGGAGCTGGCCCCGTACGGGGGAAACGGGCACAGAATGGGGCGTTGAGGCCGCATCGGCCCGGGGCGTGGCTTCGAATTTACGAAAACGTCCTCGGATCGAGGTTTAGTCCATTGAAAAGGCGGTTCGCGCGGCCGTCTCTAGTAGCAGGTAGACATAGGCAATCGACACGGAAGAGGAGGGACAACTTGGTGGACGAGGCCTCACCCGTCGGTTTGAGCCAAGTCGATGTCCTCGCGCTGGCCGACAATCGGGAGCAATTCCTCGTTGAGTATTCCGGGTTCATTCTGGGATGCGTGCGACGCTTCACGGCAGATGTCGACGAGCGGATGGACATGTATGCGCACGTATGCGCGCGGCTCCTTGCCGATGACTGTCGCAGGTTGCGCCAATTCCGTGGAGAGACGGGCGGCCGGGAGTGCCGTTTCACCACCTGGCTGGCCACGGTGACGCTAAACCTCTGTCGAGAGTGGATTAGGACCCATCGTGGACGTCGTCGGCTGTACCGGACCATCGAGCGTCTCTCCGCGACCCACGCGGAGGTTTTCAAGTACCGATACTGGCATGGGTTTACGGTCGAACAGATCCTAGGGTTGCTTCGCTGTGAGGGGCGTGGGCGAACACGCTCTGAAGTCGAGAGACTAGTCGGTGAGGTCGAAGCGCAGCTCTCGCCCGATCAACGTTGGCGAGTCCTAGCGCGCCAATCCCGTGAGGAGTCGGTAGGTGCTAGGGACGGTCACGACGGTCCCCGGTTTCAGTTCGCCGATGCTGAGCCAAGACCAGAAGCGGAGCTGGACGGTGGCGCCCTGGTCGACGCGCTCAGGACGGCGGTCGCGAGACTGCCCGGTACGACGCGGGCCGTCCTTGAGATGCGGTATCGCCGAGGTTGGACGGCTCGTCGCGTGGCAGAACGTCTTGGTATCCAACCGTACAAACGCGTGTACGAGATTCAATCTCGCGGACTAGCGGCCCTGCGCGACTCTTTGGTGTGCGAGGGATTCTCGCCTGCCGACCTGGAGGACCGAATTGCCGGCAAGTCCTAGCGACGATGTGGTTCGCGCCGAGTTGCGATCGCTGGACGCGTACCTTCAGACCATGGCCGACGAGATCTTCGAGCACCCGGTGCGCCGGGAGCCTTCGGCAAGGAGGGGTGTAGCGGGTGTCGCGTTGGTAGCTGTGTTTGCCATCCTCTCCGTCGGTGTCGGTCTTCGGCCTCGTGCGATCGGTCCAGACGTAGGCCAGCGCGGCATGTCGGATTCGTTGACGGCTCGGCTGGAGACACTTGGAACGCCTGTGGTCCGATGGACACTGTTCGCCAGAGCGACCCACTATTCTGTTGAGGTCTGGACGCTCGATGCTCAGCTGGTATTCAGTTGAACTGTATCGGCCGATGAATCGTCGCTCGAGATTCCGGCGATCTCAGACGTTTCCGGTGAACTGGTTTGGTCAGTGACCGCCTGGGCCGGAGACAAGCCACTAGCAGGCAGTGGGCCTCGCCCCGTGCTCCGTTGAGGAAGCGCCTCGGTCTGTTCGTGGTTGCTGTCGTGCTCGTTTCCGCCGCAAGGCACCCGCCAACGCGTCCTGAATGGCGCTCGGCCGTTCGCTTGGCGTCATCGACATGCGGTCAAGGTGACGTTGTCTACATGGCAAACTGGCGGTGCCTGCCCACCGCCCGGGGGCGGGAGTTCGCTGCGGTCGTTCCCCTCTTGCACGGCGTCGACGCCCGAATCGCTGCGGCCGAGATCGCGTACCTGTACCAAGCTTCTCCGCCGACCGGGGCACCGTCGGATGTCGCGGCGACCATCGCCGCTGCCGAACAGATGCGTAGTTACGGAGCGGTTCGGCCGGCACTTTGGGCGAAAATATTCGACGCCGTTCGCCGAGTCGAATTGACACAGCACGGACGTTCACACCAATTCAGGGCAATGGTGTTGCTAGCCGCCGTCAATCCGCGGGCGGGATCGAGAGCCGTACGACGGCTGTTTGCGGAGTCGGTGCGTGTTCGGGACTCTACCGCGCGCACATTTTCGCTGCTCTTGATGGCGGCGATCGAGTCCCGCCCCGGTGGCAGTGCTGATGCGAAGTGGCTCGTTGCCGAAGCGGCTCGCTCCGCTGGAGGGCGAGACGCGGCTCGCGGGCTGGTGAGAGCAATCGGGCAGTTGGCGGATCTCGACACTCGGATCGGCGTCGAAGCGCTACTCCCGTGTAAGGACGTACCCGCGATCTTGACTCGCTCGCGAGCTGAGTGCGAATCGCGTGCGGTCGCGGCGCAGTGGCGCGATGGGAAGGTAGGCGAGGCCCTGGCCGGTGCTCGGAGGTTAGCGTCCAGTGTTGTCAGCGGTGATCCCGCGTCAGCGGTCGAACTCTCCGACAGAATCGTCCCCATCTTGGCTGCGGCAGGTGCTTGGGCGCATTTCGACAGGTTGATTGAACGGGCGGTTTCCGGGGCGCGGCGTCTCAAGGATGATGAGGCGCTGGCCAGGAGTCTCGTTCTCTTCTCGATCGGTGCTCGTGCGCGCGGCCACCACGCGACTACTAGCTCGGCGTTGGAGGAAGCGTCGCAGTTGGAGACTACCGACTCGACGAGGCTCCGGGTTGAAGCCGCTCTTGCGCGCGCTGCGGTCCATCGAGGGGATTCGACGCGAGCTCTATCGCGAATCGAGCGACTCGTCTTCGAGAACCGACCTGCGACGTTGCCACAGGATGTGCGGTTGCTGGCGCGGAGTCTGGGGGCAACGACGGCAGTCCATCGAGAGCAGACAGCCGCGGACGGCACGGAGGTGCTCGGTTCGGTCTATCTCTCGGAGTTAGAGGCAGCCGAACGCGTGGACGGTTGGACCGCTCGGAATACAACTTCGGAACGGCCGCCGACAGGAGTGGAAATCAGCTACAGCGCCCTCGCGGAATGGAACGCTGAGCGAGGGCGGCCCGATGATGCGTTGTTGGCGCTGGAGAAGGGGCGAGGCGGAGCTTCGTCGATCGGGGAGATTGCGTCCATCCAGGCGGGGCTCCCTGAAGATGTGGGCGTGTTGGTATTCGGTGATTTCGGCGCCGAGCTGCGTTGGTGGTACCGATCTAGCCTGGCTAGCGTCGAGGGCGTCTCGGCGATGTCGTCAAGCGAGGCACGAGCTCTCCTGCTGAGGTATTCATCGTTAGTCGCAACGCGCGGTTCGGCGGCACAGATAGCCCGAGCGAGCGGCCACCTGTTCCGAGAAGTACTAGGCGCGGAACTCTTTCGTGGGTCGGTATCGGTGCCGGTACGCCTGATCGTCGTTCCCAATTCCGTGATGGTGGCGGTGCCGTTCGAGGCGGTCTTCGAGGATCATGTTGATGGATTGATTGTCGCCCGAGCTCTCTCTCTGGGACACGCAAGAGCGGCGAACTACCCATCGCGAACCGGGTCACGCGTGGCGTTCATTCCGCGCGCTGGTCGGGACGCGCGCGCGGAGGCGGCAGCCATGGGGCCGACGGCACGCATCCTTGGGCCCAAAGCGACCGTCGCCGCGTTCCGCGAGATGGCACCAAGCGCTTCTGTGCTCCACTTCGGCGGCCACACATGGCGCGGAACGGTGGCGGGGACAGCCGGCCTCACCTTTGCGCGAGGGGTTCTGTTGGATAGCGACTACTTGGGAGGACTAGATCTTCCGGGCACCGTCGTAGTGCTCCTCGGATGCCATACCGGCCGGCCGGCCGAGACCGGTGGCGCGACGCCCCAACTTGGCCGTAGCATCGCCGACGCCTTCCTTTCAGCCGGTGGCCGGGCTGTCGCTGGGACCCTCTGGGCAATCGACGATCAGACTGCGGCAGAGGTGGCGGAGTTGATGTATTCGTCGAATGAAACAATCCCTTCGTCGACCACCTGGGCGAGCATGCGTGCAGAGTTGAGGAATCGCTATCCGGGTGCTTATCACCGATGGGCGGGGCTCGTTTGGTACGGGTCGGCGGGATCGTAGGCCCGGCCCTTTACAACTCTTTACCCTCCCGCGCTTGTACCCCTCGGGTCCGCCGGGCACGCTAGATCCATAGGTCTACACACCGGTTGAGGGTTCTAGCGTGAAGAAGGCCGTTCAGGCACTGAAACGACTCGTGGTGATCGCCGTGCTCGCGGGCGGCGCCTGGTATGGCTACGGCTACTACCAGGCCCAGCAGGCGGCCGAAGAAGAAGCGAGCGTGGGCGAGGTGCCCACCCGCGCCATCTCCGTGCGTGACATCACGGTGTCCGTATCCGCCACCGGCACCCTCCAACCTGTGCGCATCGTGCAGGTGAAGAGCAAGGCGGCCGGCGAGATTCTCGAGATGCCCGTTGATCTGGGCGACGTGGTGGCCGTGGGCGATCTCATTGCTCAGGTCGACACCGAGACACTCGAAGAGGAGCTTGCGCAGGCCGACGCCGACCTCAACTCGGCGCAGACGCGCCTTTCGGTGGCCGAGCGCGACTACGACCGCACCAAGGACCTGCACGCGCAGGATCTGGTGTCGTTCCGCGACCTCGACACCGCCGAGCAGAACTTCACAACGGCCCAGAGCCAGCTGCTGCGTGCCGAAGCCGACGTCAGGATTCGTCAGGAACGTCTCGACGATGCCACCGTGCGCGCTGCCACCGCCGGCACGATTATCGCCAAGACGGTCGAGATCGGCACGATTATTCAGTCCTCCACCAGCTCGGTGCAGGGCGGCACGACGCTCGTCGACATGGCGGACCTCTCTACTCTCGAGGTGCGCACCTTGGTGGACGAGATCGACATCGGCCAGGTGAAGGCCGGCCTGCCCGTGAACATCACGGTGGAGGCCTACCCGAGCCGCGAGTTCCGCGGCCAGGTGGTGAAGATCGAGCCGCAGGCGGTGCTGAGCCAGCAAGTGACCACGTTCCCCGTGCTCACCATGATCGACAACGCCGAGGGCCTGCTGTTGCCCGGCATGAACGCCGATGTGGAAGTGATTATTCACCGGCGCCCCCAGGTGCTCGCGGTGCCCAATGAGGCAGTGAAAAGCATGGGCGATGCCGGCACCGTGGCGAACCTTCTCGGGTTGCCCTTCGATCGTGATGCTCTTGCCGCACAGCCCACTGGCGCCGGAGCCGTGGGTGGCGAGGCGATGGCCGCCAATGCGGGCCGACCCGGCGGCGGACGCCCCGGTGGTGGCCGTGCAGCCGGCGGTGGTGACGGCGAGCGGCCTGGCCGACCGGATCAGGAAGCTGGTGCTCAGGAAGGCGAAGCCGCTGAGGGTGAAGCCGGAGCTGAGGGCGAGGCTGACGATGCCGAAGGTGAAGACGGCGAGGGCGAACTCTCGAACGAAGACATCGACTTCACGAAGCTGCGCGGCATGAGCCGTGAAGAGCGTGAGGAATACATGAACGGCTTCACCAAGGAATCCCGCGACCGCTTCACCCAGCAGATGCGCGCGCGCTTCGCTGGCGGCGGCCAGGGCGGCGGTGGCCGAGGCGGTGGTGGTGGCACGGCCACCGGTATGGACTCCTTCGGAATCGGCCGACGCGAAGCCGCGATCGTGTTTGTGATGGACGCCAACAACCAGATGGTTGCCCGCCAGATCATGATCGGCGTGCAGGACTGGGAATTCACGGAAGTCATCTCGGGCCTGCAGGATGGAGACGAGGTAGTGATCCTCCCGTCCACCTCATTGCTGATGTCGCAGCAGGCAATGCGCGATCGCTTCAGCCGCTTCAGCAGGCTGCCAGGAACCTAGAACTAGACTCTAGAATTAGATCCGGCCCCCCGAAGCCGACGACACGGCGAAGGCCCGACCAGGAGCGATTCCGGGTCGGGCCTTTGTCGTCGCAATCTGGATGCGGCAGGGGTTTGTCGGGGACAATGGCCCGATCCACCTGCATGACAGACGGAGATTGACCTATGCGCGCACCCGGTTCGTGGCGATCTTGCGGGTTACGGATCGCTGGCCTGGCCCTGGGCCTGTCCGCATGTGTCGGCGAGGCGCCGGGTCCGCAGCGTGCCTGGGAACTGGATGTGCCCGAAGGGCTCCTGGTGCACAACTACGCTCCCGTAGAAGATGAGATGCGGCAGGGGAATGCGATTTCCTACGACGTGGACCTCGTGCTCGGCGAGGACAGCGAAGATGGCTTCTACCGCGTGGGCTCGATCGATGTAGCGCCGAACGGGCGGATCTTCGTTGCCGACACTGGCGACAACCACGTGCGCGTTTTTGGCTCCGACGGGGCTCCGATCGCCACGCTGGGGCGTCAGGGCCAGGGCCCGGGGGAGTTTCAGGCGCCGCGGTCGGTTCTGGTGGGGCCGTCCGGTGATTTGCATGTGCTTGATGGCACGAACATGCGTATTAGCACGTGGACGGCGGAGCTTGAGCACGCGGGTGATCTGCAGGCGCCACCGTGGATTTTTCAGTTGCTCCATGGGCGCCCGGACGGCTCATGGCTAGCCTGGACCTACGGCACGGCGGGGGACAATCCCGATCCGAGCTCCATGCGCAGCCGCGTTGCAGTCGTATCGGCGGCCGGTGATCTCGGCGATCCGCTGCTCGACGTGGACATGAACAACCAGTACACCGTCAAGCGCGACGGCCTGATGAGCTACTACTCGGACAACCCGATCGCGTCGCCCGCGGTTGTCGCTCGCCCGGGCGGCGGATTCTTCCTCACGCGGTCGAGCGAGTACCAGGTGCTCGCGTTCGGGCCCGACGGCGAACCCGAGTGGGCGCTCCGCGCTGCCGCGCAGCCCGAGCCTGTTCCGGAAACCATTGTCGATCGACTACTCACGCGGGTTCGCGACAGAATGCCCGATGTGGCTCGTAGCGAACTCAATCTCCCCGAGTTCCTCCCGGCCCTCCGGGCGCTGAATGTGGATGGGGCAGGGCGCTTGTACGTCTATCCCTATGTGGACTCCGATGTGCGGAACCCGCCCGCCGAGTTGCCCGTGGACGTCTACTCACCGACCGGAGAGCGGATCTTCGCCGGCATGATTCCGAACGACAGCTGGAGCGCTGCGCGCGGAGACCATGTTTTCGTGCCCACTCTGGACACGGCAACCGAGGAGTGGCGCGTCGAACGGCGTCGGATGATCGCGCCGTATATCCGGTAGTTGCGAGCGGAGCGGCCGCGCCAAAACAAAGAACCGCATGGCCCCAGCCCCTACGTCGCAGCCCCTTCGTCGCGCTAGAATCCGGCGCATGCCCAGCGAGCCCCATCCGGCAACTCAGGTCACCGCGCTTCTCGAGGCCCACCGCGCGGGCGATCCCGCGGCGTTTGATCGACTCGTGGACGTTCTTCATGCGGAGCTGCGCGTGCTCGCGCGACGTTGGAGGCGGAGTCCTGGGGCCACGATGAACACAACGGCCCTGGTGAACGAGGCCTATGTGAAGTTGGCCGGAGGCGAGTGCGAGTGGAAAGACCGCACACACTTCCTGGCGGCCTCCGCTCAGGCGATGCGCCACATCGCCGTGGACTACGCACGCGGGCAACTGCGCCAGAAGCGTGGCGGCGACCGCGTGCGCACGGACCTTTCCGATCGACACATGGCGGCCACTGACGAGCTGAGCACGGTGGTGTCGGTTGATACGGCGCTCGAGGAGCTTGAGAGAGAGTCTCCACGAACAGCGCGCGTGGTGGAGTGCCGCTACTTCGCCGGCATAACCACCGAGGAGACGGCAACGGCACTCGACGTGTCGGTCTCAACGGTCGAGCGTGAGTGGCGCGGCGGCAAGAAGACCCTCAAAGCGATGCTGGCGGGATAGCCGATGGATCGCATTCGCACCTTGCTCCGCGCGCTCACTGATCCGCACCGGTCTCAGGCGCTGCAAGAGGCGTTCAGCGAAGACGCCGAGGCGCTCGAGAGAGTTACCTGGGCTCTGATGGTGGTTGCCGGGTCTGATCCCGAGTTCACGCTGCGCACGGGTGGCGGCCTCGTGGGCCCCGTGTGGGATCGCATCTTCGAGGTTGTGGAGGGTCGCCCCCTGGATCCGGGCCAGGAGCTGGGTCGCTACGCCGTGCTCGATCACGTCGGCTCAGGCGGCATGGGGTCGGTGTACTCCGCCTACGACTCGCAGCTCGACCGCCGCGTGGCGGTGAAGCTCCTGCATGCAACCGGTGCCGACGACCAGGATCGCCTGTTGCGCGAGGCCCGTGCTCTCGCCCAGCTAGCCCACCCCAACGTGGTCGGAGTGCACGATGTGGGCACCCACGAGGGCCGGGTATTCGTGGCGATGGAGTTTGTCGATGGCACGCCGCTTCGTGCCTGGTCGGAAGGCCGCACCACCGACGAGATTGTCGCCGTCTACATCGAGGCGGGTAGGGGGCTGGCGGCGGCGCATCGGGCTGGCCTGGTGCATCGCGACTTCAAGCCCGACAACGTGATCGTCGACGCGGATGGCGTGCCCCAGGTGGTGGACTTCGGGCTGGCACGCGCCACCGAGGAAGGTGCGGGAGATGCCCACATCAGCGGGACTCCTGGCTACATTGCGCCCGAGCAGGTGCTGCATCGCCGCTTCGGGCCGCGTTCCGACCAGTTTGCCTTCGCCGCGTCGGTTTGGGAGGCGATATATGGCCACAAACCGTTCTCCGGCAACGATCTGGCCTCGATGGCCCAGACCTACGAGGCCGGGCAGCCGCCAGTGGCTCCCGACCAGCCGCCATTGGCGGGTGGGCTGGCGCGCGCGCTCGAACGCAGCCTGTCGATTGACCCGGGCGAACGCTTCGAATCGATGGATGCCCTGCTCGACGAGTTGGTCGATGAGCCGGCAACCACCACAACGAATCTGTGGATTGCCGCAGCCGCGGGTGGCGCCCTGCTTGTGGCCGGTTGGTTGTGGCTGCAGCCGGCGGCTGCGCTCTGCGCAGATAGTGTTTCGCAGTTGATCGGGATCTGGGATGCGGACCGCGCCGGGGAACTTCGCGCCACGTTCGCCAACGCCGGGCTCGAGCCCGAGGAATTCGCACGCGTTGAAGGGGCGCTCGACCGCTACGCCGATGGCTGGGCCACAATGCGCGGGGACTCGTGCGCGGCCACGAATATCCGAGGCGAGCAGTCACCGGCACTGCTCGACCTGCGCACAACCTGTCTCAATCGACGCCGCGGGGAGTTGCAGGCGGTTGTGAACACCCTCGCGGGTGGCGACCCGGCGGCTTTGGCGCGGGCGGCGGACACCGTGCTGGGCCTCGAGCCTCTCGCCGTGTGTGCCGATACGGCCCTCCTCACCGCCGCGGTAGCGCGGCCCCAGGAACCCGGGCGTCTGGCAGAGCTCGAATCGCTGGAGACACGGCTGGGCGAGGTGCGCGTGGTTGGAGATAGCGCAGGCCCCGGCGAAGCGTTGCCGCTCGCCGAGGAGTTGGCGGTGTCGGCCGACGCGTTCGACTACGCACCGCTGGCGGCTGAAGCCTGGCATCTGGTTGGTGACCTGCAGGACTATCTCGGCGAGTTCGACGCGGCCGAGGCCTCGCTGTTCGCAGCATGGACGGCCGCTGAGGAAGGGCATCATGAGGAGTACGTCATTCGGGCGCTCAACCTGCTCGTCTGGCTCGACGGCAACGATCGCGGCAACGCCGAAGCTGCCGACCGCTGGGCTGCATTGGCCGAAGCAGCGATCGCCGCCGCCGATGCCGGCCCGTATGTGCGCGCCGAGTACTACAACAATCGGGGCGCGGGACTGCAGCAGTCGGGGCGCCTCGAGGAAGCATTCGCCGCGCACAACGAGGCGCTGCGTCTGCGCACCGAGGTGTACGGTGCCGATCACGTCGAGATCGGCAAGTCGTTGAGTAATCTCGGCACGACCCAGTACAGCGCGGGGCGATATCAGGAGGCGCAGGATTTGTTCCGGCGGGCGGCAACGATTCTGCGGCGCGAACTCGGCCCACATCATCAGACGGCGATGGCGATCTCCAACATCGGTGCCGCCTACATCGAAATGCTCGACGGAGAGTCGGCGTTGCCGTACCACGAGGAAGCGCTCGAGATGCGGCAGCAGGTGTTCGGCCCTGACGGATTCATGGTGGCTCAGAGTGTCGTCAATCTCGGCTTCGCCAATGTCCTGGTGGACCCGGAACAGGCGATCCTCGACTTTGCGGAAGCGGATCGCATTTTTGCCCTGTATGTCCCGGAGGATCACTTCTACCGGATCTTCTCGGTGTCAGGCACCGGGCGCGCGTTGTTCGAGGCGGGTCGCTACGAGGATGCGGTGCCCTACTTGCGACGATCATCCGCCGCCTGGCAGGCCTCTGACAACGCCCTGGCGCAAGACGTTTCAGGCGATCTGTTCCTGCTGGCGAAGGCACTTGTTGCCAGCGACGGGAGCCGTAGCGAAGCGTTCGGTTTCGCGCGCCAGGCCCGCGAAGTGGCGGCCGCTGTCGAAGGCGCTGAACTAGAGATCGTCGCCGACATCGACGCGTGGCTCGCTGACAACGAGTAGCTGCAGCCGCCGGCACCCGCAGTTCCTCTAATCGGTGCGGAGAACCTCCACGGGATCAACAGCGGCGGCTCGCCGTGCGGGAATCGCGCTGGCGAGGAGCGTTAACACGGCCAGGCCGGCGAGCATTCCCGTCCATGCCCACGGGTCGAGGCGTTCCACGTTGAAGAGAAGGTTGCTCACGGCGCGAGTTGCCGGGACGGCAAGCACGGCCCCGAGGGCGAGCCCTGCGACTGCCACGAGCGCGGCGCGGCGCACCACAGTACGGATGACCCGTCCGGGTTCGGCGCCGAGGGCGAGTCGAAGCCCCATTTCGCGTGACTGGAGTCGCACCTCGAATCCGAGCAGGGAATAGAGCCCAATCCCTACGAGGAGCACGGCCATGAGAGCAAAGCCGCCGAGGAGCCAGGTTGCAGTGCGCTGCTCGACGCTCGCCGCGGCAACCCAGTCGCTCATCACGCGTACCCGGCCGATCGGTAGATCCGGGTGTACCTCGGCCAGCTTGGCCCGAACGGCGGGGAGCAGACTGGCCGGGTCGCCGGCCGTCCTCACGGCCATGGTCAAGTAGCCGC
>JAAHTG010002068.1_pt1 | contig 12122 bp, 8 predicted proteins | sample 6116081 | NCBI WGS metagenome assembly JAAHTG01 (sample SAMN13939989, study PRJNA603662) | sponge metagenome | isolation source: marine sponge | host: Mycale hentscheli | place: New Zealand | collected 2005
TCGATGTAGAAGATGACACAGAAGTAGACGTTGAAGTTAACGAAGCAAAAGAAGATATCGATGAAGCAAAAGAAGATATCGATGAAGCAAAAGAAGATATCGATGAAGCAAAAGATGACATGGATGAAGGCTACGGCAAAGATGACATGGATGAAGGCATCATGGATAAATTGAAAAAAGCTTACAACGATAAAGAACTTCTTTCAAAAATCGTAACTGTAGATGGTGAAAAAGTATCTATGAAAGATTTATTAGGACTAGCAGGTGCAGGTGCAACTGGTGGTATGGCTAAATCAGGATCAGGTAAATCATCATCAATTGGCGAAGATGCTCGTACTGATGCCGAAGAAGAGGGTTACCTCGACGGTATGAAAGACGAAAAAGAAGATATGGATGAAATGAAAAAAGAAATCGAGGAATTGAGATCTGACCTTCACGAAACTAATCTTTTAAACGCTAAATTGCTTTACACAAATAAAATTTTCAGAGCTAAAAACTTAAAAGAAGCTCAGAAAGTAAAAGTTCTAGAAGCATTTGACAAGGCGTCGAATGTAAGTGAAGTAAAACTTATTTTTGAAACTTTAAATGAGGGTATGGTATCTAATACTAAAACCGTAGTTAAAGAATCATTAGGTCGTGCTTCTAAACCAGCAGGTGTTGCTTCAAAGACTCCTATTATGGAAATTGATCCACAGGTTTCTAGATGGCAAAAACTCGCTGGAATTAAATAACTATTAAAATACATTTAACAATGTCACAAATTAACCAACTTTTAGAGTCTGCTGCCGGTTCATATAAGAACTTGCAATCAGATGCTGCTAGATTATCTAGCAAGTGGGATAAGACAGGTTTGTTAGAAGGTCTTAAAAACGAGACTGAGAAAAACAATATGTCTATGATCCTAGAAAACCAAGCTAAGCAATTGGTAACTGAAATCTCTGCTGACGGTGGAGCTCCTGCTCCAGCAGGTGCTGCTAGCTTCTCAGCTAACGTAGGTACAGGTGCACAATGGGCTGGTATCGCTTTACCATTAGTACGTAAAGTATTTGGTCAGATCGCTGCTAAAGAATTCGTTTCTGTACAGCCAATGAACTTACCTTCAGGTCTAGTATTTTACTTAGACTTCCAGTACGGTTCAACTAAAAATTCTGATAATAATACTTCACCAGAAAGATTCACTGAAGGTGATTCACTTTATGGTGGTTCAGGTACTCCATTCTCAACTGACGGTAACGCAGGAGAAGGTCTTTACGGACCAGGTAGATTTGGATACTCACTTCCATCTCAATCTAATGGTGATTTAGTATTTACTGCTGAATCAGCTTCTTGGAAAGACGTAGGCTTTGATTCAGATTTATCTGCATCAGTTGCTGCTGAAGAAGTAGTAAAAATTACAGTTGCTAACGCTTCAACTCAATTAGTACAACCAGACCTTGAGTCAATCAGAGGATGGGCTTTTGTTTCTGCATCTGCAGTAGCAGGAGGTCAGGTAAATGCTTACAACACTGCAGTAGGTGATACTGTAACTATGTTTGTATCAGGTGCTGAAGGTACTATTGCTAATGGAACTACAGGTACAGTTTACTATGCAACACAACCAGAAGATAATACTTTAGGTGATTTCGAAAATACAGCTGCTATTCCAGAAATTAACATTGGTATGAGATCTGAAGCAATTGTTGCTAAGACTCGTAAATTGAAAGCTGTTTGGACTCCTGAGTTCGCTCAAGATTTGAACGCTTACCAATCTCTAGATGCTGAAGCTGAAGTAACTAACATCATGAGTGAATACATCTCTTTAGAGATCGATTCAGAAATCTTAGCGATGTTGATTCAAGATGCTTCTGCTGGTACTGAGTACTGGTCAGCTCAAAACAACCGTTTCTATGTTTCAGGTGATGACTTCACTAACGACACTAACGGTTACTACAACACTCAAGGTCAGTGGTTCCAAACTTTAGGTACTAAAGTAAACAAATTATCAAACGAAATTCACCGTTTAACTCTTAGAGGTGGTGCTAATTTCATGGTAGTTTCTCCAACTGTATCTACTATCTTGGAAAGTATTCCTGGATTCGCAGCTGATAACTCAGATGCTGAAAAAATGGAATATGCCTTTGGTATCCAAAAAGCAGGTCAGTTTAATGGACGTTACAAAGTATACAAAAACCCATACATGAAAGAAAACACTGTACTATTAGGTTACAGAGGTTCTCAATTCTTGGAGTCGGGTGCTGTATTCGCTCCTTACGTACCATTAATCATGACTCCTTTGGTATACGATCCTGAGACGTTCGTACCAAGAAAAGGTCTATTGACTCGCTACGCGAAGAAAATGTTAAGACCAGAATTCTACGGTAAGATCTACATTTCTGGATTGAACACTCTTTAATAGAGTAAAACCATAGAGAAAATTAAGCCCCGCGTAAGCGGGGCTTTTTTTATATGTATAATAAACAATTAAACGTTATTATTTTATGGCAACCAATCATCATAACGATGAGGTCTTCAAACAAAAAAGAAGGCCTAAAAATCCAATTAAGTTCAAAATTAAACTAAATGATGAACAAAAAGAAGCAAAATCAAAAATCTTAACATCCACAATTACCCTACTATCAGGCTCAGCAGGTTCGGGTAAAACGTTATTAGCTTGTCAAATTGCTCTTGAGAAATTATTCATGAGAGAAATCGATAAAATTATTATAACACGACCTACTGTGAGTAAGGAGGAAATCGGCTTTTTACCGGGTGATCTCCGCGAAAAAATGGACCCATGGGTGCAACCTATTTATCAAAATATGTATGCTCTTTATGATAAAGAAAAGATTGAAAAATTTATTTCAGAAGGTGCAATAGAAATTGTCCCTGTTAGTTTTATGCGCGGTAGAACGTTTTTAGATAGTGTAGTTATTGTAGACGAAGCCCAAAATGTTACACATGAGCAAATGCAAATGATTGTTACTCGTATTGGTTTACGTTCTAAAATGATTATATGTGGTGATGACCATCAAGTTGATTTAAGATCAAAACGAGAATCTGGATTTAGATTTTTATATAAAGCGTCACGCAAAATAAAGAATATGTGTGGTATTTCTCTTAAAACTAATCATAGAGATCCAATTGTAGAAGATTTAATTAATTTATATGATGAAGCTGAAGAGCAAGGAATAAACCTAGGCACTTCAGGTTCTACTAAAAAACGTAAATAATAATATTTTTTCTAATATTTATAACTAAAACTACACATGGCCTATTGTCCTCCAAAAACCCCAGCTACTGGCTGTTTAGATGTAACTATACAGGAATCTATTATTCTGCCTAATTTTAACGTTCAGAATTCATTTAATTCTTTTACAGTATGTGGTATTAAAAATTACGTAACAAGAACTGAAGTTATTGATTACCAATGGAGTGAAGATTCATTAACTGATGGTGGGATTGGTATTATAGGATTTGTTGATAATAAACAATCTCTTACCCCTGGATCATTCGTTAACTCAGATGTAAAATATATTAGAATTACTAACCTACCAGATAGTGATAAATTTGCCAGTATATTTTGTATTAAAACTAATGATGAATCTGTAACATTTAAAGTTGACCCAGGTGCCTCACTTATTTTAAGTAATGATGCTTTTGAAGTTACTTCTTCAGTTACTGCATCTTTTGATTATATGAGTGAAATAAAAGCTATGGCTGGTGATAGTAGTGATCCTAATTATACAGGTAGTATTCAAATTGAATATGTTGTGGCTTCATCTTAATGTAAAAATATATATCTAATTTAAGGGGTTCTTAATTGAACCCCTTTTTTTTAATATTTATAACCAAAATACAATGGCAAACATTCCTATATGGCCCGGATCATCTTCATTTAAACCAGGAGACACACCATTTGGTTTTTATGATTATAATCCTGATTTTCAAATAGATGCAGATAAAGTAGCAAAATTTTGTGCTTTAAGGTTAGGGTATCCTATTGAAAATGTTGAATTACAAGATATTAATTTTTATACGGCTTTTGAAGAAGCTATAACTGTTTATTCTAACGAACTGTTTGCTTATAAGCAAAGGGAAGATTACCTTTCAGTAGAAGGATCTAAATATTCTTATGAAGAAACTAATGTAGATTTTTCAGATGCTTTAATTACACCTAATTTACAACCTGTTATTAACCTTTCTCAACAATACGGAACTTGGTCAGGAGTTGGAGGTAATGTAGATTGGTATAGTGGTTCAGTAATTTTAACATCCTCAGTACAAGATTATGATTTAAATGAATGGGCATCATCTGTAGGATTAACAGGTAGTGATGTTGAAATCATGAGAGTATTTTATGAACCTTTACCTGCATCTTTCCAATTTTTAGGAGGTTTAGGTTACAGTGGTGCTGCTATTGCTATGTTTGGAGATAGTGCAGGTTTAACAGCTTATGGTGGTAATCAATTTTTAATGATGCCTTTAAGTTTTGATATGCAAGCTATTCAACAAGTTGAAATGTATAGAGATGTATTATTTTCAAATTATACATTTCAATTAATTAATAATAAACTAAGAATATTCCCAATTCCCGGAGAAAATGAAAGCGGAGGTAGAGTTTGGTTTGAATACATGCTAAAATCAGATGAATATTGTGTTAGTATAGATGTTGATCCAAATAAAATTACTAATATTTCTCAAGTTCCTTATAGAAATGTAGATTATGATAGTATTAATTCGGTAGGTAGAGCTTGGATATTTGAATTTACCTTAGCATTAGTAAAAGAAATGCTAGGTTACGTTAGAGGTAAATATACCCAGGTACCCATCCCAGGGGCTGAAGTAACATTAAATCAAGCAGATTTATTATCCTCAGCTGAAGCTGATAAGAATAAATTAATTGATAGATTAAGAGAATATTTTGATTCAACTTCTCGTCAATCTTTATTAGAAAGAAGATCAGCAGAATCAGATGCTCGTATGAATGAGTTAGATAAAGTACCAATGGTAATTTACGTAGGGTAATGGCATTATTTGGAGAAGCAAGAGATATAAGTTTTTTTAGACACATTAATAGGGAATTAATGGGTAACATTATTTCCCAACAATGTGTTTACTACAAATATGATTTAGGTGAAACTAAAGTAAATATATATGGGGAAGCTTCTAAAGGTAAATACTTTCACCCACCAGTCCAATTAAATTGTTTAATTGAAAGAAGCGATCAATTTTATCCTGAAAGTGATTTAGGAGTAAATTTTCAATGGGGAATTACATTTAAATTTTTACGTGATGATTTATTATCTCGTAATGAATGTTTTAATAAAAATTGGCAACAAGAATGCACATATGGAGCTAATTTAGTTCCTGAAGTAGGGGATGTAATTTTATATAATGAAGGGTACTATGAAGTTGATACTACAAATGCTAACCAATATTTTGTAGGTAAAAACCCATCATACCCACAATTAGACTCAGATGGTAATAATGCCTTAAACGAAACGGATTTAGCTGATTTTGGTTCTAGTATTTCAATTATTGTTGATACACATTACGTCCCAGCAGATAAATTAGCATTATCTCCATTTAAAGAAAGATTTTAATGGCTCAAAATAGAAAACCTACACCAAAAACACAAAGAGAAATTAGTGAGGGTTTAGTAACCCCCTATGATTCTACTGCAGGTAACCCTAACGGAGCAAATACCTACTCAGTTGACCCTGATATTAACCAGGCTGGTATTCCCTTTAATCGTTCAGAACAAATGTCTCGTAAAGGGGATAGTTATAAACAATTTTCAGTTGGTTTAGAAGATATAGATGAATCTATATTTTACTACTTTAACAACATAATTAAACCTTCTGTTTACCAAAACGAAGAACGCATCCCCGTACCTATTATCTATGGTAATCCTGAAAGATGGAAATCATTTCAAAAAGATGGATTTTATAGAGATAAAAATGGTGCTGTTATGATGCCTATTATTGTAATTAAAAGAGATAATCTTACTAAAAATAGAAGTTTAACAAATAAATTAGATGCTAATATGCCTAATTTATATACTAGTTGGCAAAAATCATATAATGATAAAAACTTTTATTCTAACTTCAATGTATTAAATAATAGAGTACAAACTAAACAATTTGTAGCTAATGTAGTTCCCGATTATGTAACATTACAATATAGTGTTATTATTCAAACTTACTATATGGATCAATTAAATAAAATAGTTGAAGCTTGTAACTATGCTTCTGATTCATATTGGGGTGATCCTGAACGCTTTAAATTTAAAGCTTCTATTGATAGCTTTACTAATGTTAATACTGTAGCTCAAAATGAAGAAAGAGTTGTTAGGAGTAATTTTACTATCAATATGTATGGGTATATAATACCGGATATAATACAAAAAGATTTAGCTTCCGTTAAGAAATTTAATTCAAAATCTAAAATTATCTTTTCTATGGAAACAACCTCAAATCCAGAAGTATTTAATCCAAACCCAGAAATAGCCCCAGCTGTAGATGGTTCAAGTGCTGTTAGAAATAGATTGGCCGAGAATGTTAATACCCGTAAACGAATAGATACCAATGAGTAACGTAAGATTTTTAGATAATGTAGCAGTAACCTCTTTTGCTAGTTCAAACCAGCTAGTAGGTTCTACATTTCCTAGAGTAGTATTTCCGGGAGAAATAAAGACAGTACCTACTAATCAAAACTCATATGCTTTTGAGGTATTTAATAAAGGCGTTATTAATATAACAGCAGGTCAAGCTGTTCAAGTTGGGGGTGAAACTGTGTATTCTCATGGTTTATTAAGAATGGAAAGTAAATTCGTAAACGAAGGTAAAATCAATATAAATGGTATTTTAGAAATTGGAGATATTTTTACAATCTAACAAAAAAATATAATATTTATATATAAACGTACGTACAAGTGGCTCAAATTAATATTGCAAACTCAGGCACCTCAGGCATAGAAACTCCTCAAACAGGAGTTACTGCTGTCTTTTCTAATAGTGCCGACAACGGTAGATTATACTATAGATTTTCAGATGGAACATACGCCCCTGTAGATACAGCAGGTACTGGAGGTGGCGGCGGTGCTGGTTCATCAGGTACTTCAGGTACTGGAGGTAGTGGATCTGGAAGCTCAGGTACATCAGGTATAGGCTCATCAGGTACATCAGGAACCGGAGGGTCAGGATCATCGGGTACTTCAGGAACTGGGGGATCAGGATCATCGGGTACTTCAGGAACAGGAGGATCAGGATCATCGGGTACATCAGGTACTGGTGGTTCAGGTTCATCTGGTACCTCAGGTACTGGTGGCTCGGGTTCATCTGGAACCTCAGGTACTGGAGGTTCTGGCTCGTCCGGAACTTCAGGCACTGGTGGTGCTGGTGGCGTAAATGGTACTTCAGGTACTGATGGTTCATCAGGTACAACAGGAAACGATGGTACTTCAGGTACAGCAGGTCCTGATGGTAATCAAGGTGGAGATGGTACCTCTGGTACAAATGGAGATTCAGGTACTTCAGGTACAGCAGGTCCTGATGGTAATCAAGGTGGAGATGGTACCTCTGGTACAAATGGAGATTCAGGTACTTCAGGTACAAATGGAGCTTCAGGTATTAATGGAACGGATGGTACCTCAGGTATTAATGGTTCATCAGGTACTTCAGGTGCTAATGGTTCATCAGGTACCTCAGGAGACGGTACAGCAGGTACTTCAGGTACACAAGGTGAACAAGGTATAGCTGGCTCATCAGGTACCTCAGGAGACGGTACAGCAGGTACTTCAGGTACACAAGGTGAACAAGGTATAGCTGGCTCATCAGGTACTTCAGGAAACGGTACAGCAGGAACTTCAGGTGCTGATGGTACTTCAGGTACTGGTGGTGGAGGTGCTACAGGTACTTCAGGTACTTCAGGTGCTGATGGTACAGGTAATCCAGGTTCATCAGGAACTGCAGGAACATCAGGTGCTGCAGGTGCTCCAGGTGACGCAGGTTCATCAGGTACTTCAGGTACCGGAGGTGGCGGTGGTGGAGCTGCCTTAACAGTTAGAGATGGTTCTACATCAGTTTCAAATGTTGAAGATATTGTATTTAGTGGTGGTACTGTAACAACAGGTACTTCAGGTGTTGCTCAAGTAACTATTTCCGGTGGAGGTGGTGGTGTAAAACAATACGCCTTTTTAATTAGCTATGCTCAAGGACCTATTGTAAAACTTGCAAATGGTACTGTAACTCAAATTACAACTTCTCCATACAGTAGTGATTCTGTTACAATTACTTTAACTGCAACCCAAAATATAGTTCAATTTGATTTTAATGATGAAGATAATCCCCCACAATCCGTAATATCTCATTACTTTAATGCTTCATCAACTACATATCAAGTAGTATCCCAAAACTGGGGTAATAATGGATATAACGAAGTTACAGGCTTCGCAGCTTCAACTTCAGGTGGGTTTGTAGTAACTACTGATTATCTTACTAATGTTAGTGATAGTACCTTTACTTTAAATGTTACACCTAGTACTTTTGGTGGTGGTGAAGGTGTTAGTGGGTTTGATACAATTTTAACTCACACTTACATAGTATTTAGTTTCTAAAAAATAAAATAATTCTTCTTTAAGAGCCCCTCATTTGAGGGGCTTTTTTTTAATATTTATCGTTGACTAGTCTGTTTGGAAGTGAAAAACAACTATTACTTAATTAAAATTATTAAAGTAATATAACAATATTAAATGGCTGAATTTAACCCAGAAAACCCTGCACTTACTTTATATGGTAGTATAGGTAGTGTATCAAATAAAGATAAATATAATGTCAATGATGAGACAGGTTTAGGACCTAATGGTTCCGATAAATATATATCATTTGATATTGTAATCTCTAGCATAGGGTCTCAAAATGTAGGGGATGCTAGTATTAGAAATTCTAACGGTTTACTTACAGGAGGTACTTACAACGGTCAAGATATTAAAGTTGGTGATTGGGTTGCTTTAAGAGACGGTAGAAAAATTTGGAAAATTTCATCTATTTCTGAAAAAGCAAATACTTATATTTCTTGTTCTATCGAAGATGTAGGTATGAATATTGCTCGTACTCGTAGTGATAGAGCTAATAACCCTTCAAATGGGGATTTAGCTGTAATATACGAAGTTAGTGATAATCAAGTCCCTATATTTGCTAGTGATCAAACTGATAATCTTACAGCTAATAATGCTATAGACATTATTCAATCTTACTATAGTATATATGAACCCTTCGAAAGATTCACTTTTTACCCAGACATTACTGGTAGCGTAGAAATTGGGGATTTAGTAACAGTTACAGGTTCAATAGATGGTACTACTGTAACTCCTTATAGATTAATTCCTGCAAGTGAAGAAGATACTGTAGTTGGTATTGTTTCTGACATTTATGGAGGGAATAACGTTAATGTTCGTCCTTACAATAAAATTATAACTAATTTTACCAAACCAGAACTTTTAGTAGATGGTATAATTGGTTCTACTTGGTATTTAAGTGGTAGTAGTGGTGGTTATACTACTAGTAGTGATTTTGGGGATCCTAAATTTTTCCAATTAAGTTTAGCAACAGGTACTTCAACAACAGGTAGTATAGATGGTCCTACTTTTGATGAAACTTCTTATAATTTTATAGTTAATAATATTGAAGTAATTCCTGTAGATGCAGGAGGTAGTACTTTAAATTTAGGACAAATTACTTCTTCAATTAATACTTATAGTAATTCTACTTTTGTAACTGCTAGTATTTATGAAGAAGGGGGTAAAGCTACTGTTAGTAGTGGTGATACAGCTGGTACTGGAGGTGAAGATGGTAGTTATGGTTATAATACATTTAATCCTAAATTATTTGCAGTTCTTTCTGGAACTGGAGTATCCCCTGGGGATACAGGAACATACCCAAGTGCACCTGGTAAATTTGCTATTACTGCTAGTGGATATGAAATGGAAATTCATCCTACAGCTTCAAGTGGTACTGCAACTGCAGGTGCAACTACTTACCCTGTAGCTCTTGCTTCTGATTTTAAATTAGCCATAGATTCGGCTTCAGCCGCGACTGGTGCTGATTTAACTGTAACTGTTGTAGATAGCGATACTTTAGAACTTGTTGTTAACGATGGTACTAATTTAGAAATTGAAGAAATCTCTATAGACCAGTTTAACAGACCTTTAGTAGGTCTTCTTTCAAGCACAGCTTTACCTACAGGAGAATTTGCAGCTCCTGCTTTAGAACAATATTTAGCTTTAGAAAGAACTGATGGTGGTAGTATTTTACTTCAAGGTAGTTGGTTAAATGATCCTTCCAATTCCTCAGGACTTAACTCAGTTACAGGTGTTTCACCTTATCTCTTAATGATTGAAGCCGCTGGTGGTGGTTTAGAAACTTTCTACACAGGCTCTTCAGTTAATACAAATACATCAAAAATTAACTTCTCAGGCTCAGGCGTAGAAGTAACTCTATCAGGTTCAGATGGAGTATTAGTAAATATAGACGATCGAATTCCTGTATCACAAAGTGACGCTGGAGTAGGTTTAGCAACAGCATTTAATTTTAGTGGTTCTTTAGTTCAAAGTGTAACTATAGGAACTAGTGGAGTAGCTACAGTATACATTGATGGTGATGCCGCTGGTACATCAGGTACTTCAGGTACAGCTGCTGGTTCAGGTACATCAGGTACAGATGGTAGCTCAGGTACTTCTGGAATTGGTACTACAGGTACATCAGGTACATCAGGTGACGGTGATAATGGTACTTCAGGTATAGCAGGTGTAGATGGAACTTCAGGTACAAGTGGAGAATCAGGTACAGCTGGTACATCTGGTTCTACTGGTACATCCGGTTTTTCTGGATTAGATGGTAGTTCAGGTACGGCAGGTACTTCAGGTACAGCAAATGGTTCATCTGGTACAACAGGTACAGCAGGATCAGCTGGTACCTCAGGTACATCGGGAGCAACATCAGCTGCAACCTCAGGTACTGATGGTGTAAGTGGTACTTCAGGTACTTCAGCTGAATCAAGTACTTCAGGTACAGCGGGTACAGCAGGTACTTCAGGTAGTACAGGTACAGATGGTACTGCAGGTTCAGCTGGTACAGCTGGTGATTCAGCAACATCTGGTACTTCAGATACTTCAGGCACAACAGGTTCATCAGGGACTTCAGGTACAACAGGAGATGATGGTACAACAGGTACAGCTGGAGATTCAGGTACTTCAGGTACTTCAGATACATCAGGTACCACAGGTACAGCAGGTAGCTCAGGTACTTCAGGAGCAGCCTCACTTGGTACTTCTGGTACAGATGGTGAAAGTGGTACTTCTGGTACAGATGGTGCCTCAAGTACTTCAGGTACTGCAGGTATCTCAGGTACATCAGGTACTTCATCTTCTTCAGGTACAGATGGTACAGCAGGTTCTTCAGGTACAGCAGGTGTTTCAGCAACCTCTGGTACTAGTGATACTTCAGGCACAACAGGTTCATCAGGGACTTCAGGTACAACAGGGGATGATGGCACAACCGGTACAGCAGGTGAAAGTGGTACAGCAGGTACCTCAGATACTTCAGGTACAACAGGTACAGCAGGTAGCTCAGGTACTTCAGGAGCAGCTTCATTAGGTACTTCTGGTACAGATGGTGAAAGTGGTACTTCTGGTACAGATGGTGCCTCAAGTACTTCAGGTACAGGAGGTATATCAGGTACATCAGGTACTTCAAACTCCTCAGGTACAGATGGTACTGCAGGTTCTTCAGGTACAGCAGGTGCTTCAACAACTTCAGGAACAAGTGATACTTCAGGTACTACAGGTTCATCAGGTTCTTCAGGTACAACAGGAGACGACGGTACTTCAGGTACAGCAGGTGAAAGTGGTACAGCAGGTACAAGTGATACTTCAGGTACAACAGGTACAGCAGGTAGCTCAGGTACCTCAGGCGCAGCCTCACTTGGTACTTCTGGTACAGATGGTGTCTCAGGTACTTCGGGTACTTCAGGTGCTAGTTCAACATCAGGTACAGGAGGTGAAAGTGGTACTTCAGGTACTTCAAACTCCTCAGGTACAGATGGTACAGCAGGTTCTTCAGGTACAGCAGGTGTTTCAGCAACCT
>JAAHTG010002070.1_pt1 | contig 12119 bp, 10 predicted proteins | sample 6116081 | NCBI WGS metagenome assembly JAAHTG01 (sample SAMN13939989, study PRJNA603662) | sponge metagenome | isolation source: marine sponge | host: Mycale hentscheli | place: New Zealand | collected 2005
GTTTAACCCGCAACAACAATTCCGGGTGTCCTGGCCCGCTGAACCGGTTGTTGCTCGAGCCTACATTGATCAACTTCAGCGCAGCAATGTGCTGCGGGCGGATGCAATTTCGCAGCTGACAGAAGCGCTTGACGGAGCAGATGCGAGCCTCAGCAACGACCGTAAGGACCAGCGTCTGGCACAGAGTTTGAATTCACTGGGGGAAAGCATGCTGTCTGATGACGCTAGCACCGCGGCACTGCGCCGGCAAACCGCACTGGGCGAAACCCTGAAGAGCATTGCTGCACGGCTGCGGTAACGAAAGCAACTAATACCGGCAGACCACGTATGCCGGTGACACAAAAGTCGCTAAAAAAGTAAAGTTGGCCCTGTCTATATATGGACAGAGCCAAATAAATGAATAGATTGTTCCAAACGGGGTTAGCTATTTTATTCGGGAGAGCAAATTTGACGCGCTTATTCGCAATTATCGCAACTATTTTCCTATCATCATTGCCTGCTCATGCTTATCTGGATGCAGGTACAGGCAGCATTATTGCTCAGCTGATAATCGGTGGCGCAGCAGGCTTTATGGTGGTGGTGAAATTGTACTGGCACAAAATTAAGAGTTTTTTCCCCCAGCGGAAAAAGGACAATGCTGACCAACCCGAATAGCCCTTTTTCTTGAGGTAATTTCATGCAATCAGCTTACGTTGAGCCGGGCTCATTCAGAGACCCAAGTGGCCATATTTGGCATCTGGGCAATCGAATATTCAGAACAGTGAAAGGCAGCGCTTGCAAACATTTTGAACAAGCCAAAGACAGCGGCTTGTTTGATGTCGAGTTTGCGCACGGAGCAATCATCAATACAAAAATTGTCACCGATGCCACAATCAAAGGCAAAATTGACGGAAGTTTTGACCTGCTGCTGGAGCATGACCGAATTAATTTGGTCAATTATCCTTATGAGTGGTGCTTTGACCAGCTCAAGGAAGCGGCGTTGTTGCACTTGGAGATTCTGCGCGAAGCACTGGATAGAAATATCATGCTGTCCGACGCATCAGCCTACAACATTCAATATATAGGAACCACGCCCTATTTTATCGATATGTTGTCCTTTCGACCTTACCGAGAGGGCGAAGTTTGGAACGGATACCGGCAGTTTTGCGAGCAGTTTCTACACCCATTGTTGTTGCAATGTGAACTTGACGTTCCATTCAACAATTGGTTCAAAGGCACGCTGGAAGGCATTTCTGGGCAAGATCTGGTTCGGCTGTTGCCGCTTCGCAAGAAAATTAAACCCAAAATAGCGGCACATATCTGGCTCCCGGCTACGCTGCAAAAAAATGCAAACCAAAAAAACCTGCAAGACATGGCAGCCAACGAAACTCGACAAACTCTGCCAAAGGCCAGCATGCGAAATATTTTCGTGTCGCTATATGACTGGATTAGCAAACTGTCGCTGGACCACGGAAAAAAGAGCACCTGGTCTGAATTACGAAAAAAACAACAGCTATTCCGAAGAAGAAGTCGCTGCAAAAACATCTTTCATTACACAAGCCGTTCAGGAAAGCCAACCTGACACCGTTTGGGACATGGGATGCAATTCCGGCCAATTTTCGGAGGTATGCCTGAAAGCAGGGGCCAAGAACGCTGTTGGGTTCGATTTTGATTTAAAGACTGTGGGCATCGCTTTCCAGCGCAGCAAAGATAAAAAATTAGACCTGTTAACCTTGCATCAGGATCTGGCGAACCCCTCGCCAGCCCATGGATGGGGCGGCGTGGAACGCAAAAGCCTCATGGCCAGGGCGAACGCAGACATGACGGTTGCACTCGCTTTAATTCATCATTTGGTTATCGGGCGTAATGTTCCATTGAATTACTTTACTAAATGGCTTGTCCAGTTGGCGCCGGAAGGGATCCTCGAATTTGTTCCCAAAAATGACCCTATGGTGCAAATCTTGTTGATGAACAGGGAAGACATTTTTCCTGATTATACGCTGGAGAACTTTAAACATGTCCTCAACAAATATGCCCGAATTATTCGATCTGATGTCATTACTGAGGATGGACGCACGTTGATCCATTTTACGCGCAATGACTCTTAAAGAGCCCACTCACTCTGTCACTGCCAGCGTATATTTTGCAATTTTTCTTTTGCTGCTGTCACCTATCGTTCATCACGCACTTCTGGTCAATTATTCTTTGTTCAACATAGACGGCTTGGTGCTTCTGACTGGCATAGGATTAATATCAACAATAATGACTTTTTTTGCTCGGCACAGAGGTAACATTGGCTATGCTATAATGGTTGGTGGCGCACTATCGTTATTAACTGACTATTTGATAACCGACTATTTTATGCCAAGAGCGATCTGGCAAATTATGCAGTGGGCTAGCCTCTCACTTGTTGGCGGTTACCTTTTATGGAAACTGGGCCCCACCCAAGTCTGCCCAAATAGTCACCGCTTTCTGTTTGGCTTTTCTGGTAGGTGATATCATATTAGACAGAAGTTCCGTCAGTGTTCGTATGCACCGGGGGCAACACTCAAACGCCATAGAAACAGCGGCTGGTGACGAATCGCGGCCTGTCATACATCTGGTTTTCGATGCGTTCCAGGCGTCTTCTGCCTTGCCAAAAGGGCAAGCTGCAACAGCAGAAATTATCCGCTCTTACTTTGTAAACAACGGCTTTTATCTTTATGATAAAGCCTTCACTCGGTACAACCGTACGTATCGCTCGTTGCCGGCTGCGCTAAATTTCGGTCAAGCTGTGGTGACGCCCGACGTAGAACCTTCGAAAGCGTTTCAGACTACCCTTTTTGAACATTATCCCGGGCAGAACCAGGTATTGGCAACCATGGCAGCAAAAGGATTAAATGCTCACATTATTCAAACCAACCACGTGGACCTTTGCGTCCCGCCACCCGTTCGCTCCAGTATCCGTTGCTCTACCTATTCAACAAGTGACCTGCCCCGCGACAAAATGTTGAATCTGCCTGTCATTGAACGACTGAAGTTATTTCTTATTTTGATCGGAGAGAAAACCATAATTTATAGAGCTATACGGCTTGTGACGAACAGTGTCTTTGGCGGCACAATCGCTCACGTCAGGTCACCGCTAACCGATTTTATCGCAACGGAGATAACGAAAAAAACAATCGAGAGCGTTGATGCAAAAACATATATTTTTATGCATAGCCTGATATCTCATTCGCCTTATGCCCTAAACAAAAACTGTTTACTACGGCCAGTCTCCGAATGGTCCAGCGACAGACGCGACAATACCAGCCGCCAACGGAAAATTGCCTACCAACGCTACGCCCAACAATTGGAATGTTCACTAAAGCATATGTCCGAAATATTAGATCACGTAGCCCGAAACCCAGAATTGAAAAACGCCCTTGTTGTTATTCACGGAGACCATGGCAGCCGCCTGTCAGTTAACAGAACTGACCATCGAACCAGGACAGGTTTGAGCAACGATGATTTGCTGGATAATTTCCCTACTCTATTTGCGGTAAGACACCCGAACATCCAACCCGGCGTTGACAAAAAGCCAGTCGCATTGGATACCGTGCTGCGACATCACCTTAAGGAAATGGATATCCGTCCTTACCCGGGTCCGGCAGAGAGCCAAATCTTTTTGCTTCAGAAAGATGGCACCTTTTCCAAAGCACACCTCGACCTCGGCAAGCAGTAGACTGTCCCTTTTTAATTCCCTAATTGCCAAATATTCTGGCGTCGCTATGGTGCACGCAGGAAACAAATAATATGCAGGATACGTTGTGACACAGGTTTTTGACGGTAACTTCTCGGAAGGCTGCCAGCGCATGCTGCATGCTATAGGGCACGGCAGAGAAGCAGAAGCAATAGCCACATTCCGGCAGGGTTCATTCAGGCCAGAACCGATTGAACATAAAGCCTTCATCCAGATGTTGATCGACATTAAGGCCTACGAACTGGCATCCTGCGTTGCACTGGCAGTGTACAACGAAGACAAAAACACGCTTGATAATATTACCTGCGCAGCACGTAGCGAAATCTACTGCCAACGCCCCGACCACGCGATCAAAATTGCAAGCGATGGCACGACTTTACTTGGTCCAACTCCGGCTCTGCATTTGATAGTCGGTCTGGCGATGATGTCGGTCGGTTCTCTGGACAATGCCGGTTCAGCTATCCAGGCCGCCTTGCAAATGAAAGCCGAACCAATTGGGCTTGCTTATCTAGGCGAAGTATTACGGCTGATGGGACGAACCAGCGACGCAATAGCCTGTCATGAGAAGTGCGTCGGCGCCGGGTGTACTGACGCCGAAGCTTATTTGCTGGCAGGCAATGCCTATTACGATGCCGATCAAATTGACACGGCGCTTACGCACTATGAAAAAGCAGTGCTGCTCAAGCGGCATTATGTTGACGCGCATGACACGCTGAACAAAGCTTTGTGGGAACACGGGAAACACACAAACTTCCTGAAAAGCTTTGACCTTGCCATAGAAAAGCTACCGACCCTGTTAATTTTACGCTTACGTCAAGCCTATTTCCGCATTCTTGCCGGCAAGCTGGACGATGCCGCCGCACAGTTGAACTATTGCCTAGACACTTTTGGTCCCAACGCGCGCGTATACGCTGAACTTGCTGGCGTAAAAAAGCAATTGAACAAAGATTTCGACACCCTGCCGCTATATGCACAGGCCTACGAACTGGATGCTGCGGACGCCAACATGCTCAAGGCATATGGTCGCAACCTGATCGGGGCTCAACAGTATGAGCGCGCCGCTGAAATTCTGGCTGAATGCAAAGCTATCGACAGCGCCGACCAGGAATGCCTTGCGTTTCTGTCCGCTGCCAACACCCACGTAAAACCGGAAGATGCCGCGCGGGTTAATGATTATGACGGTTTGGTGCAGGCGTTTGAGCCACGCCCGCCGGCGGAATACGCGTCACTTCAGAACTTCAATGCCGCACTGCTAAGCGCTTTGCAGCCCTACCATAGAAGCGAAGCTGCACCACTCGATCAAACCCTGGTGCGCGGCACTCAAACACACGGCATGTTGTTCAACAATAACAGCAAGGAAATCAAGCAATTAGAGAGCATGCTGCGCGAGTGCATTAAGGATTACATTGCGCATCTGCAAAAAGTTGGCCCCGTTGAGATCAAAAACAGAATTTCCGACAGCTTCGAGTTTTCCGGCGCGTGGAGTGTGCAGCTTAGTGAAGGCGGTTACCACCTTGACCATGTACACTCGGCGGGCTGGATAAGTTCAGTTTATTATGTTGAAGTGCCAGACGAGCTAAACGACGAAACCCATGAGGGCTGGCTCAAATTCGGCGACATGCATTTTGACCCCAACAACACCGGACCGCACCGGTTTGTGAAACCGATCCCGGGCCGCCTTGTGTTGTTTCCGTCATACATGCTGCACGGCACGGTACCGATACAAAAAGGAAAAAGGCGGACAACCGTTGCTTTTGACGTTGTGCCTAATTAGCGCCCTGCCATGAGTTAATGGGGGTTTTGAAATGAACACAAAACTGGTGCTACGCGTAACTTCGGTTTGCGGGCCTCCTTCGGCGCCGTTTTTGCGCTTTCAATTTTCTAACCTTCACATAACCGATGCAGCGGCTTGCCCGACAATGGGTCCAGTTTGCCCGCGCACAGACGGTGGCATTCCTAAGTATTATTTTTCGTTTGCCTTATCGTCTTTATTGGGCCTGTTAGGACGGCGCATGGTAAACCACCAAACGGCAAAACAGTGACCAACAATAGCTATCTCCCTAAGGATATGAATCATGGCCTCTAAAAGTGAAAAAATTACCTTCTCCGGATTTGACGGCAGTCTACTGGCTGGCAAGCTGGATTTGCCCAGCGGGGCGCCGCTGGCATATGCGCTTTGGGCTCATTGTTTCAGTTGCAGCAAAGACGTATTTGCCGCCTCGCGGGTTGCACGAAGCCTGACGGAAAAAGGCATTGCAGTACTGAGATTTGATTTCACCGGCCTTGGGACAAGCGAAGGCGATTTCGCCAACACTAACTTTTCTTCAAACGTTCAGGACCTAATTTCCGCAGCCGATTATCTGCGCGCGCATTTCGAGGCACCCAAAATGCTCATCGGCCACTCGCTTGGCGGTGCTGCGGTGCTGGCAGCGGCAGCCCATGTGCCAGAAGCATTAGCCATCTGTACAATTGGGGCGCCCGCCGACCCGGCCCATGTGGCAGACCAATTCAGCAGCTCACGCGACGAAATTGACAAGCACGGCCAAGCGGAAGTGTCTCTAGCCGGTCGGCCTTTCACCATCAAGAAGCAGTTCCTCGACGATATCGAGGGCCGGAAACTGGAACAATCAATCGCGACGATGAGGAAGGCATTGCTTGTTTTTCATTCACCGATTGACGCCGTTGTGGGCATTGAAAATGCGGGAAACATCTTCCAGGCTGCCAAACACCCCAAAAGCTTCGTTACCCTCGATAATGCCGATCACATGCTGAGCAATCGGCAGGATGCTGTTTATGTTGCCGACGTTCTTGCCTCATGGGCGACCCGCTACCTTGACGCTTCGCAAGCAGGCGCAGCGCGGCCTGTCACATCTGCCGTTCCAGGTACTGTCGTTGTAGAAGAAACCGGCAAAGGCAAGTTTGCCAACGCCGTTTCCATTGGTGGCAAGCATAGTTTCCTCGCCGATGAACCGGTCAGCTACGGCGGGACCGACACCGGGCCTACGCCTTATGACCTTCTGTTGGCGGGGCTAGGTGCGTGCAAAGCGATGACAATGCGTATGTATGCCGAACACAAAGGCTACCCAATGGAACAAGCGCGGGTTACACTGAAACACGATAAAATTCATGCCGAAGACTGCGAGACCTGCGAAACCAAAAGCGGGCGTATGGATCGCATCGTGGCCGAAATTGAAGTGGTCGGTGACATGGACGCTGAGACCCGGCAAAAAATTGTCGACATTGCCGACAAATGCCCAGTTCACAAAACCCTGCATTCTGAAGTGCTTATTGAAAGCCGCCAAAAACCGTAAACTAGCCGAAGGTCGGCTGCTAACGGCTCATGATAGTTGCTGGCAGTATTCAGCTAGTTCAGCTCAACAACCGCGCTAATCTCAACAGCGATATCGCTCGGCAGGCTACCCATACCAACAGCGGCACGTGCGCCTTTGCCATTGTCGCCAAAAGCAACCACAAACACATCCGAAAAGCCATTTATCACCTGAGGCTGGCGGGTGAAATCCGGGCTGGCATTGACCATACCCATGATTTGCAGCACTTGCTTAACCTGCGACAAATCCCCCACGGCGCCTTTGATCGTTGCCAACATGCAAAGCCCAACGCGTTGGGCTGACTGATACCCCTGCTCCACCGTCAGGTCCGCACCCAATTTACCGGTGAGCGCATCGCCGCATTCGCCGTGGCCTGACAGGTAAAGAATATTCCCGGCTTTCCGCCAGGTAACATAATTGGCAACCGGAGTCGCCGGAGATGGCAACGTATGCCCCGCCGCAGCCAGCCTTTGCTCAGGTGTTTCAGCGCCTTGCGCTTGAGCAGAAACTGCCGCCGCCAGCGAAATAATTACAGCCAAAATATACTTCATAGGTCTCTCCCTAAAAATCAAACTTGGGGCGTTTATTGTTCGCCCTTCACATATTTCTTGAACCAGCCCAGGAACCGTTGGTAGCGGTCCACCTGAAAACTGGGGCGGCGAAAGCCATGATGCTCGCCCGGGTAGACAACAAGTTGAGTATCGACACCGCGCCTTTTGAGCACTTGGTACATTTGTTCGGAATTCTGGATCGGTACATTCCAGTCTTCCTTGCCGCCCATCACCAAAGTGGGGGTTGTCACATTACCGAGCTTACTAAAGATATCTATGGCATCCAGGTCTGCGTTGGGTTCCCACGGAAAACCAAACTCGGCCTCCCATGTATTTTGGTACATATCGTGGCCGTAGTTGGCAGTAAAATTGACCACACTGGCTCCGGTTACCGCACCGGCAAACCGGTTAGATTTGGTAATCACATAATTAGTCAGAATACCGCCGTAAGACCATCCGCCAACGCCCAGTCTTTCGGGATCGCTCAGGCCTTCCTTCACCATATGAGCCGCCAAAGCATCCACATCAGCGAAATCAGGCACACCCCACTGGCGGTTAAGCGCGTAAGTGAAGGGCTGGCCGTAGCCACTGGAGCCATGCGGATTAGGCAACACCGCGATATATCCATTGGCGGCATATAGTTGGCCCCAGGCATCAAAGCTGGTGTCATGCTGGCCAACCGGCCCGCCGTGCAGCATGAAAATAGTCGGATAAGCACTGCCCGCAGTGTAACTAGGCGGGTAATAAACGAAGCTTTCGACACTATCCCCGTTCCATCCAGCAACGCTTAACCGTTCCACATTGCCGAGTGTCACGCCCTCAAGCAAATCAGCATTTAATGCTGTAACCTGCACGGGTTTCGAGCCCTTGATCAGCACCACATTAGCGGTCGCGTGATGGCTGCTTTGCACGGTTGCGATCAGGTCTTTGCCGAGCATATCAAACCCGCGAACAGACACTTCGCCGGCCGTAACTGTTTCCAGCGCACCGCCTACCACGTCCACTTTCATCAATGGTCGATTGCCCCGGTCAGCGGCAGTAAAGTATACCGCATTTCCATCACTTGAAAATTCTGGATTAGAAATCATCCGGTCATAATCTTTGGTCAACAGGCGCGCGGTGCCGCCACCGGACGCATCGATCACAGCCAGATGATCGGTGGCGTACCAGAACTTCTCCGGCTCGACGGTTGTTGTGTAGGCGATGGTTTTTCCGTCGGGTGACCAGGCAGGGTTAGCGTCACTGCCTTTGTTGGTTGTCACTTGGATTAAGGTGCGATCGTCTGCTCCCTTCGCGGCGTCTACCACCCAGATGTCGTCGTTGGCATTTGCATCGGGGTCACCGTCACGCTTGGATGTGAAAGCGATACTGGTGCCATCTGGGCTCCACTGTGGGTCACGATCGTCAAAATCCCCAGAGGTGATCTGCTCAGGCTCACCTTCACCGTCAAACAGGTAAAAGTGGCTGCGCCGACGGTCCAGATACCCCACATAATCCCGCTTAAACTGCAAACGGTCGATTACCCATGGTTCGGGCTTGTCTTTACCCGACTTGGCTTTACCCTCCTCTTCGTCTGGTTCAGGCTTCGGGTCGCGGATGATCAACACCATGCGCGCGCCGTCCGGTGACCAGGCAAACCCTGACACGCCTTGCTTGACGTCAGTATATTGCTGCGCCTCGCCGCCCATGCGGTTCAACAACCAAACTTGTGACTTAGCGTCCTTGTCGCTGCCGCGTGTACCCATAAAGGCGAGCGTGCTACCATCTGGATTCCAGCGCGGACTCGATGCACTGGCATAAGACACTGTCATCGGGAGGGTGGTTTTGCCGTCGGTGGATGTCATCCATATCTGGCTAAAACCGCGATCTTTTTTCATGTCGTTGCGGCTAACCACATAGGCAACCCAGTTGCCATCCGGGCTAAGCTGAACATCACGCGGTGTTTGCATGCCAACCAAGTGATCAATGGTCAGAACCGTCGACTTCTCACTCTCGTCTGCCAGCACTGCACCGCCGCCCCACAGCGTGAGCGCCGCAACACTTGCGAAAACAACTAAATTATTACCTCTAGGTTTTTTCATCTTGAGACCCCTGATTTTCGACACCTTCCTGCTTTCCAAGCAGCCTACTCTTAATCAAGAATATTGGCAATGGAACGGCACAAGCCTTGACATAAGCTGTTCGGCACCGTATTTCATCGTTAATGACTGACCGGTCAGTCATTAACGATGACACGATCACGAGCGACTGCCTTATGCGACCACAAGACGGAAAAGACAAAATACTTCATGCAGCATTAACGTTGTTTGCCAAGAACGGCTTTCATGCCACCTCGGTCAGTCAGATCGCTGCTGCTGCCAAGGTGTCGAAGGGGTTAACCTATAATTATTTTGACAGCAAAGAGGCCCTTTTGCTGGCGATCATTGACCGGGCCAGCGAAACCATGATGGCGGTAGCAGGCGACATGACAACTAGCGCTGGTTATCAGATAGCGCTGCGTGATTTTCTGGCGCGTTACGGCAAATCATTAAAGGCCAACAAACAGTTTCTGACCTTTCAACTCAGCTTGATGTTCCAACCTGATCTAAAGGACATTGTCCAAGGTCCCATGCACGCACGCGCTGAGCAGTTGCTTGCGATGACAGAGGCCATGTTCCAGCGAGCGGGCGCAAATGACCCGCTTGCCAGCGCGCGCCGCTTTGTCGCCGAACTGGACGGCATTACCCTGCATTATTTGTCTGTCTTCAAAGACTACCCGCTGGACGCGATGCTGGTGCAGCTTTACCAAAACTACAAGGAAGCTCCCCAATGAGTACCTTCACATTCACCCCGACCTCCGGCCAAAACAATCGGTGCCGATACCGGATGGCTAGAACATTACTTCGGCGGGCTAATTGTTCGCGGTGAACTGTATGGCTTATTCGACAATGACGCGCTTGTCGCAACAGGCGAGTGCCGTCCCAGCCCAACACAGCCAGCCTTCGCCGATGTGGGCATGATTGTCAGCACCGATCACCGCGGCAAAGGCCTTGCCACCAACGTGTTGCGCCGCTTAATTGAGGAAACCAAGTCACGCGGGCTTAAGCCCATATGCTCAACAGAGTGCAGTAATATCCCTGCGCAAAAAGCCATTACCAAAGCTGGATTCACCGCCTATCACCGCATCCTTGAGATCACATTCTAGTATGATCAATGCGGCAACCCAAACTGCCTTCAATTCGCTCGACAGCTTCCGCTCGCCCATGATAATTATGACAGGTGTCGCGACAGTGTCGTTGTCAAAACCGGTTTGCTTTGCCATTTGGCATGTTGAAAGACCGCTGCTGAGTTAGACCGGAAATTTGAAGTTAAAAAACCAAAGGGACTAACCTCATGAGTGTGCAAAAACGCCGCCTGGAAAAAGGCTGGTCTCAGGAACACCTGGCACAATTGTCAGGCCTGAGCTTGCGCACGGTGCAACGGATCGAAAGCGGCAAAAACGCAGGCAACGATTCACTAAACGCTCTCGCAGCGGCTTTCGACATTGAAATTGCCGTTTTACGAGAGGAACAAACCATGGCAGCCAACACCGCAACAACCAAGCCTTCAGTTACGGGCTCAGGCACGACCTCCACCGACAACACAGATGAATATAGCCAGCATAAAATGGCTTTCTTGATGAATTTAGCGGCGTTTTTCGTGATTATGCCACTGCTTTACTGGCTCAACATCACGTTGTCACCGGCCACCCAATGGGTGGAAGTTGTGGCAGCAGCATGGGGCGCTGCCTTCGTTTTGCACGGGTTGGTCATCCTACTTATGCGCCGAGGCCAGGCCGACACCAACTAGATCAATTCATTTCGCAAATTGAAAATCAGCAGGCGGAAGAAAACCATTAACTTCCGTCGTCATTCTTCCGCGACTATTTTGCTGACCATGGCAACCGGCTCACCCTTGCGCATTGGCGGAGTGGCGATCACATAATTGACCATGCCGGCAAAAGGCGCGCGGATTGTCGCGATCGGCTCACCGAAAAAGTCGACCAACTGCCCAAGCACGCCGCCCTTCGCAACCGTGTGGCCACCCTTGACGCCAGCGATAAACATACCGTCTGCCGGGCTGGTAATAACACTAAACTCGCCCAGCCAAACGGTTGGCTGCGGCGGCCGCTCCTCGCCCGGTAGCATTTTCAGGTGCCGCAACAGGTTCATCACGCCGTCAATGTTTTTGCGCACCAGATCAGGCGCGGTTGAGCCAACTCTGCCAGCCTCGGTAGTCATTGAAGGAATGCCGCGCGTCAGCCCGGTCATGTCAGTATAAAGCGAAGCATCAGCCGGCAGGTTGTCCCGTCGATCGATCACAATATGATCCAGCCCAAATGCCAGTGCCATGCCTTTGATTGTGGCGTCCATCTCGCTGTTGCCAGTCACCGGCATATAAATATAAGGCCGCAAATCTTCGTTACCGTCCCCGCTGTGCATATCAGAACGGCAGAGCGTCCTGTCGGGGAAGGGTGTGGGCCATGGGGGGAGGGGGGGGGGGGGGGGGGGGGGGGGGGGG
>JAAHTG010002072.1_pt1 | contig 12111 bp, 9 predicted proteins | sample 6116081 | NCBI WGS metagenome assembly JAAHTG01 (sample SAMN13939989, study PRJNA603662) | sponge metagenome | isolation source: marine sponge | host: Mycale hentscheli | place: New Zealand | collected 2005
CAACGGATATTGAAACTTACCTAATGTGGGGTAAAGGTGGTAGAATTAAACAAGATGGACCGGATGATATTAGATTATCTGTAGGTTTATGGTCACAGTTAGATAACTCTTTCAAAAGAGTATATAACAAGTCATCATTTACTCTTGACATGTTTAAGTCTGAACTTTATAACTTCTATCAAGGTAAAGTTGAATTCAAAGGACCAGATCCACAAAGATCACTTGTTGTACAAACAGGTATTGGAGGTATGCAACTAATCAACAAAGCAATTGCTGATGAAGTGTATGGTTCAGGTCTAGTACAAAACGCTTCTGAGATTGGAGCAGTATCTGGTTCAGGAATGGACTTAGATTATGGTTTTGCTTACACAAGCTTTACTATTCCTTTCTTAGCTAATGTTAAGTTTGTACTGAATCCAGCATTTGATAATCTAAATACTAATGACATTGAGAATCCATTAATTGATGGAAGACCATTAAGTTCATTTAGTTTTATCATCTTTGACGTAACTGATGAAGGAAATGATAACATTCACTTGTTAAAACTTTCTTGGGATAATCAACTTAAGTGGTTCTACCAAAATGGTACTATGGACTACATGGGAAGAACTCAAGGATTTGCTTCTACAGGACAGTTCAATGGATATAGAGTATATATGACTCAAACCATGCCAGCTATTTGGGTTAAGGATCCAACCAAAGTTCTAAAAATAGTAATGAGAAACCCTGTTACAGGAGGATCATTCTAAGAACAATAATTAAAGGGGAGGGGTTAATCCTCCTCCCTTTTTATTTTTAACCTTTAAATATAATAATCATGGGAGCACCAAAACAATTAACTAAGCTGAAGCAACAATTTGAAAGCCCAGCTTATGAAGGTGTATCAAGAGCAGAAACAGGAAATGCTAGATTACTACATGTAAATGAAGTAATTAGTTGGGTGCGTGATGTAGCCAGTTCTGATTCATATGCAAATGAAGCGGCAGCTATTGCAGCCGGTTTAAAAAAAGGTGATATATATCATACAGCAGGAGCTTTAAAAATTGTTATAGGCTAAATGTCAAAAACTTTAGCAAGGGTAAAATCTTGCTATAGAAATATTAGTAATAATAGAATGTACACTACGGTGTATTATTTGACTTGAGTATCAATTATTAATTTTTAAAACCAAACAAAGAATGGAAGATTACACTATTGTTGAAAAGTATCAACACAGAAAGAAGACTAGCTCAATTGCTATACGTCCATATTTTAATCCAAGTAAAGAAAATATGGGATTAGAGCAATATGGATTAGCACTGCATGATGGGGTGTTTCATGAAGAATCATTAGCATGCTTAGAAATGAACGGAGTAAAAAGATATATTACTGGATTAAATGAGTTTGATCCAAAAGTAAAAATGTTACCTCCAAAAGAAAAGAAAGCTAAAATTGCAGAAATTAGAAAAGAAGTTTCTGAACTAGAAGCTGAATTAGCTGCTAACGTAGTAGATGTAGAAGATAAAGATTTTTGGAATAAGTTAACTGTTATGAAGCCTGATAATTCAAAATTCTGGGATAAGATAACATTAAGATGTGGTAATGATCCAGTATTTTTAGATGGTGAAGTTGATCCATATGATAGAATTAAATTACATGCTATTAGAGCTGGTGGTTTTTCTATTGTTGCAAAATCATTAAAAGATGCTAAAGCAGCAAATAATAATCCAAAATTTTATTTGGATACTGTAGAAGAAACATTAACTACAAGAACTGAGTTAACTAAATTAAGAAATAAAGCATTAACTGCATTGCAGAATCTTTATGAAACTAATGTTACAAAATTAATTTATGTTGCTAAAGTTGTAGATAGTGATAGTGTACAATATACTAAAACTACACCAAATGATATAATGTATGAAAATATGGATGAATACATTAATGGTAGAGGTGCAGAAAATAATAAGAAAAGAGCAGCAAAACAATTTTTAGATGTAGCTGGATTAGATATGGAAGAACTAAAAATTAGAGCACTAATTAAAGATGGTTTATATTATAGATTCCTTACTACTAAAGCAGGAGGATGGATAGAACCAATTGATAGTGGAGTTAGATTAGGTAAAAGACCATCTGAAGTACTTGAGTTTTTAAAAGATCCAAATAATGAAGAGTCACTTTTATCTTTAATGGATAAGATAGACCCATACTGGAATTCTTAAAATATTAAATAATGGAAAATAGTACAGCATTTATCAAGCTTAAACAAAGGCTTAACAAACTAGATAGCAATGACTATGATAACATAGAGTGTTGGCAGTTTATAGAAGCTTTTAACAAAGCTCAGATTGAATGGTGTAGAAGAAATTTACATGGTGGTAATATGTATAAGGAAGGAGATGAATTATCTAAAAAAAGAATAGATGATTTACAACCTTTATTGAGACAGCTATCTTTAACAGGTACTGTAACGGATACATATTTTGAAACCAATAATTTTCCAGTTGATACATATTTAGAGTTTAAAACAGTTACAACAAATGCAACAGATGAATGTTGTCCAGATCCAAGACCAATGATGGTATATTTAGCTGAAGAAGCTAATGTATCTTTATTACTTAGGGATCCTTTAAAACAACCTAGTTTTGAATGGGCAGAAACATTTTGCATAATGATGAATAATACAATAAGAATATACAGGGATAGCAATTTTAATATTGTTGATCCTGTATTGACTTATTATCAGAAGCCTACATTAATACAAGTAGAGGGATGTGTTAATCCTTATACTGGTTTAGTAAGTACTATAGATGTAAATTGTGAATTTAAAGATGATCTTGTTGAGGTTATGCTGGATGACACAGCAGCAATTATTGCAGGAGATATAGAGAATCAATATCAACAACAAAGAGGTACACAGGCAGCTGAAAGAAACAATTAATTTATTGCTTATTTAGTAGAAAAGTGGTATATTAATATAGTAACATGGATGTTACGAGCAGAGTAAACTGGTAAAATCATTATATATAACCAGTGAGGGTAATGGTTCCTCACATAAAATTAATAATTATGGCTTATTTTAACAATGCGTTTAACAAGACGTTCATTGCTGACAGTACATTAGCAACTGCTAATACTGGAAGTGGTGCTCTTACCGCAGGACAAGTAGCTTTAGTTGATGGTTCTGATTGGGAATCTGTAGCTCTTGCGGGAGGTGCAGCTGTTCCAGCAATTGGAGCTGGATATCTTGCATATTTAGTGCAAGGTTCTTTCTATACTAAAGATACTATTGGAAACAATCCTGGACATGGAGGGTACAAAGAATCAGTAAAATCTAAAGGGATTAACCCAAGATACATTACTAGATTATGGGAAACTAACTGTGCAGTAGCTAGTCAAGCTACAGCTAAACTATGTTTAGCATCAGATTGTGCACCATGTGGTAAAACACAATTTATGAGAATTGACGTGAAGGGTTCACCTGCACTAAGATTTTTAAATCACAATGCATATGCAATTGCTGACTCAGCAAATGTATGTTGTATTGACGGACAAGAATATATTGACCCAGCTCTTATCATGGGTAACATGATGGATATGGCTCTTTTAGATCCATTAGTAAAACCGTTTGTTGCTGAAGGTGATGTTAACGGTCTTTTAGCAGGTGGTGGTTTAACAAGAGTAAATGGAACTGGATATGCAGTTGCTGCAACTCAATTAGCTACATCAGCTGTTGATTCTGGTGGAACTGCAATAACTGCATCTGATAGACCAGGTTTTGTTGATGCTAAAGTAGTTGTTACATCTATTTCAGGTGGTGGTGCTACTGGACCAGTTACTGGTTTAACTATTGCACAAGCTGGAGAAGGTTACAAAGTTGGTGATGTAGTTACTGTTGCTGGTGGTGCTAATAATTGTACATTAACAGTTGGTGCTGCAGGTTTAACTGCTGGTGGTATTGTTGTTACTGAAACAACTGCTGCAGGAGTAGTTACTAATGCTGTATATACAATAGCACAAGCTAAAGGTAATGGTGCAGGAGCATATGTTCCTTCAACTGATCCAAATGGAACTGTTAAAGTTTCAGCATGTGCAAATGTAGTAGGAGCATATGTAGACACTGTATTTGGAAACTGTTCATTTGACACAAGAGATCACTTCAATGCTGAGCCTGTGGAAATCATTTTATCTTCTTTAGATGAAACTGGTAACCCATGTAATGATTGTGGTGTAGCTTCAAGAACTCCTGGTTCAATGCAACAAACACAAGGTGAAGAAGTAATTAGAGATTTAATCATGTCTGAAAGATACCGTCAGTCTCCTTATAATCAAGGAAATGCTAGCAGTGCAAGAATCAGAGAGATTGAAATGTCTGATGAATTACTTGCTGCTGTAGATAGAACTGCAACTTACAAAGCTTATTACATTCAGCACTCAGTGCCAAGGTTTAATAACCCAACTGGTGTATTTGATAATGATCAATATGTATATAAAGTTTATGTAAAATGTTCTGATGTTGCTGCACAAACTGCATATGAAAAGTTAATGACAGGTCTAGCAAATTGGGCAAGTGATAATGGTAACAAAATAGCTGTTGAACAAAACGCTGTTTGGTAATCAATATCTGAATATTTAAATTAATTAGAGCGGGAGAGAAATCTCCTGCTCTTTTTATTTTATATTGTCTTTAATTTTTTGTATATTATCTATATAGTATACTAAAGCAAGACATAAAATGGCAAAACAACATATATTAAGTTTAGAAATACCTGCAGTTTCTAATTGTGAATTATTATGCATAAAAGATACTAGCCAGTATAATCCAGATTTAGCTGTTGATTGTGAAGAGCTTTTAATTACATTACCAGGCTATAGTGTACCTGTACTTATCAAAGTAGATAAAAAATTTGATATGTGTCTTACAGCATGTACATTGGCATTACAAACAAAAAAATGTGGAACTACACAAGAAAAGATACCTGATGGAATATATGTCATCAAGTATAGTGTATCTCCAAACTCTAAAGTGTATGTAGAATACAATCATTTAAGAGTAACTAGATTACTAACTACTTATTATGAAGTACTATGTGATCTAGATGTACATGCATGTCAGCCTAATTCAGAAAAACAAGCATTACTTTCTGAAATGAGTTACATAAGAACTATGATAGATGCAGCAGTATCAAATGTAGAGTACTGTCAATCATCAGCTCAAGGAATGCAGTTATATAATTATGCAAAAACAAGATTGAACAAAATTGCTTGTCCATCAGGAAACTGTGGATCAAGCTCTAAATATTTAATTTAAAACCAACAAAAATGGCAAATTGTGCACATTGTAATCAGCAGTTTACTTGTGGATGCCAGAAGGCTACTTTAGGAAATGGAGTAATAGTATGTAAAAGTTGTAAAGCAAAAGCAGACGCAAATGTTTCAACATCTAGAGATCTAAATTTAGAATTAGCCAGACAGCAAATACAAGATTTAAGAAGTAAATAAAATATGGCAACAGCAATAAAGGGAACATCTAATGAAGCTCAGAAAAAAGAGTTAGCTGAATTGAAGCGTATAAAAATTGAACAAAGATTTGCTAATCAATTTTACGCACAGTTTAAATCATTAAGATTTGGTATTGAAGCATGTTGTTATGAAGATTTAGAGAATGCTACTATTAATAAAGAATTATGTGATTGGCAAAACTCTGCAAGCAGTAAGATAGTTGTAGCTACAGAAACACCAGGAGTATTTGTAGAACCATTAGCTACTGTAAACATATTAGCAAGTCAGTCATGTCCAACTATACCATCTAATGTATGTACTATAGTTGATTTAGCAAATATAATTGCTAAAGCTGGTACATATTCTGAATGTTTTGAAATTGCTTCTGCATCATGGGTTATAACACATAATTTAGGTAGATACCCATCTGTAACAGTAGTAGATGATAATAATAAAGTAGTTGTTGGAGATATAGTATATGATAATACTAACACCATAACAATTACATTTCAAACAGCTTTTGTAGGCTGTGCTTTTTTGAATTAAAAATAAAAACAAAGTAATAATTATAAAAACAAAATAAAATGGCAATTCAATTTTTAACAGGGTTAAATATAGATGGAAACATTGATTTAAACTCTAATCAATTAAAAGAGGTTAGGATAGATAACATAGGATCAGCTCCAACTGGTTCCCTGGGAAGAATCTATTATGATACCTCATCAAATAAACTTAGACTTTATAATGGGGGATGGGTTGATATTGATACAGGAACAGATGGGGACACTACATATGAATTATTTGGTGTAGGTTCTACAAATGGTTCAGCAGGTATCCAATTAGATGGATCAGATGGAACACTTGATAATGTATTAATAGTAGGTGCTGGTACAGTAGGAGTAACAAGAAGTGGTAATACACTTACAGTTACAGGTACTGACTCAGCAGCTGGTACAGTAACTAGTGTATCTGGAGGAACTGGTATAACAATTACAGGTTCTGCATCTGTAACACCAACAGTTAATATAGACTATGCTGGAGCAGACAACGCAATTTTAGCTGCAACTGGTGCAACACCAGTTGGTGCAGATACAGTATGGTTCTCTGATGCAACAGATAGTACAATCAAAAAAGCTTTAATTTCTGCAATGCCAGGATTTGGAAAAGATGGTACTGTAACTTCTGTAGGATCTGGAGCTGGATTAACTGGAGGTGCAATAACAGCATCTGGTAGTTTAGCAGTAGATTATGCTGGAACTGATAACGTTATATTAGCAGCAGCTGATGGTACAGGTGTTACTGTAGTAGCAGGAGATAGACTATTAGTAAGTGATGCATCTGATAACAATGCTAAATATGTAAATATTTCACAGATTACTTCAGCAATTGGTGGTGGTACTGTAACAAGTGTAGATGGATCTGGGGGATCAACTGGATTGACATTAACAGGTGGAGCTATAACAACTAGTGGTACATTAACTTTAGGTGGATTACTAGCAACAGGCTCAGGTGGTACTGGTTTAACAAGTTACACAACAGGAGATATACTATATGCTTCAAATAGTTCAACATTAGCTAAATTAGCTATTGGTTCAGCAGGACAAGTATTAAAAGTTAATAGTGGTTTACCATCTTGGCAAGCAGATAGCAATTCAGGTGGTACAGTAACAAGTATTACAAATGCAGCAGATTCAGGAACTGGATCAGCAATTACTACTTCAGGAACATTTACTTATGCAGGTGGAACAAACATTACAACATCAGTAAGTGGAACTACAGTAACTATTAATACTAGTGCAACAACTAATGTAGGTACTGTAACTTCAGTAACAGCAGGGTCTGGTATGACTCAATCTGGAACTTCAACTGTCAATCCAACATTAAATGTAATTGGTGGAGATGGTATTACAGCTAACGCTAATGATATAGAAGTAGATAGCACAGTTGTTAGAACATCAGGTGCTCAAACAATTGCTGGAGTAAAAACTTTTTCAGCTTTACCTACTATTCCAATAACTCCATCAGCTACAACAGACGCTGCATCTAAAAATTATGTAGATACACAGCTAGCTGGTTCAGGGGTATTAATATTCCAAGGAGGATATAACGCAGCTACTAATGTACCAGATCTTGATTCTTCACCAAGTGCAAGTATTAAGAAAGGTTGGTCATATGTAGTTACAAATGACGGTACATTCTTTACAGAACAAGTAAGAGCGGGTGATTTCTTAATTGCTAACCAAGATTCACCAACTGCATTAGCTAATTGGACAACTGTTCAGAGTAATATTGATTTAGCTTCAACTACTACTCCAGGTATAGCATCATTTAGTTCTGCTAATTTTGCTGTTAGTGCAGCAGGAGCAGTAACAGTTAAAGATGGTGGTATTAATATTAATGAACTTGATTTTACACCAAATACAATTATTGGTACTGATTCAGATATTAATACTAGTGGTGTAGATGTAGTAGATCAGATTAATGTTACTGATGGTGTTATTCAGTCAATGAGTACAAGAACACTACCAACTTCTTCTACAACTAATGTGGGTGTAGTTGAAATGGCCGATGACACTGAAGTAACAGCAGGTACTATAACTAATAAAGCTATATCACCAGCTACTTTAAAAACACATTTAGATAAGGATGATTTTACAGCAACATTTCCATCAACTGCAGCAGCATCAACAGTTATTGCAGCAGGGACACATGGTTTAGGAACTGGTCCATTTATTGTTCAATGTTATACTGTAGCTGAGGGAACGCAAGTACAATTAGATATTACTGTTAACCCATCAACTGGAGCTATAACTTTAGCAACTGAGTCAAATCAAACTGCTAATTCATTAAGAGTAGCGGTTATGAAAATAAGATAATATAAACTCACATATTAAGGGGGTCTTAGATTAATAGAATTTAAAACCCCCTTTTTATACTTAAATTATTATCTTAGCAATAAAATAAAATATAATGGCAATACAGTTTTTATCTAGTATATCAATAACAGGAACTACAAGTGTATCAAGTATAGCTAATGACAATAGCTCATATACAGGTATACTAGTTTGGGATGGTGGTAATTTAAAATATAGAACCAAATCTCAGATACTCAGTGATATTGGTGCTACAGGTAATACTGGTACAGTAACCTCAGTTACAGTACAAGGTACAACAGGGCTGAGTGGTAGTGGTACAGTAACAACTTCTGGTACTATTACTTTAACAAACTCTGATAAAGGATCTTCACAATCTATATATAAAAACATAGCATCAGATTCTGGAACAGCTACAGCAAATAGTAATAATGATACATTAACTATTGCAGGTGGTACTAATGTTACTACTGCTAGATCTGGTGATACTATTACAATTAATGCTACAGATACTACTACTAATTATTATTTAACTAGTTTAAGTTTTAATACAAGCACAGGTGTTCTTACTGCAGCACGAAATGGCCTGTCTTCTGTTACAGTAGATTTAGATGGTAGATACTTAGAACTAACTGGTGGCACAATGACCGGCAGTTTAACTATAGATGGTCAAGGAAGTAGTAGTGATGTTTTAAAACTAAAAGGTAGTGCAAGAATTCAAATTGAAAATGCAAGTGCAACCGATAGTGTTTATATATCTAACACAGGAGGTAGTGGTGCTTCAACTTTAGATTTAGGTGGTGCTTTAAGTCTTGTTGAAAGTGGTGATGCAACTTTTACAGGTGACGTTAATGTAGGAAGTTTTACAGATTCAGGTACTTCAGCTGTAAATATAAGAGCTGGTGGAGAACATGATACAAAATTAGGATTATTTGAAAGTAATTTAAACCACGGATTTAGTTTAAATTATGATGGTGGTCTTAATCAGTTTTTATTAAAAAGACATGATAACTCTGCAGGTGGTACTACTGTTTTAAGTTTAAGCAGAATAAATAACAACGCAACTTTTGCAGGTGACCTAACAGTTTCAGGCGGTGATATAACTTTAAGTGGTACTGGTAGAATACAGGGAGTAGATACAGTTAGTTCTGGAACTGACGCAGCAAATAAAACCTATGTAGATAATGCTATTAGTGGTGTGCCTCAAGGTACTGTAACTAAAAGTGGTACTCCAGTTAATAATGAATTAGCTGTATGGACATCTTCTACAAATATAGAAGGAGAGCCAGAATTAACATATGATGGTTCTACATTTACAGTAGGTGGATCAGGTAATACAACAACTTATTTAAACGTAAAAGGTACAAATACAGCAGGAGCACCAGCTACAGCTGCTGCAATAGGGATATATGGATATGAAGGAAGGGGTGAAGGAATATTTTATTATGATAGTTCATACTCTACTCATGAATGGTAGAGTGGGTTACCTTATTCAGGAGGTAGTACTTACCAAATTGGATTTCATGTGGGAAGTCAAGCAAATTATGTAGCTAATGGAGTTTTAAGGATTACTTCTTCTGGACAAGTACAATTTAATAAATATGGTCAGAGTACTTTTAGTGGAACTGTTACTACTTTTCCTGCATTTACAGGTGATGGTCAGATAGTAGATAGAACTCCAGCTCAAGTAAGATCAGATATTGGTGCAGGTACTGGATCTGGTACAATGTCAAATTGGATAGTAAGTTCAGATTCTGGGTCTGGTACAATTACTAATGGTGGAGTAATGAAGATTGCAGGGGGAACAAACATCTCTACAGCTGAAAGCAGTGGTACTGTTACAATAACCAATGGCATTACAAATAACAATCAATTAACAAATGGTGCGGGATACACAACTAACACTGGTACTACAACCGCATCAAATACACAAACTTTTACCAATAAAAGTGGAAATATTTCTCAGTGGACAAATGACTCAGGTTATATAACCTCAGCTTCTATACCATCAGTAGGTAACGGAACACTTACCATGACCACAAGCACAGGTCTTGACGGTGGAGCTACATTTACAGCTAATCAGTCTGGCAACTCAGCGTTTGCTGTTACATTAGATTTAACTGAAATTACATTAAGTGCTGGTTTAGATGCTGGTGCTACTTCACTTAGTTTAGATTTATCTGAATTTATAGATATGACATCAGGTATGGAAGCTGCTGATGAGTTTATAGTATTAGATGGTGGAGCAGAACGTAGAAAAGCTGCAGGTGAAATAGGTAATAGTATATTTTCTAATACTGCAGGATACATAACTTCTGCATCTTTACCTACAGTAAACAATGCTCAAATAACAATAGCTGCAGGTACAAATTTAAGTGGTACTGCTTCTTTTACAACTAATCAGGGTAGTAATGAAACAATTACTATTAATATGGATACTGGTGGTGTTGGAGCTGGGACTTACGGTTCTTCATCTAACAGTACTAAGATAGATAATATTACAGTAGATGCATATGGAAGAGTAACAGCAGTATCAACAGGAGCAACAGGACAAGTAAATACAATAAGCTCTGGTAATACAAATACATTAACTAGTAGTGGTAGTTCAACTGTAACATTAACACCAGTAACAAGTGCAGTAAGTTCTTCTTCTTCTAACTTAGCAACAGGTACTCAAATACAAACAGCTATTAATTCAGCTGTAACAGGGGTATTAAAATACCAAGGCACGTGGAACGCGAGCACAAATTCACCTACTTTAACTAGTGGATCTGGAACACCAGGTTATTACTATATAGTATCGGTTGCAGGTAGTACAAACTTAGATGGTATTACAGATTGGGCTGTAGGAGATTGGGCAGTATTTTCTGATCAAGCAACAGATGCATGGCAGAAGATAGATAACACCCAAGTTGGTAATGTAACAGGTAGTGGTTCATCTGGTAGAATTGCAGTATGGAATAGTGCATCAAACATTACAAGTGATACAGGATTGACGTTTAATACTTCATCAAATCTTTTAACAATAGGTGGTCAAGTAAATTGGTCAGGTGGTAGTTCAGTAGAATCTAATACTGCATATGATAATATGATTACTGCATTTAGTGATTCAGGTTCTTCTACAATAACACTAACACTTACACAACAAGATGGTGGTACTTTAACTACATCATTTAGTAATCCGCAAGGAACTGTAACATCTATTGCTACTCCATCTGATGGTGGTTTGACTGGTGGTACTATTACTTCAAGTGGTAATTTAAGACTTAAAAACTATAGTGCACTATCTGCTAATAGGGTAATGCAGTGGGATGATACTAATAATCAATTAATAAATGCTCCTATAACTATTAATAATAACAATACCACAATGACTGGAGATTTAACAGTTAGTGGTGGAGATATTACATTAAGTGGCACTGGTCGTATACAAGGTGTAGATACAGTTAGTTCTGGAACCGATGCAGCAAACAAAACTTACGTTGATAACGCTATAGCAGGTGTACCTCAAGGGGATATTACAGGTGTTACAGCTGGCGACGGTATGATAGGTGGTGGTAGTTCAGGATCAGTTACTTTAGATGTTGTTGGAGGTGATGGTATAACCGCAAATGCAAACGATGTTGAAATAACACCTGCTCAAACAACTATAACAAGTATATATAACACTGGTTTAGTGATCGGTGGCGTTTCTGGCGTAAACAGTATTAATTTTGGAGCTTCTAAAATAGCATTCTTAGCAAATAGTACCAATATAGGA
>JAAHTG010002075.1_pt1 | contig 12098 bp, 9 predicted proteins | sample 6116081 | NCBI WGS metagenome assembly JAAHTG01 (sample SAMN13939989, study PRJNA603662) | sponge metagenome | isolation source: marine sponge | host: Mycale hentscheli | place: New Zealand | collected 2005
GTTTTCCCCCTAGTTTTAATACACCCTTTTATTTAGATTTTGTCAATATCCATGTTGAAAAAAGATCGGACCATTCATTGTGTTCTTGTTCAAGGGGGTGTTCAGATTGTTTTCCACATTCGTATTTGTTTTTTCTTGCCCAATCCATAAATCCAATGCCGTCTTCCTTATGTACAAGATTAGGAAGATCTAATCTTGCAATCATATCTTGTAAAAAAACATTGTCTTGATTCAATAACTCTGGTTGTATATCGTTAAATGACGATGTATAAAAATATTTAATATTATGATTTTCAAGCCAGTTTGTTAAATATTCCAGTTGTTGTAATGGATAATATACATGATTATCGTGCGTGTCACGCCTAGCATAAAACTCTACGTTTGTTCTTGATAGTTGTTCGGAAGCCCACATCTGTCTTCTGCTGTACAACATTTCATTTGAAAAACCTCTAGTCCTGCTGTCGCCGTCTGAGGGTAATGAAGTTAAAAATCTATCTTCGTGAGTTTTTATTTTTTTTCCTTTAGGGTATATACTAGGATATTCTCTGCGTAAAATACTTGTCCACATCACTGCTACTATAATATTTTCCGGAGGGTGTATTCTCATCTGGCATCTAGTTTGATATATTATGCGTCTAACTATACTTCCATAATCGGCACCTGGCACAGCAGTATTGTCAACAGTTGCATTGGCAAACATTTTTTTTTGAAGCAAGTTAGGCCATGCTGTATAACTCAACTCATAACATATTCCCTTGTGTAGGCGATCCCAAGACTCGTCGGCAAGCTCAGAGCCAGCAGTAAAACTACAACCTCCTGCTATTACTTTTTTAATATTATTAAATCTGTTATCCAATTAAAAAACCGTAGCCAACACCACCTGCAACAGACATAGCTAGGTCGTTGTCAAGTTTTTCCATTTCCTGTTGAGCTTCGGCTTTGAGTGTATCACCGTTAAGGGTAGTGCCACCACCTGGTCCTGCAATAGTAGCAAACTTGCTACGTGCTTCACCTAACATATATTTACAGTTAGCAAGAGTATATTCTTTAATCCACTGAAATGCTTTGTAGTCTTTGTACAACTCAAAGTCAGGTCTATGATTATAGCAATATAACAATACTTCTTCCTCAGCTCTTGGTCTTGTTAATATAGTTAGTTTTTTTGTACTAGTGTTCCAAACAAATTCGATAAAACTACCAAACATTCTTCCTACTAGTTCTTGTTGTTGAGCGAAGAAATCATATGTAGCAAGGCCGCCGATGCCACTTCCTGCTAACAAATATGTATTTGTATATGCAAGGTTAAATGGTTCAAAGGTTGTGCCGCCACTGTTGCCGCCTAATCTACTTCCTACACTACGCCTGTGTACTTTGCGCACTTCTATTATTTCATTGGGCAGTGTATATGCATTTACATCTTCTGTTAATGCAAGAGTAATATAACTTTCTTCAACACTGTTTTCACTGCGTTGTCTATATCGTGCAGTTGCTTTTCCTAGTGCAGTTTCGTAGTGTATAGGATCTAGTTCTACATCTATCATTCCGCCGCCAAGGAAGGCAGTTACGTAATCAAATACTTCTTGTTTTTGTGTTGTAAGTTCGGCCATAGTTTGTCTCCACTAGTATTTATGCTAAATATACATATGCCAAGACTTAGTTTATACAGACCAGAGAAAACAAAAGATTATTCCTTCCTAGATGGTATTGTCTACGAACAGTTTACCGTTGGAGGAACAGATTTTAATATACACAAGTATCTTGGTCCAAAAAATCCATTAGAAGACGATGCAACTGTTGAACAACCTGTTTATGATGTTGTAAAAGAAAGTAACATTCAAGATTTATTATTTCTTGAAAACAGAGATAGAAAGTATGACGCTGATATATACACAATCAGAGGACATTATAATCTACAGGATCAAGACTTTGATTTAAGTCAGTTTGGATTATTTTTGCAAAATGATACATTGTTTATGACCATACATATTAATAGCAGTGTCAAAACACTGGGCAGAAAAATAATGCCAGGTGATGTAATAGAGCTGCCTCATATGAAAGATGAATATGCTGCCAATGACTACAACATTGCATTAAAAAGATTTTATGTAATAGATGAGGTAACTAGAGCAGCAGAAGGATTTAGTCAAACTTGGTATCCGCACCTGTATAGATTACGTGCAAAACAAATACTAGATTCTCAAGAATACAAAGACATTTTAGATTTGCCTGCAGAAGAAGGTAGTGCAGATACACTTAGAGATGTATTGAGTACGTATGATAAAGAAATGCAAATAAACGAAGCAGTGATATCTCAAGCAGAAGTAGATGTTCCACTAAGTGGATATTCAACCATACAGTTCTACACACTACAACTATCTGACAATGGCGAAGTTGAAATTGTTAGTACTGACTATGATAGTTTATTAGCTGATGATCAGATAACAGCAGACACTGTCTTTGTTACACCCGATGGCAGCGGATATCAAGGTTATTTGGTTGGTGACGGCATTCCGCCAAACGGATCACCATACGGACAAGGTATTGGATTTCCAAGCACACCAGAAAGTGGTGATTATTTTTTAAGGATTGATTTGTCTCCTAATAGATTGTTTAGATACGATGGCAATAGTTGGCGCAAGATTGAAGACGCTGTTAGAACCACACTCACTCAAAACAGCGGACGTGATACTCTAAAAGGAACGTTTATAAACAATCAAACTGTAAATAGTATTAGCGGAGAAGACGTAGTTGAAAGACAAGCTCTTAGTAAAGCTCTTCGAGCAAAGGCAGGTGACTAATGCAATACTTTTATGATGGACAAATAAGACGATACATAACACAAATAGTAAGAGCATTTAGCAAGTTTAGCTACCGAGATGGCGAAGGTGATATCAAAGAAGTTCCTGTTTTATACGGAGACATCACAAGACAGGTTGGTAGTATTATTAGAGAAAACAGTGATAACAAACTGCCGAGTGCTCCACGAATGGGAGTATATGTTACCAGCTTGCAAATGGATAGATCACGTTTAAGCGATAGTAGTTATGTTAGTAAAATCAATCTAAGAGAAAAAGCATTTGATGAAAACACTAGTAGCTACGTAGCACAACAAGCCAAAGGTTATACAGTCGAAAGATTACATCCAACACCTTATACATTGAGTGTTAATGTTGATGTATGGTCAACTAGTACTGATCAAAAACTACAAATACTTGAACAAATCTTTATGTTGTTTAATCCGGACTTGGAGTTTCAAACATCTGATAACTATGTAGACTGGACCAGTTTAAGTGCGTTATACTTGGAAGATATTAATTTTAGTAGTAGAACTATTCCTGTAGGAACACAAGATGATATAGATGTTGCTACATTAGGATTCACAGCACCAATATATATTTCACCTCCTAGCAAAGTTAAAAAACTAGGGATTATAACCGATATCATCACTGGTGTTTATAGTCAAGATGCAGGAACATTAAGTCTTGATGGATTTAATCCTCCTACTACATCAGACCAAGGCGCTGCAAGTGGTGTTACTGTGTTACCAGATGGCACTGTTGTTAACGCAGGAAATGTTGGGCTTACTAGCACTTCGAGTGTAAGTGGTACAGGTTTAGATTTAAGCAATCCAATAGTTACAAGTTATAGAGATTTTGATCTTATACTCACCGACGACGAAGCCAAACTAGCTAAAAATAAAGCACTTCGAGTAGGAGATATTAGTTGGCTTAATGTTATTGAAGCAGAGTTACCATCAAAGTATCAACCTAATATAAGTCAAATAAGATTACGCAGAGCCGAACTTAATGGTGAAATTATTGGCACATTTAATATTCCAAGCGATGATAATCATACAATGATTATTGATTGGGACGAAGATACATTACCAGCTAACACTATTATAACTGGGCCAACTAAAACAGATGGAACTATTGATTATATTATCAATCCTATAAGTTTCAATCCTCAAACAGTAAAGACAACAGGCACTAGATTACTATTATTAGGACCAATAGGTTATAAAGTTGAACGCAGTTTTGAAGCTACTACCAGTAGTAATAGAATTGATACTGATATAGACTTTACTATTACTAGCAGTGAGTTGGCCGACAGAGCAGGCGACGAGCGTGTTACTAGCTTTGAAGTATTTGTAAACGGAACTCCAGTGGCAGCAACAAAGTCAAATATTGACGACAAGTTTGTTATAAATCTAACCACAGCATACAGCGTTGATGATACTGTATCTTACGTGCTCAATCTAAACGAAAAAGGGCCCGAGGCTTGGAAAAATGTAGACAACACAGATTTTTCAGCTGATGCAAACGATATAGTTGAATGGGACGGATCCAAGTGGATCAACATTTGGAATTCAAGCGATGATAACGAAACTACATATGTTACCAATGTAACCACTGGACAACAGTTTTATTGGAATGGCTATTATTGGCAAAGTGCAGTTGATGGATACTATCCACGAGGAACATGGAGTATTGTATTATAAAATAAGTATTTGCATGAACAAAATAATTTGTAGTGGTGCTTTATTTTATAGTCTTAAAACTAAAAGATTTTTATTTTTACATCGTACTAAAGGAAAAACAAAAAACCTTTGGGGATTAGTTGGCGGAACCAATGAAGGTATTGAAACACCTTGGGAAGGATTGCAGCGAGAAATAACTGAAGAAATAGGCACACTTCCTAGTATTAAAAAAACAATACCTTTAGAAACATTTATAAGCAGCGATAACCATTTTAGTTTTCATACATATTTGTGTGTAGTCGATAACGAATTTATTCCAGAGTTAAATAACGAGCATGATGGATACGCTTGGGTAACATTTAGCAAATGGCCAAAACCTTTACACCACGGTTTAAGTAATACACTACGAAGTAAAACCAATCAAAAGAAACTTGATACAGTTATACGGTTGGTAGATATAATATCTCAAACTGATTCTTAAGCCATTCAAAATCATTAATTTTTACTAGTTCGTCCGGATTGTCGGCATTCGTTTCACCAAATGCTTTGCCTGCTATTGCACCGGCAATAGCTGCTTTTCCAAAAGGTTTGTCTTCACCACGTGTACACCATGCATCTAATCTAAAATCAGTTTCGTCGTCTTTTTGTCGAGCAATAGTACGACTAGCAAGTTTACAGCACTCTCTAAATCCACTGCGCCATGCACTAAATGCATCAGTATTAAATGCAGTGGTATTGCTCATTTTATCTACACCTTTAAACTTATCACTAATACTAGTGGTCATATCAGTTGTTGTTTCGTCAAGATTTCTTGTTAAACGAGTAGGCAAAAGTTTAACGCCGCCATATCCATACACTAGGCCGTTTACTGGGTTGTGACTTCTCCATACATGCACAGTATCCTTGCTGTCAATATCATATGCAGGCACATAATAATCAAATTCAAAATCATCTATGATTTCAGCATCACCGTCTACAACCCAAAACATTTCTGTTTCAACTAACTCGGCGGCACGTTTATGAGCTGCATGTATTCCTTTGATATCCATTACTCGTTTTGCTCTTGGATACTTTTCTTTTAGTTCGTAATAGTTATCATCAGCATTTGGTTCGCCATTGCTGATAAACACAATATCATAAGGCTTTGGCATACTACCAACTTCGTCATATTCTTTTTTGGCAACAAAGAATCTATAATCAATCTCTCGTTGACTGATGTTTAGCTGTTTACTAACTAGTGCAATGCCGTCATAAAAATCACCATTTTTCCAAACATGATTTATTTTTCTTTCGTATTGATTGTGATGACTAATATAAAAACTCCAGTCAAAATCATCGTTAGGTAAAAATGAATCATTTACAATCCAAAACATATCTGTATTACAGTTTTCTTTTGCTTCTAAATAATCTTGATAATCATTTACAGTATAAGTTGGATATTGTTTTGGCGTACTTGCTACAGTTTCATATTCTTTCTTTTTTATAAGAAAGCGATGTTCTATTTCTTTTTCACTTACTAATACATTTTTACTGTATAGCACACTACCATCATAGTTGTCGCCATTTAAAAATACATGATTAATATTTCTATCAAATGTATTTTGATGACTAAAGTATAAACTAAAATCAAAATCTTTGTGTACATCAACATCGGCAGGAACACCCCAAAACATTTCAGTGTCGGAGTTGTACAATGCATTTGCATAATCGTCATAGTTGTTTATTGTAAACTTTTTATACTTTTTTGGGGTACTTGCTACAATGTTGTGTTCTTTTTTATTAACATAGAATCTATGGTCAAACTCTTTTTCAGATATAAGATCTATGGTATTTAATAATGCAATACCATCATAATCAACACCATTTAAAAATACATGATTGGTTGAACGATCAAATGAATCTTGATTGTGGAAACAACTATCACATTCAAAATCAGTCAACGGCTCTACATCATTTGGTATTAACCACATCATATCACTGCCGCAACTATGAAATGCACTTTTGTATTGTTCGTAGTTTTCAACTATAAACTTTTCATAATCTTTTGGACCACTTGCTACAATATCGTGATCAATCTTTTGTTTTAGTTCTCTATGTTCTATTTCTTCTTTGCTTACTAATGCTTGTTTACTAAACAAGAATACACCGTCGTATTTGTTTCCATTTAGCCAAGCGTGATTAGATTTTCTTTCACTGCTATGATGGCTAATATAATAATCAAACTTGAACTTTTCGTCAATAACAATATTATCAGAGTATCCCCAAAACATATCAGTTGTTGAAAGTTCAGCTGCATATTCGTAATCTTGATAGTTGTTGATAACATACTTATCATAACGTCTTGGATTACTTGCTAATATTCTTACTTCTTTTTTGTTAACAAAAAATCTATGTTTAATTTCTTTATCAGTTAACTCACATGACTTAGGGCAAAGTACAATACCATCTAGTGTGTCTATATCGCCATTGCCAAACACATGAGGAATATTAAAACTCCATTCATCTGGCTTGTAACTAAACTTGAAAGTATCTCTTACTTCAGTATCATCATATACTACCCAAAACATATCAGTAAACGTGTTTTGTTTAGCAGTGTTTATAGAATTAACTGCCTGTATATCAAATCCTCTAGATTCTAGATTTTTTAAAACAGTTTTATCTTCACCAATATAAAAAATATCAAACTTGTCTTTGCCTTTGTAAGGATCGTAATGTCCGCAAATATAAGCGTGTTGGTTTACATTATATTCACCCTTTTTAGTTGGAACCAATCTAACTCTATTCCAATCTTTGACTTTTCGACTATTTTCAAATACATAAGGAAACGCATGTATGCGAACTTCTTCGTCATCTTTTGGTTTGAAGAACCAAGGAAATGTACTGTATGTTTCAATGCTTTCGTCAACAACCCACACATAATCTGAATCATAATCTGATTTCCAAACTTGTTCCAAGTCTTTGTAGTTGCTGGTTTTTAAAACTGGATATTTTTTAAAAATATGATTCTTTAAAAAATCCTGTCCGTTGTGTACCGGTGTTCCAAATCTTTCAAATCTGTCGATTGCTTTCATAGAATGTTTGCCTTTGTTCCAAAATGTGCAAGTTCAATACTTGCATCTATCCATACTTCATAACCATGGTGCATTGCTTGATTACAAAAGTATATATCCTCTCCGCTGAAAGTATCTAGTCGTTTATTATATTCGTGATCAAACCACGGCTTGGGTAAATCGTTGTATACACTTGTTTTTGTAAGCATACATCCCATGCCAACTGCCCATACTTTGTGCAATCCAAAACTAGCATCCAATCTACTATCAGCATTTTCACAATCAGTAAATGCCACTGTACGATACGGAGAATATCGTGTGCTGTACTGTGCTGCAACAATATCTTTTTCATGCTCGTATAGTTTATCAAACACGTTTGCTGGAAAATGCATGTCGCTGTCAAGCCATAAGATGTGTGTAGCATTGTTTTCTAATGCTTCTTTTACTAGTGCAGTTCGACTTTCAACAATCACACTGCCACAGACAATGTGCAAGTCAAAGTCAATATTTTGCTTGGTTAATCTATTTGTTAGATTGCAAAGACTGCGTGTAAAACCTACATGAACTTCATCTCGCGATGGAACACAAATACTTAGTTTCATATTACAACATAGTTGATGGCATGGTTTCTTCGTTTAATTCTTTTTCAGCTGCTACAGTGTATTCGTTCCAAGTTCTTGCTGCGCTTGTTGCAATCTTAACAGCTTCTTTGAAATCTTCTTCAGACAAACAAGCCATAGCCAACATGCTTTCAGGTTGTACTTTGCCTAGAGTAAGTAGATCTGCACCTGCTACTCTTCCTAGTTTTTGAATCCAATGTAGTCTATCATTGTTGTCATGAATATTCATTTCATCGATTGCTGCAAAAACTTCTGCTTTGAGATCTGCATCTAGTCCTAGTGTCTCTGCTACAGCCTTTTTACGTTCTTTGGTATATTCTTGTGCAAGGTCTACATTCAATACTTCGTATAATGTTTTCATTTTGTTTCCTTTTATGGTAATACTGGGAAATAGTAGCCGCCAAAACTAGAACTCATGCTAACAACGTTGCCTGATGTGATACCAATATAAACGCCTAGTGTACCCATAGCAATAGTACTACTGCCCGCACTAAAATAGTTGCGGATTTGAGACATTGTTATAGTTGAGCCTGTTGCTGGTAATGCCATATTACTTCCTATTTCTCTTTATTAATATAACACATTATTTACGCAGTGTCAAGTAAAGATAGCCAATAACTGGCTATCCTTTGTATTATTTATCTAGTAGTTTTTGTACCATTGCACGGAGCTCTGCAATCTCTGCTGCTTGAGCTTCTGATTTAAGATCTGCTTCTTTGATTGCTTCAACTAGTAGAGGTATTACACGTTCATACTTTACAGTTAAATAATCTTCACCTGATGCACTTTTGTCATTAATATAATCAAATGGTGCTGGTACAACTACTTCGGGCAATACTGCTTGAACTTCTTGAGCAAGCAATCCTGCTTCGACAGTATCATCTACTTCGGGTTTAAATCCATGTTCAACTGACTTTTCATTCCATGTATAAAGAACACCATTTAGTGCTTTTACTTTATCAAGTGCATTTGTAATAGTGCCGCTAACATTTTTTAATCGTCTATCAGAAGCATATGCTGTAACTTCACCTCTAAACGACCAGTTGTTGTCGTTATAACTGTTTCTAGCTGTCCACTCATCTGTGCCGGCTGATCTTCTCCACAATGTAATAAGATCAGAACCTGCACCTGTTGTAGCAGGAGTGCCATCACCATTGTATTCAATGCCGCCACCGTAATCGTCACTTTGGCCTACATAGACTCGACCGGTACCCTGGCTATCACCACTAACATTCAAGAATGCATTACCTGCATCATCACATTTAATCAAAACAGTAGTACTTGTTCCGTTGTCGAAACGTTTTGTACCGTTAATAGTTTGTGTTGTTGAGCCTGTAGCTCTGACAAATCCAGTGCTGTCAATACCGTCAAGTGTGTTAGCATCATCAGCACTAATACCAGTTAGTCCACTACCGTCACCTGTAAATGCATTAGCAGTAATGTTACCAGTAATATTAATAGCGCCTGCGCCACTTAATGTGCCACTGAACGAGTCATTGGCATCACTACGTAAGAAACTTCCGCTGCTGATGCCATCAAGGTTATCAGCACTTAGTCCACTACCTGCACCATCATTGCCGCTGTGCCACACAGTGTAGTTGGTACTGCCGTTTTGGAATATCAATCCGCCTGTACCACCATCTATTTCAAGTGCAGTATTTGCACCTTCGTTTTTGATGTACAAACTATCATCACTGTCTCTATACTGCATGTAAGCACGTCTAGTAGTTGATTGATACCAACTAATATAAGGATTACCAGTAGCACTTGTATCCTGCAAACGAATCATTTCATCACCTGCATGACTCATTGTTAGCAAGCCTGACATAGTATCAGCAACATTACTACGCAAATAGTTACTACCGTCAACACCATCTAATGTTGTAGCATCAACATTTGTTAAGCCGCTACCGTTACCAGTAAATGTACTTGTTCCAATATTAACATTACCAAATGTTGTTGTTATTTCACCTGCTGCAAGTGCGCCAGTTCCGGTTAAGTTACTATAAGTACCGTCGATACGTGCGTTAGGAACAGTACCACTACTCAAGTTACTTGCACTCAATGCTTGAATACCGCCGCCGTCTGTAGTATTAAGCGATCCGGCATATATTGCTCCGCCTACGCCAAGGCCGCCGGTTACTCTTACAGCACCGGTTGTTGTGCTTGTCGATCCACTAGTATTGCTAAATGTTTTTACACCTGCCATACTTTGATTGCCGCCTAGTCTGCTTCCGCTTACTGTGCCACTGCTTAGATTACTTGCATTCAGTGTTGTTAAGCCACTACCATTACCTGAGAATGTACTTGTGCCGATATTGATGTTTCCAAATCCACTAGTAACACTACCACTGTTTAGTGCGCCTGTTCCGGTAATATCACCTTGGTGTTGTGTGATACTTGAAGAAGCAATACGTGCATCTGCTACAGTACCACTACTCAAGTTAGTTGCATTTAGTGTTGTTAGTCCACTACCATCACCTGAGAATATACCACCAATATTAATATTACCAAATCCATTAGTAATACTACCTGCATTAAGTATTCCTGTTCCGGTGATGCTCAACTGGTGCTGTGTTACACCAGATACTGCAATACGTGCATCCGGTATAGTACCACTGGTTAGGAACTCAGCACTCATATCACCAATAAAGTTATCTGCACGTATATCTTTGTTTACATACAAACCACCTGAGATTTTAACTGCTGCACTGCCGCCTGCAAATGTTGCACCAGTTGCATTTGTACCATCAGTAAATGTTACTAGGTTATTCGAAGCTAGTGTAGTAAATGCACCACTGCTTGGTGTTATGTTACCAATCGGAGTATTGTTAATAGCACTAACAAACAATTCTCCATCAATGTACATATCTGCGTTTGTTCTCAAGTCTAGTCTAACAATCATTTCTCCCAATGCTGCTGCAAGATCTGCTGCTGCTTTGGTATCACCAACAACAATCTCTGTAGCTGCTTGAGCAAATGCTAGTGTTGTAGCATTGTCTTTGAGCAAGTTAAATGTGCCTGTTTCGTCTGTATCAAGTGTTGTTCCATTTACAAACAAGTTGCCTGACAAGTTAACATTTGTATTTCTAATGTTAAAGTTACCTGTTGCAGCACCTGCTGTAACTGTTGTTGCTGCACCACCTACATTGAGTGTAGTTGCTGTTGTATTGATCAAGTTAAACGTTGCTGAGTTTGTGGTTATGTCTCCGCCGTCAACATTGACATCTAAGTCTACATCCAAGTTGTTGTGTACAGTTGTAGTACCAGTGGCTGCGCCAATCTCTACACTAGTGGCAGCGCCACCCATGTTTATTGATGTTGCAGTTGTGTCAAACAATGCCATTGTAGCACTTGCAGCATTGATGCCAGTAGTGAAACTTGGTGATGTAGCAAATGTTGCTGCGCCTGTTCCTGTTTCATCACTTAACACTCCACGGAGTTGCGCACTTGTAGTTGCTGCAAACTGACTTAATGGATTGCCTGTGATAGCAAGTGTACCGCTTGTTGGCAGTGTTACACTGGTATTTCCAGTTGTTGTTAGTCCTAATGTATGAGAACCAGTATGTGTAAAGTTGCCGCCGATAGTGATAGTACTACCACCGTTGTTTACACCAGTGCCGCCGTAAGTACTACTAATAACACTACCTTGCCATACACCTGTTCCTATAGTTCCTAATGTTTGCAGACTTGAGTTAACAACTGCACTACCTAATGTTGTACTATTAAGTACATTTGCATCATTAATAAAATATGCTTTTCCACTTGCTAAGTTGAAATCTTCTGATGAATCCCAGCTAGTATTTGCATTATCCCAAGTTAGTGTTGCATTAGCGCCATCAACTGTAATACCTGCGCCATTTGCTGCTGCGCCATCTGCTGCTCCACTAGCACCAACAATGTTCAAGTCATCAACTGTGAGTGTTGTACTGTTTATAGTTGTAGTAT
>JAAHTG010002076.1_pt1 | contig 12095 bp, 13 predicted proteins | sample 6116081 | NCBI WGS metagenome assembly JAAHTG01 (sample SAMN13939989, study PRJNA603662) | sponge metagenome | isolation source: marine sponge | host: Mycale hentscheli | place: New Zealand | collected 2005
TTGTCATGTCAGAAACTATAGAGCATGCTACACCAATAATTGCAGGATCACCAGTTAATAATAAATAATCTTCTGTAGTAAAATCTTTTAAACCTTTTCTAAGTTTAAAAATTAATGGTCCAGGAGAAAAAATTATTTGTGATAACTCTGGTAATAAAAAATTAAATTTACCGGATGTAGAATAAGAAGATGCACCCATAATATTTATTTTAGGTCTACCATCAGCACTACCAGCAATTTCTTGTATTACATAAACCTTTTTTTCTTTCATGCTTGACAATATAGGTGTGAGTTGTTATCTTGTCAAGTAGAAAGAAGAAAAATTATGAACTATAAATTTAAAACAAAACCATACGCACATCAAATGACTGCATTAGAAAAGTCATGGAATAGAGAAACTTATGCTTATTTTATGGAAATGGGTACAGGTAAAACAAAAGTATTAATAGACAATCTGGCTATGCTTTACGACAAAGGCAAAGTTAATGGTGCTTTAATTGTTGCTCCTAAAGGAGTTGTTGGAACTTGGTATAATAATGAATTACCTACTCATCTACCTAACCACATAAACCATGTTACAGTTTTATGGAAATCAGCAATTAATAAAAAACAACAAGAAAAATTAGATACTTTGTTTAAAACTGGTGAAGGCTTACATATTTTAATTATGAATGTAGAAGCTTTTAGCACAGAAAAAGGTAAAGCTTTTGCTGAAAAATTTTTGTCATGTCACAACACTTTAATGGCTATTGATGAATCTACATCTATTAAAAATCCAATGGCTAAGAGAACTAAAAATATTTTAATGATGTCTAAAAATTCTAAGTATAGAAGAATTATGACAGGATCTCCTGTTACTAAAAATCCTTTAGATTTATTTAGTCAGTGTTATTTTTTAGATCCTTTTCATTTAGATCATGAATCCTACTACTCATTTCGTATGAGATATGCAGTTATGAAAACTGCTAATATATCTGGTAGACGTATACAATTAGTGGCTGGATTTAGAAATTTAGGGGAGCTATCTGAAAAATTACAACCTTTTTCATACAGAGTATTAAAAGAAGATTGTTTAGATTTGCCAGACAAAATATTTATTAAACGTGAAATACAATTGTCACCTGATCAACGTAAACTTTATGAACAAATGAAACAAGAAGCAATAGCAATTCTTAAAGGTAAACAGACTACAACTGTAAATACTTTGACTCAACTTATGCGTCTACAACAAATAACTTGTGGTCACTTTACTGCTGATGATGGTAGCACACAACATATTCCTAATAATAGACTTACTGAACTGATGAATGTTTTAGAAGAAACAGAAGGCAAAGCAATTATATGGGCTCATTATCAATATGATATTAAGTCTATAATAAAAGAGGTAAATAAAATTTATGGTCCGGGGTCCATTGTTGACTACTATGGATTAACACCACAAGAAGAGAGACAACCTAATATTAAGCGTTTTCAGTCCGACCCTAAGTGCCGGTTTATGGTTGGAACGCCTTCTACGGGCGGCTATGGCATTACTTTGACGGCTGCAAACACCGTAATTTACTATTCTAATGGATATGACTTAGAAAAGCGATTACAGTCAGAAGACAGAGCACACAGAATCGGCCAAAAAAAATCGGTAACTTATGTCGATTTAATGGCGGACGATACAGTGGATGAAAAAATCGTGCAAGCTCTACGCAAAAAAATAGATATAGCATCAGAAGTTTTAGGAGAAGAATTAAAGTCATGGATTTAATAGGATATATACGCGAGGCGCGCTAAATTTTATTGTTGTTATTTAAGTTTAATGTGCATTCTATGCTTTTGTCCTCTACCCAGGTTACCAAAACATCTCTGTCTTTACCAGAGTTATTATTCATGTAATGTTCAAAACAATTGTTAGGTAGAAAGCAGGTTATTTTACCTTTTTCTGATTTTATTTTTTTATTTTGTCTTGGAAAGACTAACTCAGCATCTTCATTGTCTGTTAAATGAACTACTAATGATAATAATCTAGGATTAATTTTTCCGTTGTTTCTAGAAAATATCTCATCTGCATGATTGTAAAGTTTATCTCCAGCTTTGTATCTATGAAAAGCAAAACCACTGTCAGCTACAGGTATATTACTTAAATTATAAGCTAGCATTATTTTGTTAAAATAATAATGCATGACTCTTTCTGAAACTAATTTCCACAAGTCTTTTATTTCTGGATGTTCTGGAAATTGTACAGTGTTTCCCTCTCTGTTTAATTCAGAATTCATTTTGTTTTTTTGAATTAACGCACCACATCTAGATGAGAATTCATTACACTCTGCGTCTGTAAAACATTTTTGTATTTCTAAAAACATTATATTTTTTTATACCAAGTAGCTACTGTATACCTTACATTATTTTTAACTTCTCTCACACCATGTTTATGATAAGTGCCATCAAAAAGTAAAAGCCTACCTTTTTTAGGTTTAAAAATAGTGCCATCCTCATAGTTTGTTTGACCACCTTCATAGTCATCATTTAAATAGAGTATAGATGACAAAGTAATGTTTGGTTGAGATTGGTCATGATGATGTAATTGAAAAGCACCTACAGGCCACTTAACAATTTGCATCCAATTTATTTGGTTATCTCCAAATAATTTTGCTGTTGCATTTAATCGATTAACAAGATCTGGAAATTTATGATAGCCTTCTTTAAATTTTAACGGATATATCATGCCATGTTTAACAGATAATCTTTCTTCATTTTCTTTATAGTATTTTATTAAACTATCGCACTCTTCGTGAGATAGATAATCATCTAACATTATAGTTATCACAGTATATCTTTAGCTTTACCTATTATTGGTTTATATTTAGTTTTACCATCTTCCCTAAACGCATGCAAGAATTGTTTTCGTGGTGTGCTTTCTGTAACGCTGCAGTGTATCCATCCCGAATTGGGTTCGCCAGGAGTATAAAACTCGAGGATCAATTGATCCCATTCTAACTCTCTATGTATCCAATCTGCAAGTTCTGCATTGTCCACTCCTACTACTTCGAAATCAGCCGCTTCCGCACGAGCGTGCTGCGAATTTGGTGAGCTATTTATTTTTTGGCACAAAATTGGACTACGGAATCCGCTAGTCACCTTGACCCTGCCAAAATGATCACGTACTGGTTGTAAAATTTTTTCACAAAGTATTTTTAATTTTTCTATTTGATCAGCATTAGGATTATTATCAATCCCATGCCTGATTGCTGTGTCTGATTTAGTCAGCTCTTGAAGAGTAAAATTTCGTGTAAGTTCCATTTTTATGCGATGTCTGTAAGTAAAATTAATAGTACGGCTCCCATGCCGCCAACAATCCAATACTCTAATCTTTTAATTCGATCTTGCATTTCTTTTATTTGTTCAAACGTTTGCTTTTGCATTATCCTGCAAAGCTTTTCATGTGATTCTATTTTTTGTAATGCTGATTTTCTTGTCATTATGTTCTACCTGCTATTACCTTTTCCGTTGGAGATAGTAATGCTTCTTCGTTAGGTGTCAAGTTTGTAATTACATTTTTTTGTGGTGTATTAGCTGTTAAATTATTAGGCATTGGTTGGGTGTCTAAAGGTGGTGCTTCTAATTTAGACATTTCTTTATTAACTTGTGTTGTAAAATCTTCTAAGTTTAAAATGTAATCGGTATTTAAAAATTGAGCTTTACCTAATATCTTTTCCATAATTGCAAGTATTTTACTATTACCATCTAATGGATTTGGTAAACCTTTTTCTCTTGCATCTTCCAATGCTTTTTCATGAGCCCATTTCATGTCAGAACTAAATGGTACAAATTTATTCTTCATCATTTGTACATACAAATTACCTTTACCTCTATCATAAAATTCTTTATATATTTTTTTAGGATTTGCTCCTAATATAATTGCAGCATCTACTTGTCTTCTAAGTTTACTTAGTGAATCTAATCTTTTTTTGTTTGCTTTAAAATACTGCTCAATTACAAAATTTCTGTCTGTAACAGGATCTCCAGTAAACATATTTTCTGTAATTAAAAGTCTTTGATTTCTTTCTGCCTCTACAAAGTCAGCAACAGAAAAGTTAATTACATTTAATGGTCTTATTTCTACAGGTCTTGCTCCAAAAAAACCTAACAATTCGTTAGGTATATCGTACTCTTGTCCGTTAATAGTTTGATCATTGACCGCTGCATACAATCTTTTTATTTGTGGATATGATAACGGTGATGCAGTGTAAGCAAAATGAGTCATGCCTTTTATATATTTATCAATTACATCATCTTCAGGATTCCATACTCTATTACCATCTCTGTCAATACCACCTCTAATAAATAGATCGGCTATTAGTCCATAGTAAATAGATTCTCCAAAAAATGGTTCTATTAATCTATCAAAACCTTTTAACATTCCATCCATCATTGCAGGAATTAATGGCTCAGTATCTTGTATATCTGCTTGTGATATAACTTGTTGCACAGGGTTAAGTACAGTGTCATAAAAAAATGCTCCACTAAAGTCTATGTATTTATAATTTCCTTCTTTATCTCTAACTGGAATTAGTGTTGATCCTGTAGACCAAGGTGCAACCATCTCTCTTATTGCTTGTGATTGATCTCTTGTTATTCCATACAATCCTCTTACACCTTCAACCAACATTGGTGGAATAACAGCATAAGCTGTACCTAATCCAATTAATCTTTCATAACCAATTCTTGCAGTTACTGGATTCTTAATTTCTGCTAATCCGTTTCTAACTATATGACCTGTTGTTCTCATAATTTCTGCAGGCCATGATACGAAATTACCTAGTGGTGATCTTCTTGTGCCTTTTACAAAATCAGATACATAAGCGTAGTTAGGTAATGTATTTCTAATAGTTTGTGCAGATTTTTTCATTATATCTAACTGACTAGGTATGTCTGCATTAGTATATGGTCTATTAGTTAATGGGTTTTTTAATTTTTTCTTAATTGCATTAGACCATGCTCTATTAAGTTTATAATTTTCACCAAAAAAATTAAACATTTTCCAAAAATCATCTTCAGCAATGTACATGTCTTGAGCCCAGTCTACTGTGCCTGTAAGTTTTTTCATTTTGTTACCAAATACTTTGAAAGCTCTATCAAAAAAATCTCCACCTTTTTGTATATCAGTAACAAGACCCATTACTTCTCTATATGTAGCACTAGAGTTAACCATTCCTTCATCTAAAAAGAAACGATACATATTTTGATCTGCATCTGCATTTAAGTATTTAGGGTTTTTAGTTATTCGGTACATAGTTTGAGGTTGTAAAGCCTTAAAAGCTTGACTCATTGCACCAGCTATTTCTGCAGGTGGTATAAATATATTACCTGTTGCTATCGTAGTGACAGCTCCCGATGTAAAATTTCTACCGTGAGTAAAAGGACCTAACACTGTTTTACCAAATTGAGTTAAACCTTTTGGTATTAAAAACATATATCTGTATGCTAAACTTTTTGTAATACCACTCAAAGGAAGTTTGTCACCAAACGTTAACGCTTTAGTTATTACATCGTTAGTAAACATTCCATCTAATGGACTTGTGTAATATTCTTCTGCTAAGTTTGCACTTAGTTTTAAACCATTAGGTGAAGTTGTAACATTTTTTAATCCTGGTTGATTAGTAGCATTTTTAAATGCTTTAATTGCATCTAGTCTATTTGGATATACTAATGCACGTTTACCTTGAGAAAGTAATAAGTTTGATGCTTCTTTCATTGCATTGTAAAAATTATCTCTTGCTGCAATACCACCAAGATCTTCCATAGTATTTACAATAATTCTTTCTGCATTTTGATTAGCACCAAACAATTTTTTAAAAGCCTCTAAGTCTGATTTAGTTTGTATTAAACCACCTTTTTTATCTGGTTTAAATTTACCACCACCTGTAATATTTTCTGCAATGTTTTTTACATGTGTTGCTTTGTCAGCTCCTATACTTTGTACTGGATAAACAAACTCAGGAGTTTTAGTTATAGGGTTTTTAGATACATTATCAGCTATATCTAACACTGCTTCTCTTGCATTTGCTTTACTTAAATTAACACCGTTGCTCTTAGCATAACGTACAAATGTATCTGCTACAGCATCTACTGCTTCGTTTGTTGGTTTAAATCCTGAAACAGGACCCACACCTTTGTCAGTTAGTATTTTATATTCTGTTGACAGAAAATTTTTAAAACGATCATTCATTATTTCATTAAATTGTTTAGGAGCAACATTTAAATTACCACCTTGTAAAATAGAATTTTTAAATGTGTTCATAGTGTTTCTGTATTTAGTTAAGTTAGCTAATAAAACATCTATGTCTTTTTGTTTAGCACCTAATTTAGTTAATGATTTTGCAAATTCTTTTTCATTTTTAAAACCTGGGAAAACTATTTTACCTTTTTTAATTACATCATCAGATGATTTCATAAAATTAACTAACATGTCATTAATAATTCCAGGATTGTCTACAGCTTGCGCTGCGTTTCTTGTAGATTGAAAAATATTATTATAATCATAACTAATTCTTCTATTTAATTCTTGGGCCATGTTCCGTGCTACAGCCTGCTTTCCTTCTAGTCTTTGTACACCTTGAAAGATAGGTCTAGGTCTATCAGATCTTGCTCTAAATGGTTTCATTACATATTTATCAGCCCATTTTTCTACAGCTTTATTACTGAACGCAGCATCCCCACCATATTTAGATGCAAATTTACCAAACTTACCAATACCATAAAAGAAAGGAGCTATGGGAAAAGCCATTTCTCCACCTAACTTTAATCTGTTTTGTAATTTTCTAAGAGCATCATCAGTAGAGGTATCTTTTTTAACTCTGTCCAAAGAACTATAATGACCTGGTTCGAATAACCAATCACCCCATGTTCCAATGTCCTCTGTATCGGCAACTAAACCACCAGTCACCCCGCCGCCTACAGCTATCCCTGTCCACTGTCTTACTTTTTTACCAAAGTTTAGTTCCTTAACTTTGTCTGCAGTCTTTTTTAAATTTTAACTATTTGATTAAATGTACCTACCATTGTTTTTTGCATCTACTATTTTGTCTGCAATCTTTTTAGATTTTTTATATATCGTTGTAGGATCATCAATAAACTTAGCTAAAGGTTTACCAGCTGCTCGCCAGTTACCATAGAGATTAGTCATAAATTCTGCAATTCTACCTGCTCCTGTAGCCTTTGCTTTTTCTTCTGAATAATTTTGTAATTGACCAATAATAGTTGAGTCAAACCATGCATCTAATTTAGCAACATTTGTTTGATCTACTGGTACATCATCACCAATTGCATCCATTATTTCTGCAGTAAGTTGTGCCCAACCATATGGAATTTTAATAGCTCCTGATACAATTGCATTAGATACTGACTCACCTAAACTAACCTCATAGTTTTCTTCAGCTTGTTGTATAATACTTTGATCTTTAGCTTCAAGATAACCTTTACTACCTTTAGGTAATGTACTTATAAGCTCTTCGTTTTTAGTTTTTTCTTTCTCTTTTTCTTTAGCTTCTATAAGTCTTTTACGAGCGTCGCCTGGTGTAGGCATATCAAATATATTAAGACCACCTAAAGCTTCGAAAAGCGGATCATCTAACTGGTCTTTAATAGTTTTTTTATCTTTTTCGGCCATAGCCTGACTCCTTAATCTGCGAAGTCGTTTATATCAACCACAGTAAATGTTTTTTTATCTGCTTCTAGTTTATAAAAGGCTCCGTCTGCAATGTTAAAATATATTTTGTTAGGTCTATAACCTACATTTGCTCCAATGTTATTTAGTATCATGTTTCCATCAGCATCTACATCAACATATACAGAGTCAATGTAAGTTGTTTGTGAATCAAATTGATCAGTTAATGTTTTTGGATATTTACCATGAATAACTTTAGCTTCATGTTCTGCTAGTTTTCTAGCAGCAAGATTGTTTCCTTTAAAATTTACATCTTTTAAATTTTGATTAAATAATGTTTCTAAGGTTTCATTAAATATAGCTTCATCAGTTTTTAAACTTTCTTTACTCATTAAAGATTTTCTAATTAAAACATCATATGCTTCGTTAATATCTTTAAATGGTTCATTGGTAAAAGGATTAGTTGCACCTTTTTCTACCATGTATTTTGCTTCAGCAAATAATTTATTTTTATCGTCATCATTTATGCCTTTCATTAATGCAGCAACTGTTGATCTTTGATCTCCTTGAGCTTGCATGTCTATAAGATTTTCTTTTTGTTTCTGTTCTTGAAATTTAGCAAATGGATCTTTAGCAGCCATCGCTGCTGTTTGAAAAATGTTTCCTTGTGGAGGTATAGATGCTAAGTTTAAACCTAAACCAATCATAAAATCATTTGCTGCTGTACTAGGTTGTCTAACAGGTGCTGGTGCTAATTGATTTAACAAAGCTAAATCAGATTGCACTTGTCCTAATTTAGAAAAGTCGTTTTGTTGCACAAGATTATTTTCGTTAGTATTGTAACCTTGTCTTAATCCAGATGTAATACCACCTGAAGCCATACCACCTTTTCTAAACATTGGTCTTCTAAATATATTATTCATTAGATAGTTCTTGTTCTGTAAGGTCCCATAATATTACCGTATAGACCTCCTAATGTTGAACCTACACCCAGAGCTGTCTGCAACGGAGTTGGGTTTGGTACAACAGATGATTGATATTGTCCTGGTGCTCCAGATGCAATACTAGCTATTCCTTGACCTAGATAACCTAGTCTATCGTAAGGTTCAAATGCTTCTAGTCTTTGTTTTTCTCTTGTTGCATCAAGATTTGCTTGTGCCTGTGCTTGTTGGATCGCGCCCACTTGACCCAAAGTACTGATGTCACCTTTTTCTAATGTTGGAACTAATCCGGCTAAACCTTGTTGTTGAGTAAAAGCTTGGTTTGCTAATTGATTAGCTTGTGTAAATCCTTGTTGTAATAATCCTGATTGTAATAATGCTCTGTTTAAATCTGATTTGTTTTGATATTGTGATCTCATAACACCTTCTCTACCACCACCTAAATTTCCAGACTTAGCTGCTAGATCAGCTATACTTTGTATACCTTGAGCTGCTTGTGTGTCGTACTCAGCAAGTGTTGTATCAATTACATCTTGTTGATACGGAGACATAAAAGATTGATAACCTGTAGGTCCTGAATAAGCTCCTGCTTGTGTAATATAAGGAGCAAAAGATCCAACACCAGATCCAGCTAAAGTAGCTGCTTGAGTTTGCAATGTATCTTGACCTGCAACTGTTGGTGCAAATCTAGATGTATCTAATGGAGAAGCTGTTAATGCTGTTAACTGTTGTCCAAAATCTTTTTGTAGATCTTCTACATATTGTGGTGGAAGTGCTTGTGTTTGTTGTACAGCCATTATACTTTTCCGCCTTTCATAAATGCTCTCCCTAATCCTCTTGTTGCTACTCCGCCACCTTTAAATTTTCTTGGTCCTGTTTTGCTAGTTCTAACATTTTTATACTTACCTTTTTCTTTTTTTAATTTACCAGGTCCTGTATGCGTAAGAGTATCCATATCTTTATGGTAAGTTACACCTTCTACCATCGCAGTTGGAGCTATACTTACTAGACCCTCTTTTCTTCTTTGTTTACCCATAGGAGTCTCATTTTTTTTATCTTTTTTTCTTTGTTCTAAATAATCAAATGCCATTATACTACCTCACTTAACCTTTCTGAAACGCCAAACATTTGTTGTGCTCCACTTTGATTTTCCATATTTTTCATTAAATTTTCCATCCTTTGCGCTCCTAAATCTATATCTCCATTACCCATACCACGTACAGCATCAGCTGTCATTACAAATTCGTTAACACTTAGTCTTGCAGGTACGTCATCTTTTTTTTCGTATTCACCAATATCTACAAAACCACCTGTGTTTCTATAATCTTTTTCCATACCTCCGAGGTCCATGATTCCACCTTCGGATCTATTAATTCTACCACCGTAGGCATTTGGTTTTCCATATTTTTCATAAAAATCTACTTCAGATATAGTAGACATACTTCCTGTCATTGGATCTATGATCTCAAAAAAAGCTTCGTTTCTTCTGCCACTGTCTTCTTTAGAATAATAGTTTTTAATAATTGGTTGACCACCGTATAATTTTATGCCTTGACCTGCATCAATAAAATTATCTAAATCAATTGTTGAAATAGATTGTTGTGCTTGTCTTTGTTGTGGTGTTGGTCCTGCTAAAAGACCTTGGTTAAATCCTATTCTACCACCCATGGCCATGTTAGCTACATCTTTAGATGCTTGTGTTCCTAAAAAAGGATATTTAGTTCTTAACGCTGCTAGTTTTTTACCACTAGGATCTTTCATAGCTTCAATAACTTCTGTTCTAATACTTAATATACCACTTGGTATTTCACTATCTAAACCTGAACCTCTTTCTACATCTGTTAAAACATCATCTACACTTGTAGCTGCTGTGTAAGCACCGGCTGCTGCTGATAAACCAAGAATACCTAACAATGCTCTAGTATTCATACCTGATTTTTCAGTTAATTTTTTTAAACTTCTAGGTTTTGATTCTTGTATAGTTTCTTGAATTTCGCCTAAGTTTGCTAAAGCTCCTTTTTCTCGTACAGAACTATCAGTTGTTCTTGATCCTATAATGTCTTCAGCATTAACTGGTCCTTCTGATTTTCCAGGAAAAAATTTTTCTGTTAAATTTTTTATTCCACCTTCGCCTGTTGGTTTACTAAAATATCTACTTAATGGTCCAGTTCCTGTAGTTCCTTCAGTAAATCCACCTAATGGATTAAAACCTGTTTGCAAATCTGCTCCACCTAAATATCTAGCACCTTGACCTAAACCATAATTCATTAATCCTGATTTAAGACCACTAGTAATACTTCCTGTTTGATCAAATGATCCAAGACCACCTGCCACTGCTGCAGCTAATGGATTAAATGGAGCGATAAAAGGTGCAGCAACTTGTGCAACTTTTGCTACTTCATTTGGTATAATTTTTCTAACTGTTTTTTTTAAAAAACTTCCAAGACCATATTGTTTTCTTCCGTCTCTACCCATGATACCACCATAGGCTGCTCTCTCACGCATCTGTTCAATAGCTTTTTTTAATTCATCTATACTAACTGGATCACGATTAAATTTTTCTCTAAATAATTCTAATAATTTTGGCAACATTTCTATTTCTATTTCAGGTGTATCTGTACCAGCCATCATTCTGTCAGGTAATACTGGTCCTTCGGGTTTAGGACCAAAAGGATTAACTGGATCTTCTGGACTTGGTAATATAGGACCTTTAGATTGATCACCCATAATTGATATTGCAAATTCTTCAAAAGACATAGGAGGAAAACCTGGTTTTTGTTCTTCTAAATCATAAAGATATTGTTCATATTGTTCTCTTAATAAATCAAGATCAGCCATCTTTTCCATCTCTTGTGGAGATTTAGGACCTTCGTCACCTCTATACTTAATAGATGGTGCGTTAGTTTCTAATTCTTCGGATATGTTAATGTCTGTTATTGCCATGGTTTTGCCACTTTACTTTGTTTTTCCGAACAAATCAAGAGGTGGCATGATAACTCTTATGTCTCTTTGCACGTCCTCTTCAGGTATATTTGCAGCTTTTAAAGCTTCTTCAGTCTCATAGACTTCTCCTGTTTTCTTGTTCTTAATTGTAGTTATTATCTTTTCTGGTGTTAGTTCTATCATTATGTTGTTACCTCTTTCTTGATGTTTAAGTAGCTTACTGCAAAATCAAATGAATCTGCAGTGCTAGATTGGATTGTTAGTGTAGTTCCACCAACAACTATTAACGGTTGGGTTAATAATTCTGTTGTAACGTTTGCTGACAAAGCAGCTGATTTAATAGTTGTAATAGAATTGTTTGTTACTGTTACGCTAGGTGTGCCAGCTGATGTAACTAAAATAGATTTAATTAAATATGTTTCACTAACTAAAGGATTACCGGTGCCAAAAGGATTTAAAGCACTTCCTGTTGTATTGTTATCTATTCCTACAAATTTATATTCGTTTACTACTGCCATTAATCTAAAAAGAAACTTCTAGCTTCTATCTCCTGTTTT